>JACCDI010142278.1_pt1 | contig 11548 bp, 14 predicted proteins | sample 7442791 | NCBI WGS metagenome assembly JACCDI01 (sample SAMN15323434, study PRJNA562643) | freshwater metagenome | isolation source: river surface water | place: USA:Blue River Watershed | collected 2017-08-15
GTCACGCAGAGGGTCGCGGGTTCGAGTCCCGTCCGTTCCGCCAGAAATAGTAATTAAGGGCCTTTCGGCCCTTTTTTATTTCTCTCTCTTAATAAGAAAGCCTTGCATAGGTTGTTTTCTTCGAGGCTTCAATCGCCTGGCCAAGCGTAATCACGCCGCGCTCCTCAAGAAGGGGGATTAATTTTAAAAATACTTGCGCTGTCGCAACTGCGTCAGAGCAGGCATTATGGCGATGCTCAATTTGCACGCCTAACAGTGCCATACTCGACTCCAGACTGTGGAGGGGTTGATTTGGATAGGCTACCGCTGAAAGCAAAAGGGTATCAATAACGGGTTGCTTAAAAATAATATGGGTTGATTGCTCTTTTAACTGCAAAAATCTCATATCAAATGCAACGTTATGCCCCAGTAGAATAGAATCTTGGCAAAACTGATAAAAACTCGGCAAAACTTGGTCGATCGTAGGTTTGCCCTCAACATCTGCTTCAGTTATCCCATGAATTTTGATGCTCTCAGCAGAAATTGAGCGCCTTGGATCAATCAGGGCCTCAAATGTTTGATCGGTATGAATACATCCATTAGAAACTTTGAGTGCGCCAATTTGAATAATTTCATCACCATGACTAGGTTGTAAGCCAGTAGTTTCGGTATCAAACGCAGTGTATATGAGGCTAGCCAACGGTCTATCTAAAAGAGAGGGGTCTGCAGATCTATCACATAGTGATTGATAAATAGAGATCTGCTCTTTAATTTTTGCTTCAATCTCATCAATCTTATGGTCACGCTGGTCAGCCAAGCGATTCATTGCACGGATCACCTCACGTAACTCTGGCGGTCCTTGGAGCTCAAGACGCAATTCACGATTGCTGCTGAGCATGACTTTTAAGCGCTCTGAGGTAGCAGCAATACCTGTGACATAGGTATTAAAGAGTCGATTTAGAACCACAAAACCCAAGATCAATGCTCCCAAGGTAAGTGCGATCCCAAGGGGGAAGAGTTGTTGAAAGTATTGCAGAAAGATAGTTCGGTGTTCTTCGACCCCCTCAAACCAAGCAAATATGCCAAGTACGATAAAAGGGCCAGCCATGAGTGTGGCCATACCAATAACAGCGATCACGTAGCGCTGCCGAGCTGTTAGTTTCTCCAAGAAATTACCTCTTATCATCTTGTACTGATTTCAGAATATGCAAACGATTTGTATGTCTAAATGTAACCCAATTTGGTATTACATCTTCTTTTGAATGCTAAAAGGGGGTTTTGGAGCAGCTTTGTATAGTGGCTCAACAGCAGGCAATAATGCTGTTAATTGTTCAATTCTCGTTTCACCAGATGGGTGCGTTGATAAAAATTCAGGAGAATTCTTGCCTTTGGTTGCCTTGATCATTTTTTGCCAAACGGTAATGGCACCCATTGGGTTATATCCGGCACGTGCTGCCAATTCAAGCCCAATAGCATCAGCTTCAGATTCATTTTCTCTAGAATTAGGCAATACGAATACATAATGCGCTACTTGATTGGCAGCATTCACTGCTGAGCCATAACTTCCAGCGGCGGCCATTGCTACATTAACTGCTAGATTTTGTGCCATAGCCTGCGATACGCGCTCCCTACCATGCTCTCTGAGAGCGTGTGCAATCTCATGACCCATGATCGCGGCAATTTCATCGTCATTGAGATTGAGCTGTTCAACAATTCCGGTGTAAAAGGTGATTTTTCCGCCGGGTGCACAAGTGGCATTTAATACCGGAGCATCAATTAAGCTCAGGCGCCAATCCCATTGCTTTGTGTCATCTCTAAATGATTCAGTTTGTGGAATCAAACGATTAGCAATAAATTTCAGGCGATCATACGTAGGGCCAGATGTCACTAGGATGTTTTTCTGTTTTGCTTTTTGATTCTGCTCGTTATAACTGATAGCAGAGAGGCGATCTACTTCTGCGGAGGAGATCATCATGAATTGAGAGCGATTTACCCCAACAGCTCCTGGTCTTGTGGTGTTCGCACAAGAAGTGAGTAAGGTAATGAAGGCAAGGCTTAAATAAAAATAAATTCTCAAATCTAATCCTTGCCTCTACTGCAAATTACTTTTTCTTTGGAGTGGTTATAGATGCAGCCATTGCATCGTAATAAACCACCTTAACCTGCTCACCAACATTCACATCAGCGAGCAACTGAGGATTCTTAACAATAACGGTTGTTACTTTTCCACTGGGGCCTTTGACAGAGACCAACTTCTTAACTCGATCCACTGCCACGATATCAGCAATGATTGTTGTGGTATTTGAAATTAAACGGGTTGGTTTTTCACCTGGTTTAGAGGTAGTTTCAGAGGCAGTTTCCACTTTACTACGAATGCCATCACTCTTTGTCTTGATGAGCTCAATTGCCATTGCTAGCTCATAGTTCACATTTAAACGATCACCTTTTTTAATCTGATCAAAGTTTTTAATTTCAGGGCCAGCTACAAACTTAGACTCACCTTCATCATTTTTAAAATAAATAGTGCGTGATTTTTTATCAATCTTAGTAACAGTACCTTCATAGAGTTGATAGACAGTATCTGTAACTGCAGCATCAATGACCATTGGCTTGGAGCTATCTGCTTGGGCCATGCTGATACAAGGTACAGCCAATAAAGTGGAGGTAAACAGAGCGAGGGGAATGAGCTTCAATTTCATAACTTTCCTTATTAATAACAATTTCTATACCCATATTAGCGTATTTTCTTTATAAATCAGTCTTTGATTCTCTCGCAGGACATCATCTCAATGCACAAGTGAATTTTTGTCATCTTTGATAACATCAAGCATATATCCACTCTTCAAAGGACCCCCATGCCTCGCTTTGCTGCCAATCTGACGATGCTGTTTACAGAGCAGCCTTTCTTAGAGCGCTTTGCGCTCGCTAAGTTAGGTGGCTTTACTGCAGTAGAGTTTCTCTTTCCCTATGCTTTTGCTGCTACCGATATCAAGGCCGCTTTAGATCAAAATGCCCTCAAGCTGGTTTTGCATAACTTGCCCGCCGGTAACTGGGAGGCTGGGGAGCGGGGGATTGCCTGTCATCCTGATCGGGTAGACGAGTTTCGCGCAGGGGTTACCAAAGCCATTGAGTATGCCCAGATCCTTGGGGTGCCTCAGCTGAACTGCCTAGCGGGTATTACGCCAGCAGGAGCTAACCCCCAGCTAGTACACGATACCTTGGTCGCTAACTTGCAATACGCCGCTAGCGAGCTGAATAAGGTTGGTCTCAAACTCCTCATTGAGCCGATTAATACCGTTGATATCCCTGGGTTTTATCTCAATAAAACTGCCCAAGGCATTGCTCTTTTAGATGCGGTGGGTGCCAGCAATGCCTATTTGCAATATGACATCTATCATGCCCAGCGCATGGAAGGAGAGTTAGGTAATACGATCGAGCGCTACCTTCCCCGTATTGGCCATATCCAGCTAGCAGATAACCCGGGGCGCCATGAACCAGGTACCGGGGAGATTAATTACCCTTATCTGTTTGAGCTACTTGATCGCCTGGGCTACGAGGGCTTTATTGGCTGTGAGTACAAGCCCCTCAAAACGACGGAAGCGGGCTTAGCGTGGATGGGGCCTTACGATCAAGCCAATGCCTCAATACCGTAAGATGATGGCTAACTAGGCGCTGCACAAGAGCAGCAAGTAAACCAATAACAACAATCAAGGAAGACATATGAGTAAGCTCAAACTGGGTTTTGTAGGACTAGGCATTATGGGTGCCCCAATGGCAGGACATTTAGTTGCCAGTGGCCATGAGGTGTATGTCAACACCCGTAGCCAAGTTCCCCCAGAGATTGCCAATAGCGCGGCGATTGTCTGCACTAGCCCAGCAGAAGTAGCGCGCCAAGCCGACATCATCATCACCATGCTGCCTGACACCCCTGATGTGGAAAAAGTCCTCTTTGGAGAGCAGGGCATTGCCCAAGGCTTAAGCGCTGGCAAGATCGTCGTTGATATGAGCTCAATCTCGCCTATTAGCACCCAAGAGTTTGCTAAGCGGATTAATGCCCTGGGCTGCGAGTATGTCGATGCTCCCGTCTCAGGAGGTCAAGTAGGGGCCAAGGCAGCAAGCCTAACCATCATGGTCGGGGCCAGTGAGGCAGCCTTTGCCAAGGTCAAACCCATCTTTGAGCTCATGGGCAAGAACATTACCCTAGTTGGCGCTAATGGGGCCGGGCAAATCACCAAAGTAGCCAATCAAATCATTGTGGCGCTCAATATTGAAGCGGTAGCCGAAGCCTTGGTCTTTGCAGCCAAAGCAGGGGCAGATCCTGCTAAGGTCAGACAAGCCCTCATGGGCGGCTTTGCCAGCTCTAAGATCCTAGAAGTGCATGGTGAGCGCATGATTAATCGCACCTTTGATCCTGGCTTTAGGATTGAGTTACACCAAAAAGATCTCAACCTAGCCCTCAGTAGCGCCAAAGCCCTAGGCGTGTCTTTACCTAATACTGCTACTGCCCAAGAACTCTTTAATGCCTGCACTGCCCATGGTGGCAAAGCCTGGGATCACTCCGCCATGGTCAAAGCACTCGAGAAGTTGGCGAACTTTGAGATGGGGAAGTAGGGGTGGGCAACAAAGTCTAATTTCATCGGATGCGCTTTAGGGTTGAGATCCCTAAAGCTCGCTCTCCACTCTAGATAGAGTGCCTGTATGTTGTCCCCCAATTGACTCAAGACATACAGCAACTTCAAAAAAGACTTCTATTTGATGTACATCAAGACTTCATTGTTATATGGAGTCAAAATGTCATGGTCGATTTGTATTTTAAATAAAGTGAGTTCGCATATGAACCTAGAATTTATTGGTCCTGCTGGGGTTTCGGAGAATGGGGATGTTGTTTATCCAGCTATATTTAAGGGAAAGCCTTTGCAATGTACCTTTAGCTATGAGGCTTTACAGGATTTAGATCCTGATAGCGTGGAAGGTGATTCACTGAAATTATTTTCCAATCACCAACTGAAGTTATTATCAATTGCAGAAAAGAAAATCTTGGGTGGTCATGTTGTTGATGGAGCAGTTCATCTTTTTAGCCATGATCTGATTCTAGATTAAGTATTTTCTCAAGTACTCTGCGTTCAATTTATCGTTGTCACATTAGAAAGAAAAAGTATGTCATTTAATCACTCAGTTATTTGGATTGACCATCAAGAAGCACACCTTATTTATTTCAACCCTACTGCGAGTGAGAGTGAGGTTATTAAGACGAGATCTACTCATAAAAATATCCATCACAAGAGTGGTTCAGTTAGCGGTGCACATGCAGGTCCTGATCAGCATTATTTGCATGAAGTAATTCAGGCAGTCAAAGAATCAAAAGAAATTTTAATTGTCGGTCCTGGCTCAGCTAAATTGGAATTAATGAAGCATGCAACTAAGCATGACCATAACATTGCTGAAAAAGTGGTTGGTATTGAGACAGTTGATCATCCTAGTGATGGTCAATTGCTAGCTTATGCCAAGAAATACTTTGCGCGGGTTGACGCTTTAAAGGGCGATACCGTTATTACTGGTTGATCAATTTATCCCCCTAAAAATGGGGGATAATTCGACCATGTTGCTAACCTTTGCCTTTATAGCCAATTCCTTATTGGCGCTTATTGTGATCTTGATTCACTATGAGGTTTTGTTTCAGCTAGATAAGCATCTTCCTAAAATTGCGCACATCGCTCCCCGCTTTAAGGTGTTACTGAGTGTTGGAGTGATATTTCTAGCCCATGTTATTGAGATCTGGGTTTTTGCATTGGGATACTACGCGACTCTACAATTTCCATTAATGGGTAATCTAGTTGGCGAGGCCTCTAATCATGGCGCCTTGCTTGATTGCGCTTACTTATCTTTTGTCACCTACACGACCGTTGGTTATGGTGAAATCGTCGCCCAAGGCTACTTGAGATACTTGATGGGTGTAGAAGGTTTGGTTGGTCTGATTCTAATTACCTGGTCCGCTTCTTTCTTATTCATAGAAATGCAGAAGTATTGGACAGCATCTAAGACTGATAGGGGTTAATTTTTGATGGAAACGCATAAACTTTCCCTAAAGCAAAACTTAAGAAGAATTATTTTTGGCACTGATACGCCATGGGGTTTACGTTTTGACCAGTTTTTGATTTACGCAATTCTGCTTTCATTGCTAGTAGTTGTGCTTGATAGTATTGAGTCTGTTTCTAAAACTTACCATGCAGAACTCGCTGTCTTCGAATGGTTGTTTACGCTTTTATTTACACTCGAGTACGGACTCAGAATTTACTGTGCACCTAATCGCAGTAAATATATTTTTAGCTTTTTTGGCCTAATTGATTTATTGGCTGTTCTGCCAACTTATTTGGCTTTGCTATTCCCTGAATTGCATGCCTTGATTGATGTACGAATTTTGCGTTTGATTCGTGTTTTCCGAATCTTCAAATTGACGCAATACATGTCAGAGTATCAGCATTTGGCTGATGCCTTGGCGGCGAGCAGAAGAAAGATTATGGTTTTCTTATCAGTCGTACTGATGGTAGTAATGGTTATGGGTACTTTGATGTATGTTGTTGAAGGGCCAAGTCATGGATTTACCAGCATTCCAATGGCAATTTATTGGGCAATTACCACGATGACTACTGTGGGTTTTGGTGACATCACTCCACAAACAGATTTGGGTAAACTGATTGCTTCAGCCATGATGTTAATGGGCTGGGGAACTCTGGCAGTTCCAACGGGCATTGTGACTGCGGAAATGTCTCACAATAGAAAGTCAAATCGTGTTGATCTAAATCGTATTTGTTTGGCTTGTTTGCGAGAGGGCTGTGGAGTTGAGGATCGTTACTGCGCAGCGTGCGGCACAGAGTTGCCACCCATCAAGTAAATTCTTAAAACTCTTTTGCCAGGCGAAGAATTAATAAGCGCGTTTGGACAAAGCCGTTTTTTATTTCCATATCTCGACCATACTGCAGGCTAAATCTCCCAATTGGAGTATGAGCTTGTCCGCTTAGCAAAAACCTTTGCGTATTGGCAACATTGTTTTGATAAACGTTATTGATCGAAGTCGCACCTCCAGAAACATAAAAGTATGAAGCCCCTAGAGTAAAGATCTCATTAATACGATAGATTGGGCCAAGTTGGGTGGTGGTTAATGGCTTTTGCGTGAGGGAGCCATTGGAGGCTAGTCCACACGTTGCGCCGCATTGACTATTCCCGCCAAACCACATGGTATCTACAGCAATCATGCCATCAATGCTATTGGTAATAGGCGCCTGAAAGCCAATTTGCAGATCAGTGCGAAAGCGGTTTTCTCCAAGATTGAATGCGCGCTGGCTAGAGTAGCTGCCAGTGGGGCTAATTAAATACGCCGCAATGCCAAGATATGTTCTGGTGGCTCGATTGGAATAAGGCCAAATTGCGGTCGCAAAACTGAGATCACCAATTCCTGTATCGCTCGAATAATTTGCGAGTGAACCGCCCGGCTTGATGGTTCCGTAGGGAAGTTGAAGGTAGCTTACTGCTGGTAGGCTACCCAAATTATAGGTACGTGAGCCTCGCAGAATTGCGATCTGGGTATCAATAGTCGGGCTTGTGGGCGCTGCGGTGCCATTGAGATAAAACGTAGAATTTTCTGAATTGAGATAACTTAGTGTGAGGTAATTTTTGTCGGGTTGGGGGGCAACGATATCGTTTGGCTGCAGATCGATAGCCCAAGTTAAGCTTGGGCCAATCAGGATTAGCAATACAAGAAGTCGTTGTCCTAGATGCATAGTCCCCGCATTTTATAGCCCAATAAAAAATACGCTGGCAAATCAAAGAATAATCGAATTCGGGTAAGTCTTAAGGGATCTAAAATGTAGCTAACCTATATTGAGAATCTAGTGAAAAGGAAGTGAATTGAGATTCATAAAATTACTATTATCTTTGGTCTTGGTAACGAGCATTGCAATGCTTTCAGCATGTCAATCTACTGGTGCTGATGGAAAACCCTTGACTGCGCAAGAGATCATGGAAAAACGACAGGCCACTTTAAAGATGTCTAGGATGGGATTGGCAGCACTTATTAAACAAAAACCAGAGATTCAGAAGGAAATTGAGGCTGCCTCAGGATATGCGGTTTTTAGCACGACTAATGTAAACGTCGTTTTATTGGTGTTGGCAAGAGGAGAGGGTGTCTTATTCGATAAAAGGCGTCCTGAACCAATTTTTATGGAAGCCATGAAAACTGGCGAAGGTATTGGTGCGGGGTATCAAGACCAATATCAAGTCATTCTTTTCAAGAATACAGATGCCATCGACCAGTTTTTATTGACCTCAATTGATGGACAGCGCGGCGGTATGGATGTTGATGCCAATTTCTCGGCGGGTTCTGGCGGCACCATTCGCTCATTTAATCCCTACATCACCATTTACACAGTAGGTTTGTCTGGATATGACTTGCAAGCGAATTATGGTGGCACTCTCTATTTGGTAGATCAGCAACTGAATGACGCTAAGACCTTAAATAGTTTGCCCGCCAAGAAAAATTAGCGCAGCTTATTTGCGTAGTTCAAAGCTGCTTGGATGGTCTGGAGGTGAATGTTGACGGTAGAGTTAATCTCTTTACCGTATCCCCCAGCCATACTGAAGGCAATTGGTACCTGGTAATCTTTTCCATATTGAAATACTTGTTCATCTCGAAGGCGCATACCGGTTTGAGTAATTTTGAGCTTTCCTAAACGATCTCCTTCGTGAGGATCTGCACCGGCTAAGTAGATAATAAAATCGGGTCTAAATTGATCATGCATAGTGCTTAGGGCCTGATCTAAAGCTTCAAGATATTGTTTGTCTGAACAACCGTTTCCCAAACCAATATCTAAATCGCTAGTTTCTTTTTGGAAGGGAAAATTATGCTCACCATGAATTGAGAGTGTAAAAATAGAAGGATCATTTTGAAGAATAGCGGCAGTACCATTACCCTGATGTACATCCAAATCCACGATAGCGACTTTAAGTTTAGGGTGAATTTCTTTTTGAAGTGCGCGAGCAGCAATTGCTGAATCATTAAAAACACAGAAGCCACTGCCACGATTGCGATAGGCGTGATGTGTGCCTCCTGCCAAATTAGCTGCCAAGCCTTCTTCAAGCGCCACTTTGGCTGCTGCCAGGGTAGCCCCAGCAGATCTTCTCGAGCGCTCTACCATTTGAGTGCTCCAAGGAAAGCCAATTTCTCGCTGTTCTTGTGGGCTAAGCTTGCCTTGGATAATTTTCATTAAATAGGTGGGGTCGTGTGCATACAGAATCTGCGTATCACTAATGCTAGGTGCCTCTACTAATTCAATTCCGTCTAAATTTTTAACGAGGTCTCGAAGTTGGCTGTACTTTTCCATCGGAAAGCGGTGTCCGGGAGGAAGTGGTAAAACATAGTGATCGGTATAAAAGGCTTTCAAAGGCTGCTCTTATTTTGTGGTTTAGCTAGTGGGGCTAGTCTATTCGTTTTTAACTAGGTGGGTATGGCGCTTTCTAAAAAAATGGGTTTCAAGGGTAATAAGGCATTTTTGCCCTCTAAGAATTGCTTGGTTTGCGGCAAAGAGATGACTTGGAGAAAATCTTGGGCAAAAAATTGGGAAGAAGTGAAGTACTGCTCTGATGCTTGCCGTTCTAAAAAATCATCGATTATTCCTAATGGAGTGAAGGCGTGAAAGTTGTACTCTATTGGTTTCGCAATGATTTACGACTGGCTGATAATCCCGCTTTTGTAAAAGCGAATGCTACAGCAGACTCTGTTCTGCCAATATACATACATCAGGCGCCTGACATAAAAACTCATTATGGCTTTGAAAGGGTTGGTAATCACCGTCAGCTTTTTTTACGGCAATCCTTGGATTCTCTTCGGGCCCAATTACAAGCGCTTGGCTCAGATCTGAGAGAGTATGTAGGAGAGCCAGAAGAGGTACTCTCACAGTTGCTTCAAGAGGTCGGTGTAGGAGCTGTGTATTGTGAACATATAGAAGCACCAGAAGAAATCGAGCAATGCAGGCGTGTAAGGCAGCGCGGCATCGCTCTTGAAGAATTTTGGCAATCTAGTATGTTAGATCCGCATGTATTGCCGTTTGCTCTTGGGAAAATGCCCGATGTATTTACTCAGTTTCGGGAGGCTGTAGAGCGAGAAAAGTTGAAGTTTGCGCAACCTATCAGCGCGCCCACATCATTAGCTCCGATGCCTGTGATTTTGCAAGGGCAGCGCTTGGCACAAAGAGCTAGCAGTATTCATCAAGCCACTTCACTTCATTATCACGGGGGTGAGGAGGCGGCGCAGGCGCACCTTGATCAGTATTTAGAGCGGCGCTTACCAGATACCTATAAGCAAACACGTAATCAGCTCATCGGAATGGATTACTCAAGCAAGTTTTCTCCATGGCTGTCTTTAGGTTGCATTTCAGCGCGTGATATTGCTGCTCGTATAGCTGAGTACGAAGAGCGCTATGGTGCCAATGAGGGAACGTATTGGCTTTGGTTTGAGCTGCTATGGCGAGACTATTTTCGCTTTATCCACTTTAAGTATGGTCGACAACTGTACCGCTCCCAGGGCTTAGGAAGGACTGCGGTAAAACCTTTTAATCCTTCACAATTTGAGCGCTGGTCAAATGGTATGACTGGGGTAGATTTTCTTGATGCGGGAATGCGTGAACTCTCTCAGACTGGATTCTTGTCTAACCGAATGCGACAGATTGTGGCAAGTTATTGGATATATGAATTGGGGGGCGATTGGCGAGCTGGTGCGGCTTGGTTTGAGTCGCAGCTCATAGACTACGATGTTTATAGTAATCAAGGTAATTGGTTATACATTGCAGGTCTTGGTACAGATCCTAGGGGCGGAAGACCTTTTAATATTGCCAAGCAAGCTCGGGATCATGATCCTGATGGTGTTTACCAACGCATGTGGTTATGAATATTCATCATTTAAATTTCAGCAAGCTCTGCATATTGTTTTAAGACTTCAAGCGATACTTTTTCTAACGCTTTGATATTAGTGCTCTCTAATTTAATCAGTGGTGCGCAGTTAGCCTCTAAGGCTTCTAGCCAGCGATTGAGGCAAAGACACCATTGGTCACCAGCTACGAGGCCTGGAAACTGATATTCTGGTCTAGGACTGATGAGATCATTACCTCGCATGAGGCTAAACTGCAGAAAGTCATTAGTCATAATTGCGCAGACTAAATGACTACCGAGATCTTCTTCATTGGTTTTGCAACAACCATCCCTAAAAAATCCTGTTAATGGATCAAATGAGCAGGGCACTAAAGGCTGACCTAGTACATTTAAAGAGGGTTCAAATTGCATATAGACTTTCAAAAAAAGTTTGGGGTGGTTAGCAAAATTCCTAAGTGAATAAGCATAGTTTACGGACTTGGATACAACTGGTGCGCTAAATATCTTCCTTGAGAATCTACTTTCACTAAGATCATTTCACCAGAGGCGACTGATTGACCGGTATATGCCCCAATGTTGACCTGATGAGTGACCATAATGATAGGGGTGTATGGATTCTTCTGACGCACTTTAGCAATGAGTTTGATTA
>JACCDI010472164.1_pt1 | contig 11545 bp, 11 predicted proteins | sample 7442791 | NCBI WGS metagenome assembly JACCDI01 (sample SAMN15323434, study PRJNA562643) | freshwater metagenome | isolation source: river surface water | place: USA:Blue River Watershed | collected 2017-08-15
CAGAAGGAGGAGACACTCTCTAAATGATGCAGTCCCTTCCTGCGCACCCCGTACTTCCCCCCCGCAGACTCGACTCTTGTCAGATTGTGCATCCTCAACACTCTGTCTTTGACGATCCCCCGCTCCACCACGAGCATGGTGCAAACAGAATCATCCCATGACTCAAACACTGGATTTTCCAATGCCATATTGATGGCATCCATGAGAAGAGCGAGTATCGCGACTTTATAGGCAAGAGAGGGGTGACATCGACGCTGCCGGCCCGGATGAGACATCGCCCTTGCGTCGCGTCCCAAGAGCTTGCCGATATGGCGGCATCGCCTCTTCCACAACATTCGGGGGACGTACTCTCCCCGATCACCGTCGCCGTCGCCGTTGCACTTCCCGCCGACCGAGCCGACGGCCCGCCAGGGATATCCGCACTTCCCTTCCCGGATTGAAAACATGCTCTCATAAGACGGGCGTCGTAAATGGAGGTCGACACGACGACAACATTGATGACGTTAGGATGCGATGGTGTGTCGATCACCTTCCTCTGAATATTTCTCGTCGCTTTTGTCAATGCGGTTGCCGTTGCCGTTATTGTTGTCGATATTATCGCTGCTTTCTTGGTCTTTCTCTCAATGCCCATGACTGGAGTGAGATCGCACCGCGACATTGCTTTCCGCATCATGATGGGTATGCCGCCTGTGCAAATGGTGGTGGTGATGATGATGACAATGATGATTGTGATCATGATGATGCCGATGACGGCTGGACGAACGGCTGTCCATGCCACGAGATTTGGAACGCGACGCCGCCCTTTGTTCCAACCGAGCGTTGGATGCGGTGAGGGCCCGGATGGTTCTGTCTGGCGCTGCCGCGATTGCGATGATGATGGCGCGACAAAATTCGTTTGGTGTCGGCCGCGGTGGATCTGTGCGATACGGACTTGGCCGGTACGATGGCGGTGATTGCGGCGGTGGTGGTGAGAGAGCGACGAACTTGATCGGGATTCCAATCCCGAAGAATCTCGCTCGGGACGCGTCCCGAAGGCTGTGCGCCGCCGCCATCGTGGTGACATTCGGATGCAGAGGAACTAATGGGAGCCGAGACTTGACGACTGGATTTGGTCCTTCCTTTGCTTGCGGTGGGTGTGGAGCGGTGGTGGCAGCGGCGGGTTCTTCCGCCGGTGGATCGAAGGGGACCATCGCCAAACACGTCACGGCATTGTCAATATCGACGACGTTCTTTCCTGCTGCCTCCGCCGCCATCGACGACGAAACCGCGTGTTTCGCCCGGGGACTGACTCCGTCGGGATCTCTCGGGGCCAAAGCCCCGGCAACACCTCGACCTCCGCCGCCCAGACCACCGGCGACGATGGTCATCTTGCCCCTCGGACCGACGCTCTGACTCCTCGCCCTCCTGCGAGTCTTATCCACCGTGACATCCAGCGGTGGAAACGGCGCCTCCGACGCTGCACCGGCCAACATGGCCGCCGCGGTGGCTCCATTGGGGATGGGATGTCCTTGGGAGTCGAGACGGAGTTCGGTCGGTTGGATTTGGTATATTTTGGCCGAGGCGGTGGAGATGGAGGACATTTAGGAGAGGAGGTCTTCTTCTTCTTGTTGTTGTTGTTGTTCTTCATCTTGCTCTTCTTGTTGGTGTGGATCTTGGTCGCGGTTGTGTTCTTGTCGTTCCTTGTTTTCTTGGAGTCGTTCGTCATGGTGTTGTGTTTGGAGGTGGCGGTGTGGATTGAGTTCCAATCCGTCATCATCGCCATGGTTGTCGTCGCAATTACTATCGTGACCGTTCTCAGTCTCGACGACCTTGCGATCACCATCACGAAAGTATTCCTCATGGTCATCGTCATCATAGTCATCTGCCTCCATGGAACGAAATGCGATTCCAAAAGCAACAATGCCGCGGGGGATGGAGTGACTTGATGCATGAGAATGTGGTTGCGGTCGTTTAAGTTGACGCGATTGTTCCTAGGCGGAAGTCGTCCACATTATCCTCCACCATGTCTTCCGAGTTGAACATTTGCAAAGCAGCCAAACATCGTTTCTCGGCAGCGGATATCACATAATACGGGATTCGGTTTCGTCTGTGGATGTCGATTATGCTTCGGTGTTGTTTCCATCATTTCTTTCGCAACCGGTGCATCAGTGTGAGCATCTTCGTCAATATCGTTATGCCGAGAGGTCCGTTGCCGGGGACGAGACGTCGTCATCGCCGTCGTCGCTCCGCGGAACGCAGGGGAGATCGGTAGGAAAATTCGCGATGGCGTCGCGAGAGGTCCGTTGCAGGGGAAAAAACGTGGTCGTTGCCGTCGTCGCTCCGCTGAACATATCGCGGACTCGGACTTGGAATTGGATTTGGAGTGGGAATGGCCGACCTCCATGGAAGATGATGCCAAAAAATTACTACAAAAAAATGAATATACGAAGGTACACAAAAGCGATGGTCGTGGTGGGGTGTGAGGATAAGGAGGGCGGCTTCGTTTAATAGCCGCCCACCATGGCAATGAACATACAATACACTTTATTATTCAACAAAGCCAAAAATATAAAAAGACACAACAATCAACCCACGATTTTGAACGAGGAAACTCGATCAGCACAGCCGATGATCGTGTAGAAGGGAGAAGCAGTCAAACACGAGGGTGGTTGGGTACGAACATTCGTTCCTGGCGGTGGCAAGAGATGGACTTGCTGCCATGGTTGCTGGCGAATTGTGATGACTGAGGTGGCTCCCAACCACCAAAAAAGAAGAGTGACATGTGACATGCTCGGAAGGATGGCGTGTGACAAGATATTGGAATCTTTGAGAAAAGAAAGCTCAAAATTCTGTGTGTTAGAATTTTTATTCCACAGTTTCTTAGATTCCTTTCACCGAAAATCGCGTCATACTTAGATTCCTTTCTCCGAAAATCGCGTCATAAACTGTGACGTTCAATGGGGACCATTTCGGATTCATTAAAAATTAAGTACTCTATGCGCTCCAACCATCTTTTTTAGAAATAAATATATGTATGTACATGTATTGACAAGATAAAATTTTCAATTTTTAGTTTGTGTTTGCCAGAGTTTGTGTCATGGTCCAAGTACCAAGTAGTGTCGAGCTGTCACTCAAGCTGTCTCCGGTCTTCAAAATATTTTTGTGTAATACTACCATACAACACCTCCGCCCGAATCGAATGGAGCTATTCATATCCGACGCCTCCGCTCTTCATTCAGTCAATAAGATTTTACTCAAATTCACCCCAACCATGAAAACTGCGTTGATATTGCTAGCATCACTCCTCCCTTTCACGGCCACGGCCTTCGCACCCGCCCAAATATCGCTGGCTTCATCTCACGCAACAAAATCAACCAACGTAGCAATTCTCGCGTCTGCCAGCCACGCCAATCAAATACCATCTCTCACGAGGCGACATGCCACCATGACTGCCGAGGAACTCGCCGATCTGAGTGAGGAGGAGATGCACGAAATTTTGGGCGTGGAGAAGGAAAAGTTGGCATTGGGGATCGATGCCGATGAAGTTTTGGAATTTATTGGAACGTGAGTTTTATTTTTGGAGAATTCGCACTTGGCGTTGATATTTTTTTGGGCGTAAGGAAGGAAATCTTTTACTTTTTCTGCAAAATTATCATTGAGGTGTTGAAACAGCTTCGTTTAAGTGGAGGTTTCCTGTACTGATTCGTTTTTCTACGGGCCACATTTGGGCATTACTAATTTGGAAAGGATTGAGAATGAGTGATTGCGAATTCAACGTTGCAGATCAGATGAGACGTCATGTTGGCTCGTAGGAAGCATTCTTATGCCAACAAGACGAATTACTGCGGACAATTTTCTTTTTTGGAAATTTGGAATGATTATTATTTGTCCATGACGAGTACCAGTTGCCTACTTCGAATATTTGTCGATCTTCTGGTGTGTTTTGGCAGCTGCAAGGATTCATTGCCCCAATTTTTCGATTTTTTTTGAAATTTTGAGTCGATTTAATCCAACCTCTATCTTTCCGCATTTATTAACGTCTTAAAGTCGTGAAGACCTCATCACCAAATTCCAAACCGACATCCCTAAATTCTCCCGCTCTGAAGCCGAAAAAGAAGTTGACAAATTCCTCTTGGACGGAGAAATGCTCGATCTTTGGATCAAATACGGCCAGCGCAAGAAGGAGGATCCCAACTGGGAACCCGAATATGCCGAGGAGGATAATAGTCCCTTTGCGGTGTTTAGTCGTATCGTTGGGACGTATGCCATTTGGATCGTTGGAGGGTTGCTGGTGAAAGATTTGGTTACTGGGTATTTTAATAAGCAAAATGGTGGTGGGGAGGAAATTGCGGTTGCGGCGAATACTATCGTGGATGCGATTCATCAATTTTCTTCTACTTTGTCGGCGTGATTTGATAATTACTCTGTAGTGCGTTCGATAACGATGGAATTATTCGTTATGCTGTATTTTTGCGGTGTTTTGGGTATGTGGAATCCGATCGTTACAGCCTTTGTACTCTAGTTCTTGGAGTTCCTATTTTATCACGAACATCACAACGAGAACTTGATAAAAGTCGCTAAACATCCAATTTATAAAAAATTATCAACTTTACATCAACTGTCAATACCAAACTTAATTTCAATTGGCCGGAGACGGAGGCAGCCCGATATTATTCACTAGAATATCCTTACCCCCGCACAGCAATGGCTGCAGCCACATCAAATTTTCCTCATTCACTGTAGCAAATAATTATCCATTATCATGAAGTCTCAATAATATTCTCCAAACTTGAATTGTTAGGAGCAACTTTTTTCTTAATTTTCTCAAATGTTAGTTAAATATTTTGGTTTGCTGGATAAATCAAGTGAAAGTTGGTTGTATGGTCGTGATTTTTATTTCAAAACGTCATTGCCTAATGCCTGATGCATTGACACCGAAAGTGACTGTTTAATGCGAGTAGTCGGTAGAGATTGGAATGATAGGATTCACCTCCATGACTCTTTGCGTTTTCGATATTGTCAAAGACCACACAGGGTCCATTAAATTGCTTGGTTTAAATACAATTCATAAAAACTAATTTAAGCATCTTAGTGTTCTCTACCCATGTTCGGTATCATAAAAGACGAATCCCTTGACAAAACTTAATGACAAATATGAGATGCATCCCTTTTCAGCCGATTTTGAACCATTCTGCCGAAAACCAACGGATCTAGTTTAACCAAGTGATAAATGATAGTGAATCGGGCGTGCAAAATGTCGTCTGCAACTAAATCACAATTCGTGTTTTCAGTCCACAACTTATCTCTATTCTCTCCCTCCGCAAGCCAAGCATCCAAAAACTCGACGACTTTGACCAGCAAGCCAGGATTGTACCCCTCCAGAAGCTCCATATCAAAACTTTCGTCAAAGTGTTCAACAATGATTTTGAAGCGAGCGACCAGTGCTTTGTTTTCATGTTGATTGATTGATAGATACATTGTCAGGTCACCAGGAAACTGGTCATTTTGTGGATGAGATCCAATACTACTAAGTGTGTGGTTGGACTCGTACGTTGCTTTGATGCTCTTAGTGTCACACAATGCCGCAAGAAATGCGCCCCACTCGTCTAATGCGAAGCCATTGCGACGAGGAAGAGAAAGAGTCTCCAATTTTTTGTTCCCCCTAACTGCTTCTGCCAATGTAAGTGATGTTAGTGCTGCGTCTTCATTGGTTAAATTAGAAATGAAAATTTTTGTTGCCGAGCATCCAGACTTTTGGAGAAGCTGAGAAATTTCTCGGCATGCGCGTAGACCTGTGTCATTCCTGATATGCATGACTTTTGGCGTTTTACCAGGATTGTCTTGAAATGGACGGAGGAAAGTTCGCAGTGATTCATCACTGCATTCGTGTGGACATAAGAAGTAACCCAATGGTTCTTGCCGCTTCACTAGGCACTCCCCAAGGATGCCAAATTGCGATTGCGTCAGTGCAGACTTAAGCCACATACTATTAAGGCTACGACTGTTTTCCAGAAAAGGGGCCAAGTGCTGAATCGCCTCATCCCCCAAGGGTGCAAACGAAGTGAGATAAATATTTTTGATGGACTTATTTTTCTGTAGTCCGTTGCAAAGAAGTTCTAGCTCCCGTCTTGCCCGTTCGAGTAAGCGATCGTTCAAGGATAACACCGAGATTTCAATATGGGATAAAATGGAGCAATTCCCAATCACCCGCCCAACTTTGCTGATATCATCATCGGAAACAATGTCACCTGCTACCTCATCTCCTTCCAATGTGATCACAATAGATTGAAAACTGGGGTCGTTATTTTTGAACCCATCAAGAGCGAGTTTGATAGGCTTAGAGATAAAATAAAAAACTGATCCTATGATCATGTTGGGCAGCAGAGAAAAATATCTGGGAATGAAACCGAAGTCCACCACCACATTATTTACTCGGACTTGCGAATAACTTAGACGCTACGAGACTGTGGGTGGGTGGAGAAAAAGGATGACAGTAAATAGTATATTAGGAGGAATGGTACCTTTGAGTGTATTGTACTTAGTAGGAAAGTTAGTTTACAGTCCATGGAAAACAACAAAAACGTTTTTTAAAAAAATATTGAGATATTTTAAAGTCAATCCCGCCTACGGTCAATCCCAATCCAATCCCATGTTTTTTTCCTCTATGGTGCGATTTTAGATTCAAGCGTCTCATATGGGTTCGCAACTCCAGTGAGAAGCTCATTTTTTCAAAACGCTGGCAAAAAATGTACCAACAAACACTTGATTTATATTTGAGCAGAACTCTAGTATTTTGGGGCTGGAGCCCCAAAATACTAGAGTTCTGCAGATCTAGGGCCTCTTAGACACATTGGATGGGTTAGGGAAAAGCAGTTAATTCAAAAAAAGGGTGATGTGATGGACAAAAATAGCTTCTCAATGGGTCTGCACTTCAAAAAATTAATGGACAAAGTTGAACAGGGATTGGATTGGGATTGACCACAAGTGAGATTGACATTAGATTGTCTCTTATCTTATCTTAGTATCATCACATGTTCATTTTCTCTCATGTGTGTTAATCAACTGACGAACATTCCAAAACCATTAACACAAAACTAGAGGTAAGTATTCAAAATGATGTAGTTGAATACCTCATTTTTTAGGTATTTTGGAAACAGTAATTCTCCTATCAGTCAGTGGACCAAAACCAGGAATACAATTGAATGGCAAAGTTTTGTTAGCAATTCTTCTTTTTCAGTCTTGGATGAAAAACTTTTCTGTGATAGTTAACAATTGCAGATAATTCTGGTGATAGTTAGTGTTGCAGATAATAATGGTGATAGTTAACTTTCACAGATAATACCAGTGATAGTCAACTATTGAAGATAATATTGGTGATAGTAAAATAACTAAGATTAAGATAATATAGTAGTTAATTAACTTATCTTTGTAATATCATAGTTTACATTATCTAAATTTGCATAAATATCTGATTTTATTTGCCCTGAAAGAATTTTCCTTTAAGTAAAAATGACATATTCTGGAAGATGTATGTACTCTTCAGAATCATTACTTTGTATACATAAATTTAAATAGTATGCATGTTTAGAAGTATTTTTTTCTGCTGTCACTTTTCACAAGGAAGTCTCCACTCACTGTTATTGCCAATTCAAATCTGTCATGACACCCATCTTGCATGAAAGGTCTCTACATTTTGAAGTGAGAACCTTATCTTTCAGTGCCGTATCTGCTTCACAGATACCCCTGTGAAATCATCAACAGCTGATCTGTTTTGAACATCAGGTGCCGTGATTTGATTTCTTCATCTTTAAATATTTTGGGGACAAGATTTGCTTAAGCTTACAAAATATAATTAAATTTTTGCCCTAGCAATTTGACAAGTAGTATTGTGCCAGATTGTGCCTATTGCCCATAACCCCAGTCCCATTGACTTATATCCCTAGCTTTTTTCAAAGTTTCTTGAACAGGATAAGCTATCAATGAACTAAATGTTTGCCCAAAGGAACCCTATTTCTGTTATTAGTAAGTTGGATTTCTGGATTTGTTTTTCCACAAGGAACGCAAGCAACTTGGAAAACTGTAATTTAGGAAATGGTTTAATTACCAAAGCCCTCCAGGTTAGTCAAATCATTTCACCAGACCTAACTGTCTGTGCATGTGATTGGAAACATGTTCTGATTCATTTCCCTAGAGTTCATTGTTGGGATCAAGAGTGTTCAATATGTGTTTAGAGAGAGATAAGAAACAATCAAAAGATACCTTGTTCATTGTGTGCTTTTGGTTGAGACTACTTCAGTGGAAAGTTTCTAGTAAGGGACTGTGTCATGGTATTTGATGATAAAGATGTGGCATGAAATTGGATTATCAAAAATTTAGGAGAATTTATGAATGTTGATGCAGATGGGAATTTCAGATACCAAGCATCAATCAAAGCTTGCAGTACTCAAAACATGTTAGGTTGATTTCCCTGATATGGAACAATTCCATGAATTCCTTCTCAATATGTGCCTGGATTTGAGAAAATGGTGCCTTGAAAACGATCACCTATTTTTGCAGGGAAATTGAAGATGAGCCCTCAATTGGTTGTGGAGAAAATGTCAACAAAATGCATTACAACCCTCATTTCGATTTTGAAGAGATAATTTGAGAACATCTCAATGACAGCACTATAATCCTAGATCTTTTTGGAGCTTCTGCTGGGAATGAAATCTATGATTCAGCAAAAAGAGATTCCAGGTATCAGGTATTTTTGTCCCATTCCAATACACTACCTACATGCATCAGAACACCTCCCATTTCTTGCATACAAAACACCTCCCAATTCTTGCATACATATAGAAGACATCTGTCATTTGCTAAAATGGTCCTAGTAAGCTTAAACAACCATGTACTACAACATATTCATAGTATCACGTGGAACTGAACACAGTCAACAATTATTGTATTGCTTGGTTGCACCCCATCCCCCTGAAGTTCCTTACATTATTCTTTACATAAAGACTATCAATACATAATAGTCACCAAGATCAATAACCAACTTTTTAAGATCCTTTAGGCAAAAGAAGATATCCACTCCTTTTGAATCAAAATATAATAGAAAGACGCCTGATCATTGAGGAAAGGCTAGCCCATTTGAAAAAAAGTCAAGTCAAACATTGTAACATCCATCAAATACACAATCTGAAGACAAAATCTCTCCAATGAATGACTCCAAGAAGAGTGAAAATTCCTTTGTTTGGTCAAGAGTAACACTGAAGTAACAGACTCAAGCACATTTGAGGACAGTGACGCAATCAGCCCAAAAGATGATTTGCATGGAAACAGATTTGTTGATCCAATTGGAAGAATCTTCCAATGTTAACAGTCCTTTTATGAATTCCACTCAAAGGAAAGTCACTTCAGAAGACAAGTCAAAAAAGGCAACAATCCTGAAGCATTTTTCTCAGCCAGTGCTAAGTTTAGTGTAATAGCTAGTGCTAGGGATTTCATCAATGTGGAGAAGATTGATAATGCAGATGATGTTTGGAGATGGATTTGTGAAAATATTGGAATGGTTGAAGATGTCACTGGAGATGGAAATTGTGGATACTGTTCTTTTATCTGTGTATGAAATCACACAAGAAGAGCATTTGGTGACAATCTACCTGAGACGAAATTAACCAAACCGTTTCTTTTGAATATGTGAAAGGATATGAAGCAGTGGTTCTATATAAATTATCATCTATTCATTGAGGAGAATGGAAAACAGGACAAGCCGTCAATTGGTTTTGGGAAAAGGTCAACAACATGTTCACAATTCTCTCTTTGAATTTGGTACAATCCTTGAAGATCACACATCCTCAACCCTTGAGCTGTTTGAAAATGCCATTAGGAAAGAAATTTACACCAAAGATATTGGAGATTCTGATTGGTTTCCTATTGAAAATGAAGTCTACTGTCTAGATGCTATCAGTCATGTTCCATTTCTTGCCTACATATGCAAAGCAAGCATCATTTGCTATGGAGCGTCCTGCAATGAAGATGATCAAAGAGCTGCATAAACCACAACCTATTGAATCATCTGAAATGTAATAAAGTAAATACCTATTCCATTGACCATTGAGGGTTCTATACTTCCTCCTTCCATGCGTCATCCATCATATTGGTCACTTTCAATACATCAAAAATAGAATGAAAAGGCAACAAATCTGCAAGAAATCTTCCATTTAAGAAACTCTCTCTGCAAATACAAAAAATAATGAACAACCTCTGATTGTTCAACATAGGCTTACTGAAATACAGAAGGAAATAACTCAGATGACAGAACCTACATTTTGCATTTATAAGAGCAATTTGTTTGATGATAGTGATGAAGATATAGATGCTTCAAATTGCCTCACATTATCAAAAAACTCAATTGTAGAAGACAAAACTTCATCAAAGGGATCTATCTCACCCCACAACCCAAAAATTCTCTTGCAGGAGTTTTGTTAACCACAAACCAATCAACATGATGACTGGATTTAGTGGAAAGGAGGAATATTCAAATATCAAAACGAAAAATATGATGCCTTCTTGAAGGATTGTTCTAAAGTGGTTGACTTGAACAGTTACATTGAAAATTAAAAAAGCATCACCCAATAAAAAATGGAACCACTGAGAGTAAGATTAATGACAGGAATTCTTTAGTCAAAAATACAGCTTTAACTACTGGAAACATTCATCCTTAAAGAACAAAACAAACAAGGACAATGTGGTTGAGAAGAATTCGAGTGAAGAAGGGGAATTGAATGGTTTCACTGAAAGCAAAAAACATCATCATTCTGCTCAAAGAATGAATTATAGATGCTGTGGAGAGAAAGCAAAGGGAAAGTGATCAAGTCGCAGAAGAAGATGCATTTAACAATAATCAGAAGAAAACAAACCTATCAAGTGATTGTGTTAACAAGGGTGATAATATTAATTCAAGATCTGGTAAAAAATTCTTGAGGATTTTTCTTGTTCCTGTAATCCACATAACTCTGTTTCCAATTATCCAATTCTTAGTAAACTATCAGATCAGACAAAAAGTCTTATGAACAGGATTGCAAAGAAGCGCAAAGAGATGAAGACATCAAATCAAGTATTGCCAACTGCCAACAGTGATGAGAAGACAGCAAATTCAAAGATTATCCACCTTGTTTGGGAAAAATTGAAAGGAAAGGGAGATGTAATAAAAGCTGTTATGATCCTGATATTTGCTACAATATCAATCATCTTTCCATTGAAGACAATAACTTCTTTTTTAAGATAATCTCCAACTTTCTTCAAAAATGTAGGTGAAGCTAATGATGTGCTAGAAGTTTTACTTTGATTTTCTCCTTGTGATCCCATGATAGATCTTTGGAACTGATTTATTTCTCCAGGTAACCACTCAAGACAATATCTTTTGCTTCAGACAATTAAGTCTTCAGAAGAAAGTTTTGATTTTGTTCTCCTCAGGAGTTCAATGATTCTGAATGGGATTCACTAGAAATAGTCTCTGAGCCAGATTGGTCTAATTAAAAATATTTGGCAGCATTGAAGCGACTGCAAATTTCAACCTAAG
>JACCDI010268012.1_pt1 | contig 11540 bp, 14 predicted proteins | sample 7442791 | NCBI WGS metagenome assembly JACCDI01 (sample SAMN15323434, study PRJNA562643) | freshwater metagenome | isolation source: river surface water | place: USA:Blue River Watershed | collected 2017-08-15
ATGATCTTGTCAACAATGATTTCTTTCTGATAAACGGCATTAATCGATTTGCTGTGAAACACAACAAGCTCAAACGTGGACATGGGCGTAGCAACTGCCAGGGCTAGTGTCAAGACCTATGTCCGTGGGGACAAAAATGATTGGGCTTGTATCAGAACTCAAGCTCTACGGCACGACAGAAACAAAGTTAGAGGAGCCTATGGGGCAATGATTCGAACTGGCGCCGTCATTGATGCAACACTTGATACTGGTCTGAATTTTGGATTGTGCAAAGATTCTCTCCCGGACTCGGAGTGTTCTAAATGTCCGATGTCGCAATCGATGGTGTCGTTGCCTTCCCCTCGTCAAGGTTTGGGTGTAGGCAATGTAAGTTGATTAATTATCAAAGACCGAGGAATGGCATTCGAGGGTCTTCGTCTGGATGTGAAGCCATACCATGCAGTTGTTCATAATCAACGTGATGATAGCACTAGTTTTTACATTTGACTGGGAAGCCTTCAATTCTTCTTGTACAAAGTGGGCATATTCACTTTCCCTGTGTTAAAGGGACGAATCGCGATCACGTGTCGCAAATTTGATCGGGGAACCAGATAGTGTGTTCGAGTGGACTATCCTTGCAATAGACATATTGGAAAGATCAATGATGCTGTTGTCATGAGAAGAAAATGCAAAGTCAAATGTTCTAACGGACATCATTCTTCCATCGTTGGCTTCTGCTATGTGCTTGATTCTTTCGCATCTCCTCTCCTTATCTACTTGATACACAAATGGAGCCGTTACCTTTTGTAACTCGCTGTGCCAAATTGATACACAGGAAGATGCTATCCAGCAACAGACACTCCTCTCTCAAACTCAAGCAAAGCTATTCACATGTACCGTACCAGATGCGAAGTTTTGTTTGAAGTGTGAGGAATATATAATTGAATTCGAAAGCGATTTCGATTCAGAACGTGTAACGCATGTCGTCGAAAGATGTCAACAAATAATGGAAAATGTTATCTGGGATGACCTCGTTTTCGCCCAATTCAGTGGTACTCCGAGAACTGATATTTGCCGGTAACTTTCAAATCAAAGAATCATTCTCTCACTTCTATTTTTCTTGATGCTCGTTGAGTGTTCAAAACTGTGTCAAGCCTCATTGAAATCTACGGCCAACAATATCGAATCCATTTTTGCCGTCGTCAACAGCATTGGCGATATTGTCTCTCTCATTCACGGTCCTTTCCGTGTTTACTGAATTAGAAAACAGCGCAACTAGCAGCATGCGAGACACATGCAAGCACGTTTTGTCACGTTGCAGAAGTTTAACATTTCGAGTTAATGAAAAGTCTGTAACAGAAATGATCTTCATCATATGAATTATGCTGAGAAAGTCCTCTGCGTCCATTCTCAGCTTTGTGTTCATGCTTTCGCAATAAGCTACCCTAGTCAATTCACCTGTTGCAGATGAGGCGAGTGTGATGAGGTAGATTGTATAATGTACAATGCAATCCAATAAGCTAGTACGACAGTTCCCGAAATGAATCGTGAAGAACTGGATAGAGTGGGTCTGATTGGTATTTGTATCAAGTCAGTGGGGTATCCGAGCCATCCATGCCAAGTGAAAAGGGCCTCGTGGTATTGGGAATGGCTTTGTTTTAGTGCAAAGCTATCAATGAAAAATGCCATATCACCCTCACATGTGTACCCGTGTCAGCTCTTAGTTTTGCTTCATTACTTGGTCAATACAAAACAATTATCTTTATTTGATTGAAGTCTCAGCTCGCGAAATAGCTCTCTCACCGCCGCCATTAAATCCTTCGTGCCAAAAAACAGCCTTCTTAGCATACTACTCATATTGCGCCCCATTTTGCGAAATACCTAAAGAACTTTGGTATTGCGGAGCAACTGCTATCACTCGTAGGAGCGTGATCTATAACTCTGTTGTCAAACTTTCTCAATACAAACGATCTATGATCAATAGTCAGTTTATGCCGAGAGGATATCCCGTAATGCAGTTGCGACGCTACAGTACCTTTATGGTTCTAAAGAGTGGAACCATGTCATCCACGGCGTCATCATCACTTACTTCTTTCCATCGGTTTGTGGGGTCTTGTACTTTTTGGAGGAATGACAGGGTGTTTGCAAACTGGTTTTTTTCTTATCATCATACACGAAATTGCATCTTCTTTGTTCTCAACGCATTCTATATTCATAGGAAAATCCCAGGGCCCTTGTTAATTGGAGCCACAAAGTCTAGCACTAACAACTCTGCAGGAAGAGGGGTCTAGGGAGTCATGTAAGGGTTGTGTAGTCAGAATTCTCTTGCAGGGCAATTGTGCAGTTTCGATGAGAAGTCGAGGATGTGTGAGGTCATTGTTTTGTTAAAACCGAATAGGACCCCACAACTTTTCAAACGAGCCATACATTGAAAATCCAAAATCACTGTTTTTGCAGTCAGTGTTTCATCTGCTGAAATCGCCTCTGCCAACAAAATCCTATGATACATTAACTGTGACATGCAAACAACTAAAATCATCTTCAGTGATAACCAGAAGTGCTCGCAGCTCATGAGGTTAAAACATAAATAACTTGGCGGACTTGCCACAGGACCTCCAAAGTTGAAGAGTGTTTATGCCTTGACCATTCAGCCATTAACAGTCCTCATCTCTTACCTGAAAGCTTTACAGTGACAGTTTTTCTATCAGGTGACACTAATAAGTTGCAAACATTCCTTGTATTAGCTGTTCACTAGGCTTGTACAAAACAAGGTCATACAGCAAGCAACAGCATTAGTTATCCTCCAAAATTGGAGGCTGAATCATGACATCTTCTTGCAGTTTGACGAATTCATCAATGACAAAAGGAGCAGGCACAACAATGTGCCGGTGTCAAGATTGACTGGATTTCAAATTGCGAATTTTGAGAAGAAATGCCCAAGCTCCAGCTGTTCTTAGTTCCAGTGTTGCTGCTTACTAAACCCACCACATTCTCTTGGAAGTTCTCCCCTTGGTTCATTTTCAGAAAGAGCAAGCAGAAGAGTATTGCATTAACAAAGGCCATGGAAAAATCTCTGGTTAAACAAAAGATGACAATGATGAAGAAGCAGAAAATGCCTCTCACTAATGACAGGCAGGTAATAATCCTACCCACATTGAATTTTCTATTATTATATTCATGAGGGTAGATCAAGTTATCATTTCATTCTTTCACAGAACTGCATAGTCCAAATGGCAGAACTAGTATTGCCTAGGCAGTGAGTCATATATGACAATTCTTGGTCATTCTATGTCACAATTGCTTTAGACATATTGACGGTTGCTCAGACCTCTACATATTTCACAGATGAGCAGAATTGGCTTCCAGGGTAACAGGAGATATTGAGACAACTGGTCACTTTTGTTTAGAAAGAGGTGCTAACCTGAAATACTTGATTGCAAAAGAGGACAGAGCAAGGAACCCTTCATTGTCCACTTGCAACAGGAGGAGAGGTCTAGGTGTGAATACAAAAGAACTCTAGCCTCTTGATTCAAAAGATATTGATATGGGATCCCATAGGCTCTGGGGTGAAAGTCTGATCTCAGTAAAATTCAACAATGTAAAAGAAAATTTGACGTGGATGTTGATGAATGGGGACAGCTTTTGTGCTGAAACCAATGATAAGAACAAAAAAGTAGAAGAAAGGAAAGTAGACAATGATAACTGAGTCTAGGATGAGTCAGAGGAAGGCTCAGTTGTAGGCAACAAAAAAGTTGAAGAAGTTTATAGTTCAAAAAACAAAGAATAGAAATCGCATCAGGCTCTGCAAACGTATCTCCTATTGGGTGGTGCAGGTCTCTTTGTCCTGTTTAATTAATATGCAGGTCTTCCAAAGCACTTCCCATCTGATTGGCGTTAATGTTATTGTAGGAATCAGTAAAAATGCACGTAAGGTATGTATATCAATATTTGTTGGATAAGGATTTATTTTTTCATGTATCTTGTTATAGAATTTAAGTTGGGTACATATATGTGCCATACCACCCCTTCTTCCGGAATCACTTGGATGTCATGATAAATGAGTATAATAACTAGGTTTTGGGATAAACTAATAAATCATTTTATTACCTAGTCAGTGGTAGTTTGGGCATGCTGTCAATCCAATTATTGACTTTGCTATGATTATGCAAGTCCCTGATGTGAGCAAAGTATCTAAATACACCTTATGTAGACATAGCCCAGGATGTGGCCTTTAATCGGGACAAAAGTACTGTCCTCTTCCTTTTGCATAGTACAGAGGAAATACATAAGTAACTGGTGATAATCTTCTGAGAAACATAATATTTCAGATACATACTTGTACAGTATGTTTCTCCAGAAACTCATATACAGACATGAGAAACCTTCTGGTATAATAAAATTTCATCATCAGTTGGAGTTGTTGAAAAATATATTCAGTCCTGCAACTGACATGACTTGCAGCCAAATTCTGTGAGAATTTGTACTCAACTGCAAGTAAATTCGATTATCAAGTGAATTACATGATAAAAGCATGAGGATAACCAAATGGCAATCTTCATTTTCTATTAGTAAAAATAGCTCATTTATTTTAATTACCAATCATCAGGAAACCATTTTCAATTCTTCTCATTTACTACTTAAATGTTCCTACCAACAAACAGCTTAGGTCAATATCATACGAGTTGTAGTGAGTCTCACTCATGATCCTACATGTTAAAATACCCAGACACATCACTGAGGCCAAGTCTCAGCTGATACGGATAGCTCTGCTCCACCTAGCAGAGTTTTAAGACCACAAGTGATGTGAACATACACACGTGGCACTGAAAAGACCACATAGCGACAAAAATTTGCGTACATGGCAGAAAAAAGACCACTTAATAGCGCATAGCATTGCATGTGACAACATAATTTTTTAACTCTAGTGAATAGCAAAATGCACACTAGTAAAAATAAAATAAAACAAAACAAAAAAGACCACAAAGTGAGGCATTTTTTTATCACATGGCATACAGGAGGTTGCCATGAAGTGTACCCCCCTAATCTTTTGGATACCCCCCCCAGCAAGACATCAATAAAGGCATGTAACAAGTTGTTACTAGTTTTACTGTCAAGTTGGTACACTAAATAATGAGAGTCTTTTACTCTCATACTTCAGTGTCTAAAGATGCATGTGATGTGCATGTGTCGCTGGAATATTGGTGATGGCAAGTTAATTGCCACCACCAAATATGTGCCAGAAAAGCTAATGTGTGCCAGAAAGGTATAATCTAAATAGCAGTAATGGACCTACATGGGAATTCCATATCCCTTCATAGTAGGCTTCCGCAGGATGTCTAGCACACCCTTTTATGACTGCTCTGTTGGTTATGTAATTCACGCTGCTGTGGCTGCATAATTGTAGCTGAGCAGTGGTGTGGAAGCGCATTGTTTTGATACTGGCAATGCTGTGACAATGCTTAGTGGTGTGAGTATATGTGGGCGCTGCTCAATGTGATGAGCGGCACAGTGGTGTTTAGTCCAATAATCGGCTAAGTTGGTTTTGCTGGGATGCCAGAAAAAATGAAATTGTTTTTGGGCTTCAGCACATCTTGGCCAATGAAATCTCATGTCCATTGCTTTCATGTGCCGGGGTTGGATGTTGCTTGTGATGACGCCAAGAGCCATGCTGTTGTCTGTTTGCATTGGGGTGGGCGGTTGTGGGTGGCCCATTTCATTTGAGAAGTTGGCGTTGGGGCACTGATTTGTGTGCATTTATGTACAGTGCACCAAGTTTGGCTTCAGCTGCTGAAGACATTACAGTTTTGATGAGTTGTGCAATGTTTAGTACGGCGCCATTGTTTGGGGGTCTGTGGTGTTGGATCGCATGAAAAAATGGCCGCCGGCACGACTTCGGGCTTTTGGTTTGCTGAGGTAGGAGGTGCCGCTGTGTACAATGAGTACCATGTTGCTTGCACAGTAGGTTATGATTGCAACTTGATGTGTGGCTGCGTAGTCCAGGAAAAGTTTTTTGTTGGACATGGTTTCCTCGGTGGGTTTGGCTTGGGTTGATGCAATTGAACTTAGGGTTGTGAGCATGGTGGCATCCACTGCTTGGCCATTGTAGAGAAAAGTGCCGATTACTTGTTGGATGTATGTTTTATTCTCTTTGGACAGTAATCTTGATGAGTCTTCTGTTTTGGCATACTGGATGGTGGCTCCGTACAAAGGAATTGTGTGCGTGTGTGGTTGATGTTGGGGATCTTTGGGGATCTTGTGGTTGAAACGTGCTAATGCTTTATTGACGTAGCTAGGCATGGATAGATGGACTGCGCATTTTTTGTAGTCCCAGTCTAGTGTAATACCTAGGTAGCAATTTCCTTCCCAGTTTTCTTCAATCTCCATGCTGTTTGAGCACCTGTAGTAAGTGTTGGGCATGTTCCGTGCTGATGTACTTAATGCCAAAATTGTCCACGACCAGTGTGAAACTAATAGGGCACCAATTGTGTTTCCAGTAGCCAGGTGTGATTTTGGATTGCATGTAGCCAGCTTTGCAGAGACGTTTCTCTAGAAGTTCCTGTGCAATGATTCCTGCTTGTGGTAATCCATACATACCGCAATGTACTTTGCAGTGAAAGTTTCCATTTGAATCTACCTTGTTTCTGAGATCATATTCTTTGATGATGTCTTCTGGGAACAGTTCTAGTTTCATACGGAAGTATTCATAGCATTTCATAGGTGGTTTCAAGTAGAAATCTTTGATATCTATTGACATGAATTTTGCATTGGGCGTGGATATTATGCTGTTGAGGAGTATTTTGACCTAAGTAGATCTGCTGTTGGAGTGCCACACTCTCATGGGTAGTTAATGAGATTGCCACCCATTGTGATTCGTGTGTGGTTCTTGTCCTTTATGCTGTCTTGATATGAATGTACAATTCTGCTGTATGTGATGTCACCTTTTCTTTCCTCGGGGATCTTGTGTTTGTTGATGAAGAAAAACATTTCCATTGTCATGGCTAGCCATCTGATTTTGTTTCCAAATGACTGGTTTCATGTGTCTTTTTACTTGGGGTCTTTGATGAGATGACGATACTCTAGTAGGTTGCCAGTGTCATCATCCAGGGCTGTGTAGGCAAAATCACATAGGCATTGTAGTGGGTATTTGTGCGAAGCTGCTTGGGCCAGTGTAAATGGTGCTGTGTAGCTGGGTATTTCCATCATGTGTAGCATGTAGTCTTGTGTAAACATGCGTATCTGATGCTGCTGCTGTGTGTTCCCTGCTGGGGGACTGCCGTCATCTTGTGAAATGATTAATACCTCATTAGGCAAGTGGGTAGAATTGTGGGGTGTGTTGTTGATTTCAAAATGAGGAAATGCTGTGTTGGTGACATGTGGCCTTGTTTGTGTTGGTGTTGCTGTGGCTTGTTTCTCCGTCACCCTTTGAGCTTGTGTATCCTCCCTATTCACCCTTTGAGCTTGTGCTTTGCATGTTGCTTTCTTGGCTTGTATTTTGTATATCTCCATAAGATGTTCCACAGCATCCCCTGTGGGGCTGCTCTTTGGTAAGACCCTTGATGACGCTGACAAGATTGTCCGCTGCTTTGATGAGTGCATCTGCCTGAGTGATTTTGGGCCTAGTTAAGTAGTTGTGTTGGAAAAATACAGTTTTGCAGACACGTGTAGCTTTTGTTGAGCTGATGTAGACTTTGTGGCATCTGTAGTGTTACCAAGCACTTCCAATGTAGTAACCATTTGCTGTATGAGCTGCCCACATTTCTCTTGTACCAGGAGTTACATGTGCTTTGACTTTGCAGCCAAGTAGTGCTAAAGGATTAGCAATGTAGTCATGCTGGTCCCATAGATATGCATAAACTGACACTGTGGGTGTAAAATTCACTCATCGCAACATGTTGAGAGTGTGCTCTACTTGTGGAAGCAGTTGATCCAAGAGATGGAGTGGAAAATTCTTGTCTGTGCCACATAGGATGCCAATGAAGTGGGCTTTGAAGGTTTGGATGACCTTTTTGGCCATATTGCAATGGTAGTCATGGGGTAGGACAAGTTGTGGTGTTATGTTGTTGTTTCAAAATGCTTGTTTGAAATTGTCGGAACACTCGTTGTCTAGGATGTGGTGTTTGGGGGTGATGCAAGCACTTTTTAGTTGGTTGACGAGGGCTTGATACACGCGGATCATCTCGCCTGATGTGCAATTTTTTATTGGTTCTTGGGGGATTCCGTTGCTGTCGGGGTGCACCAGGACCATGATGTATTGGTTGCTGCGAATTGATGTCTTAGGGAAATGTCCTGTTTGATCCGAAAAAGTGGTTGCGTTTCCTTCTTCCTCAATTGCAATGACCTTTGTGAACAGGTCATATTCCTTGGAGATTGGAGTTGTTTCTGTTTCATTGTTGTCGTGTTGGGGTTCTGGTGGTGGTTCTATCGGTTTTGTCGAGCAGAGGCCACTGCATCCTTTTTGACCATGCCCTTTCATTGTTTCCTCACTCTTTGGGTAGTATTTCGTGACTGCCTTGGCAGTTATTCCTGGCCATGACACAAATTGTTTGTTTTTGATTGCTGCTAACCATGTTGATTTTGTAGGGAATCCTGCTGCGGCGTAGAGGTACCGTATGAGTTCTGGTCGTGTTTTCAATTCGAGATTGTGGATGGTATTGATGGGGGATGATCGGTGGGGAAGATACTTCATTGGGGGTTTAGTAGTGAGGATTGTGTTGCTAGTTGGATTGAGAACGACGGGAAAGAGTGGTACTTGCCATAGGTTTGCTTTGTTGTCAAACCATCCTATTAAAATTGATTCCCTTGTCATGATGACTTTTGTGTTGGATGAGTCGTAGATGTTGACCTCTTTTCCATCAAAGACTGTGATGTATCTTGCTGTGGCAAATTTGGCTGTACCGATTAGAGAGTTGCTGTTGATGGTGGGGACAATGTGCACATCTCTTGCTGGTTGGCAGACGTCGTGATGCAGTTGGTGGATATCGCTGGCCGGTGTTCGTGTTCCGTTAGGTAGCTGAAATACTTTGTCCAATGGTATGCATGTGGGGATGAAAGCATTCTTGGAGCTGTCCTTCATTGTGCCCACATGTGATGTTGCACCACTGTCAGCGATGGTGGATGGGATGGAGCCATTAAGGACTCTGTGCTTGATTGCTTGTGTTTGACTGTTGACGTCACACAAAGCATTGATTATGTTGGGTGGTTGATAGATGTTCTGCTCTTCAACCTGACAGGGTCGCAGGGCTGTGTCTGATAGTATTGCATAATGATGTGATGATAGGTTGGGCTTTTTTTTAGTAAATTTGGCCTCCCTATCATCAGAATTGTCAGTGCTTGTATCGTCCAGCCCCGGTCCCTGTCAATTGGGAGCGGATTTTCCTTTGTATTTTGCATGCTCTTGCTGGGATGGCTTGAATTTTTTGGCTCCTGGCCAGAAGTTGCCTCCTCCCATCCAATTTGTTGCCGTGGCATCATTTTTAGGACCTCCCTTTTTCTGCATGCATGTATTTCTGTCATGCTTTGCTCCAATGGGGTGATGTCCATGGGACCAACAATAACCGCCCATGCTGTGCGTGTACTTGAACTCTCATCTGCCGTCATTGCTGCCGCTGCCGCTACCTCTGTCACTGCCGCCACTGCCACCGTTAGTTTCCTTGTTTGCAAACATCTGTGTGAGTACTGCAACGGTGTCAGTGAGTAGCTTGATCTGAGCAGTAATGCTGTAAGCTGGGTGACTTTTTTCTTCATTGTGTCGATGATGTTTGCTGCGAGTTCCACCATTCTCTCTTTGTTGGTGATTGTGGCACTGGGAATTTCCTGAATATATTTCAGGATTTCGTCAACTATGTTGGCCATGAGGTTAGTGCTTTCGTACCCCTTTTTTGTTGCTCCGATGCTGCTCTTCTGCATGTAGGCTTCAAATTCCTTAACAAGGGTTTCGAAATACAGTTTTGCTTGGCTGTAGTCGTCCTTGATGATGATGGGCTTGTTTTCCCATGTCACCATGTCTGTTTTGTCAAAACAGTTTGACTCATAGATTTGTTCCAGATAAACATTATGTACTTCTTCATGCTGTGGTGAAACAATAGTCTAAGATCACATTTGTGATATTTTGACCAATCTACAGTAATTTTCTTCTTTAACAGGTATCTCTGGCATCCGCATCCTTATGCCTCCTATAAGATGTGCTGCATCCAATCGGGATTCCATTTGTGCTACCCAGAGCATACTGTCCATTTTTGACCCTTCCCCAAGTGACTTGAGGTCCTGGTGTAAGAGTTTTTCATGCATAGGGAGGAGAGCAGATTGATCCATCTCTAGGAGGGTCGACACTCTCTCCATGATGACCTCGTGTTCCATGGATGTCATACCTTCAACTAGCTTAATGTGTATGTATGCATTTCAGTACAGCCATTGTTGGTGTGTGATCTGCAGGTTTTTTTACAACATTTTGTGCCCATGTTCTTATATTGACATGTGGTGCCTTCTTGCTCAGATGGTCATGTTGGAGGGAGAACAGTTTTTTGGCAATGCCTCCGTCTACCATGTTATCCCACCACAGTTGGTCAATTTCCTTAGCAAATTCATTGAGGTACGGGGCATTTTGACAAATCCCATTCATCTGCCTCTTACCTCTACTTTGTATATATTCTATTAGTGCATGTGTGAGGCTCTTGTCACTGTATGTTGCCTCCATCCATGACTGTAGTTCATCGACTGGTGGAACACTTTTGTTCATCCTTCATTTGTGCATCGTGTAAGGTGTCGACTGTTATCCTTTGCTTTATGACAGCACCAGCACTTGTTGGCTACCTTTGGATCCATTGGTGATAGTTATCTGTGAGTACCACTAAATCCTGATATGTGCTTGGTCACCCAAACTTTGTACATCCATGGGAGGCTGTGCATGGCGTCATGGAGGACGTCCCAGTCTACTAAGTTGAAGAATTTCCCTGGGATCAGCTGTTTTTCTGCAAACAGTCTCCTGGCTATTTTCTGGCCCCAAGTCTGATAAAGTGTTTCTTTGATGGATGACATAACTTTTTGTCCCCCAACACGTATAGTCATATGTTCCCCCGGATGTATTGGTTTAGTGAACTTGTTCATTCTGATGGCCTCATGTAGGGCTTCTTTGGCCAGAGCATCTGGTATGACATTGAGCTGTTGTGGGATTGTCAAATTCTCAAATGCAATATTGTCATCTAGATGTCCATGTACATGCTCATAGGACCAGTTGACTGTCATGTCCCGTAGGTTGTTTGTAACTGCTAAGATAATATCTGCATAAGGTTGCTTAGCTTTGAGGAAGGTTCCGGACTTTTTTGTGTGCTGTACGATCCCCATGTTATCACAGTAGATACGCACCCTGGCCTCTGGGTTGTGATGTTTCGCCCTTAGCATTTTAATAATGTAACTAGTGACTACTGCGCCTAAGAGCCCTCCTCTATAGTTGGAGGCAGTACGCACCCCCGTTTGTTCACAGAGTTTAATGTGCCCCATTTTGCCAGTCAATGTGCATATCAAAATGATCACGGCACAAAGGAGACATCATATGCTATCATCAG
>JACCDI010425182.1_pt1 | contig 11539 bp, 9 predicted proteins | sample 7442791 | NCBI WGS metagenome assembly JACCDI01 (sample SAMN15323434, study PRJNA562643) | freshwater metagenome | isolation source: river surface water | place: USA:Blue River Watershed | collected 2017-08-15
AGTACTTTATTTATCCAGCTTTTTGAATGCATAATTTGAATTAATGTATTAACAAATTTATACAATATAATATAGTAATATCAAACTCTTTGACTATGAGTCTCATAAAAAAAATAACCAGAAATATTTTGGTCACATGGGTTCAATTATTCACCTTATCCCCCAATCCACCAAACAAAAAGGGTCTACGCTTTTGACAGCATAAACCCTTGAAAATCTAGCCTTTCGGCTGTGGGCCCACCAGGGCATGATCCTGGGACCCCCTGATTATGAGTCAGGTAACTAGCTATATAGGATATTCACATAATGTGAACATAAAGAGCTAAAAATCATCTAATTGTGTTATTTTCAAAGATAACACTTGTCAAAAAAATAGAGTTTTTTACATATATTTGTGGTGCAAATTGTGGTGCAAATCGCATTTATGGTGCAAATTTTGGTGCAAATTTTAAGCCCCCTGATCATATGATTAAACCAACGCTAACTTACTTTTTTGACACTCGTCACCAACTGGCTGATGGGAACTTTCCTATTAAATTAACCGTTTATTATGCGGGTCAGAAAAAGAGGTATAAGACACCTTTTAAAACAACCTCGGATGGGTATGATAAATTATTCGCTGAGAATGTAAAAAATGAAGCATCTAAGCTATTAAAGAGAATCACTATTAGATGGCTTGATGAAAAGACAGATATGGCAGAGTCCATAGACCCTTTTACATTTAGTGAATTTGAGGAGCTATTTTATGCTGATAAAGTAAAAGCTAAAAGCCTCCAACTTAACGATAGTGTTAAGTCAATCTATGATAAGCATATAGAAGCATTAAAAGAAGAGGGAAGAATTTCAACAGCTAACTCTTATAATGACTCATTAACTTCAATTTTATCCTACAAGAAGAGTCTAAAGATATCCCAAGTAACTCCCGATTTTTTAAGAGGCTATGAAAAATGGATGACAGACAATGGAAGGTCATTAACAACAGTAGGGATGTATTTAAGAGCGTTAAGAACTATTTTTAATATGGCCATTGAAAGCGATTTAATAGATGTAACTAAATACCCGTTTAAGAAATATACCATACCTGCACCTCAGAAAATTAGCAGAACATTAAAGAAGGATGAAATCAAATCCATCATTAATCATAAGCCTAAGAATGAATCAGATGCTAAAGCATTGGATTATTGGATATTTAGTTTTGTATCCAATGGAATGAATTTTAAGGATGTTGCTTTATTAAAGTACGATAATATAAAGGGAGACTTTATTGAATTTAGACGTGCTAAAACAAAACGCAGTAATAAAAATAATAGCCTTCCAATTATGGTGCCACTTAATGACACGCTACTTAATATCATTAAGAAAAGAGGTAACAAGTCAAAAAAGAATGAGGATTACATATTCCCTATTTTAGAAAAGGGCTTAACCCCTCAAGAGGAATACGATCATATTAAGACCTTCGTTAGAAATACCAATAAGAGACTTACTAAAATTGGCAAGGAACTTGGAACAAGCCTTAAGGTTACAAGTTATGTTGCACGACATTGCTTTGCTACCATCCAAAAAAACAACAACGCTCCATTAGCCTATATATCCGAAGCATTAGGCCATGCTAATTTAAAAACTACCCAAAACTACTTTGGCAGGTTTGAGGATGATGGTCTTAAGGTTTTCCATAGTGGATTGATGGAGGGAATGTTGGATTAGTCAATACAAATAAATTCATTATTCACTGAAATCTTGTCTTAAAACCACTTATTACTTGAAATTTTTAGGTAAATAATTTTGAAAAATCACTTTTTATATAAATATGTTCACTATATTTGCTTGTTCACTGCCCGTGAACATTAATGAAAAATGAACAAAAGAGATATCATACATAAGGCAATTGAGGCGTTAAATGTGGAAACAAACCTCAAAGTAGATTATCATTTGGATAACATAAACGATGATTTTGCTACAATTACGTTCAATTTGAATGAGCAGCAAGTTAAATTTCAAGCCGAGATAAGAATAGAGGTAAAAACATATCAAATTGAAGCATTGGAAAATAAGGCCAGGGTTAACCCCAATTTTATAATAATTGCTGAGCATATATTTCCAGCAGTAAAAAATAAACTTAAGGAATTAGGCGTAGCATATATAGATACGGTTGGAAACATTTTTATAAAGCATGAAAAATTATTTGTTTTAATACAGGGGAATAAAAAAAAGGATAAAGAAAATAAAATAGTGACCACCAATCGAGCTTTTACAAAGACTGGATTAAAAACGGTGTTTTATCTATTATTAAATCCCAATGCAATTACTTATACCTATCGAGAGTTAGCAGGTGCGACCAATATTGCATTAGGAAATGTGAAGCATATTATTGATGGACTTAAAGATGCAGGATATGTATTAAATAAAGATGAGAAAAAATTAATGTTAACCAATAAAAGAGAATTATTAGAAAGATGGATTGATGGCTATAAAGAAACCTTAAAGCCAAGCCTTGAAATTGGAAAATATAAACACAATGAACAAATCGAAAAGGATATTAAATATAATTTGAATAATAATCAGATAACAATTGGGGGGGAGTATGCGGCGGAATTGGTAACTGATTATTTAAAGGCAGCTCAATTTACTTTATATACAGATATGCCAAAACTTGATACCATGAGGGCGTTAAAATTGATACCGGATAATAATGGCAGCCTAGTTATATATAAGAAATTTTGGAAAAATGAATTTTTCAATATTAAAAACCTAAATCTTGCTCCTTTATTATTGATATATGCAGATTTGATGATAACAAATGATCCTAGATGTAAAGAAACTGCAATTAAAATTTACGATAAATATTTGAAAAATGAATTTGAGTAAAATTAAAGAGGGGGAGTTAAAAGAAGTTTTTGACGTATTAGAGTTAGCGTTTAAACAACTAGGAATTGATTTTTACTTGATAGGAGCATTAGCAAGAGATGTATGGTATTCAAGAGGGGAAAGCTCAAGTAATGTAAGAAAAACAAAAGATGTAGATTTTGCTATTATGATTGGCAGTAAAAGTCAATACGAGTCATTAAGAATATATTTAATATTAAACCATAATTATCAAGAATCTAAAGAAAATGCCTTTGTGTTAATTACCCCGTCAATGATTCAAGTGGACATTCTTCCTTTTGGTGGTATTGAAATAGATGACCGAGTTGTAATTGAAGGTGTGGGAATGACAAGCATTAACGTAAATGGATTTTCTGAAGTTTTTAATGATGGAACTGAGATGGTTGAGCTATCTACAGGTCATGTTTTTAAAGTAGCCACATTGGCTTCTATTATTTTACTAAAACTAATTTCGTTTGATGATAGACCAGAAATTAGATTGAAAGATGCAAGGGATATAGGCAATATACTTAATCATTTTTTTGAGTTAGAAAATGATTTAATGTACGACCAACAACATGCCGACTTATTTCAAGATAAAGAAGCGTTAGAAAAAATTAGTGTACAAGAAATTGCATCGGAAATTGCAGGAAGGATAATTAGAGAAATTATTATTACAAATCCTTCATTATTAAATCGCATCATCTTAATTCTAAACAAACATTTACAAGAAGCAGAAAGTAGCCAGTTTGTAAGAAATATGAGTGAAGAAGCAGGACAACCTATAAGTGAAATTTTAAAGTGGCTAAATAAGTTGCTTGGAGGAGTTGAGAAAAAGTAGATTAAAATGTTCCCTTGCAATCCAAGAAGGAATAGCTTTATATCAGCTTCTATTTTAACAACATTGAATAAGGAATAGTAATTGTTAGAATAATAAAAAGGGGGAAAATTATTTCTAATGAATGTTTCCCCCTTTTTGCACTCGAAGTAAAATATATACTTTTACTATGTATAGAATTTTATACTACCGTCTTTGCCCTGTTCAATTTTTGCATTACCATACATTTTAATAAATGTACCAATTCCCGCTTCAATTTTTGTTTTATCGGTTTCGCTTGTGCTATTGTTTCCGAAAGTTAATTCACCAGTTGAAGAAGAACCCATGGTAATACTTGTGTTGGATTTAATGTGAGAGCCTTCAATCAAGATGAATCCTTTACTTGCGATTATTGATACAATAGACTCTGCGCTAGCATTAACACCATAAAGATGTAATGTGTTGTCTAATTTCTGTATAAGTTCTTCTTTTGTTTTACTGTTAAGTATCAAATATTTGGCAGCATCATATATCGCGTTAGATATTACACCACCGCCAACATTTGTTATAATATTCTGAAAATCTAAAAATGTCATAATAAATATTTTTAATTTAAAAATACCCCGCCACTCAATGGCGGGGCTTGTAAGTTATCCTTTAGGAGGGAAAGGATCATTACCGTAACTATTACGCTCACGGATTTGACCATTCCTACCATGTATTATTACATCACCACCTTGATTGGTAGCAATTGGTTTGGCAATGTTGATTGCCTCTCTTTGGGTATTAACAATTGCTGTAGCTCTGTTATTTCCAGCGCCTAATACAGCCCATTGATTACCTCTAGGTGTAATATGTTGATTACCACTATTTGAGTTTTTTCCCATTATGTAAGATTTGAAGCCACCTTGAAAAATTTCTGACGAATCAGGCCTTTTATCCGAAGCGATTTTCTCAAAAAGTCCAACCTTTATTTTGAGAATTAGATAAAATGGGTAATTTTACCCTGTAAATTATTATCGCCAATGCACGGTTTGGGTGACAAGCCCTCCAAATCCTAGCTTATGGATTATTGCATTGTAAACAGTGGTCACTACCCACTGTTTTTTTATTTAATTTTTTATGCCAAAATGTTGTTTTAATAATAACAGATAGTGCAAAAATGATGCCAAATAATTTAGTAAAAACATTGGCATTAATTTTTATGCTAATGTGTCGTATTTTTAAAAAACAAGCCAATTTTGCACTTTTATGATACAATAACAAGCATAAAATGTGATAAATGTCATAAAATTGGCATAAAACACAATACTAATAAAATTAGTAAAATAGATATATTAAATTTAATAAATTAGAAAGAAGTTGGATTTTATTTATACCATTACATTTTAATGAACCTAAAGTGAAAAGGCTGTTCTTGTTCAAGATCAAGTGTGTTGGCCCTAAAATAATTATTCTCAAAAATAACAAAACTGTCCATTAAATTATATAATAAACTGGACACATTTTTGTACCTTAGCTAAATGGAAGCCAAAAACACCATTTCAGACACCGTAAAAAGTCGAATAAATGCCTTTAAAGAAGGGTTTGTGTTTTCGTACATGGATATAGAAGGGCCATCGAAAAATAGGGAAGCTATTATCAAAGCATTAAACAGATTAACCGAAAAAGGGATACTACATAAATTAAGTAAAGGGAAGTTCTATAAACCATTCCTTTCTGAATATGGGAAATTAGGACCCGACTTAAATGAAATAGTAAAAGACTTATTGGAACATAATGGAGAAGTAATAGGGTATTTAACAGGGTTAAGTATATTTAATAAATACAGATTAACCACTCAATTAAGTAATACAATACAAATAGGTAGAAATACATTTAAACCTCCTATTAAAAGAAGTATTTACACAATACAATTCGTATTGCAAAAGAACATTATTACAAAAGAAAACATTGAAATCCTTCAAGTATTAGACTGTCTTAAAATGATAAAGGGTATTCCCGATACTACAAAGGATAATACATTACATATATTGGGAAAAATCATAAGAAAGTATAGAAAGCCTCAAAGAGATATGTTAATACATTTATCAATGAAATACCCTCCTTCTACAAGGGCATTATTAGGTATGATATTTCAAGAAGAAAAGATAATGAGCCCAATAGATAAAATAAGGGAAACATTAAATCCTATTAGCAAGTTTAATATTACTCTTAGAGATTATGATAAATTAGTAAAGGATAATTGGAATATTAAGTAGTTGCATAAAAAACAATAAGTATGAGAGCTATTAATATTAACTAATATTTATAACATATATAGCAAAGCATATTATAATTATATACTTACTAAAGATAAAATACAATTAAAAAGGACATAAAATATTAAAGAATTTTTAGTGTCTTTCTAAATAAAATTACAATAACACAAAGGCTATTTGAATAATATTCATTATCAAGCTAGTATATTAATTATATAATTTAAAATTCAATCATTGAATGCTTGATATCATCAGATTTCCATATCGTTTTATTATCGCGAAATATGGGTTCTATTTTGGAAATCACATTTTTTATGATTGTTCTTTTTTGTTGAATGTCTTTATAAGACGTTGATACATCCTCTATATTGCTTTGTGAGGGGTAGAAACTACAAGATACATTTGTATTTCTATCAAATGGATGTCCAATATTAATTATTGCATAATTAGTTAAAATGTATCTATCTGATTCAATATCTTTTAGATTATTTGACAAATAAATATGTAATGAGATTTTATCCTTCAATGCATGTAGAATCTTATCATAAGCTTTTTGAATTTTTTGATTGTCATATGGATTTTGAATAATGATATCAATTTGAAATTTATTTGACAATTGTACAGGCATCATTTTTTCAACAAAATTTATTAAATTAGTTACTTTTCCTGCGCCATTGAATAGAAAAGAATCTAAAATTATTAATGAATTACAAGGGTGTTTTATTTTTTCAACCTGATGAATTTTTTCTGTTGTTAATTCTAAAGGAAAAGAATTTTTCAAGTAAAAAGGAACGTTTAAAAAATTTGCACCTAAATATATAACTCCATATTTTTTGGAATAAGAGTCACAAAATTCAAAACTATTATTGGTAAAATAACAAAAATCGGGATTTTTGCAATTTGTTATATTGGTATTAGGTTTAATTTTTTTACTTGTTGCAATTAAGTTACTATCAATTAATAATGAAAAAACAAGTTTTTTAAAGTTCTCATAAACACCATTTTTCTCACAGTAATCTTCTAATGTAATATCTTCATCTGTGTAAATATTGCTACTTAAAATTAACGAACGTATTCTGAAAAAACTGACTCTTTTTTGCTCTAATTCAATGTTATTATCATCGAAAGGGTAGTTAGAAATTTCATTTCTATATTCTTCAAATAACCCCCAAAATTTATTTGATATAAATATATTTGGATACATAAATGCATTAATTACTTTGACTATGATTCATCATGAAAATATTCATGGCAATTTTATTTGCCTCGTCATAAAATCCAGATCCGAATTCTTTAGTTAATCGCCCATATTCATCAATTTCAATTTTTTCTACTTGATTAACTTCTCCATTTAAGACTGCTTTGTGACTAGGCTTATAGAAATAATATAATACTGCGTCAGTAGGTTTGATTTCACTTTTATTGGAGCCAATTAAATATTGTAGTTTTCTTATTAAATATTCACTATGTGTTTCTACAATTACTTGAACTTTGAATTTTTTATGAGCATCAACAAATAAATCCGCCAATTTGCTTTGCATTGCAGGGTGCAAATTGGCTTCGGGCTCTTCAATAACAACAGTCCTTTCGGCCATTACAACTTCGTAAGGAAAATATTTCTCAGTTTCAAAAACATGTATTCCTAATGAAAAAATTACTGGTAGTAGTTGATTTGTACCTAGTCCAAAATCCGCTAATAATATATTATTGCCATTTACCTTTAAATGCGCTTTAAAATCTCCTGTTTCTGAATCAGGTGTTAATACTAACTCTTCAGCAATTTCAAATTCATTCAACCATTTATTAATAAATGCAAAGCAATCTTTTTTACTCTTGCCACTTAATGATTCAATTGTTCTAATTAGTGATGAAAAGTTAGAATTATCATTTATATTATATGCCCTTTTTTCTTGAAATCTTGTTGAAGAAACATATGTGTTATTAAATCCTAAGTTTATTTTAAATAATATTTTATCAAATTCTTTGTTGAGATTTTCCTTGAACCCTTCAAAAATTAAATTATTTCGATTATTAAAATTTTCATAATTATTAAAAATCAATGATCGCAAATAATTAAAAACATTTTCTGAAAAATTATTTATCTTTTTTTCTTTTATCTCGTCTGTATTCTTATATATAATCATATTTGCAATTAAGAATCTATTTTCAACATTACTGCCTATATAGTCTTTCCTCCCATATTGATCATTTTCTCTTTTAGTTCCTACACAAGCTGCAATTAAGCCAAAATCTGGGTGGCAATTTAGATATGTTTGAATAAGATTGTATGGAACTAATTGCGGGTCTTCTTCACTATAAATTTCTTCAACTTTCCAGTAAATATTAGACAAATATTCTATTAGATCTTCATTTAAATTTTTATAAGATTCTACTTTATCTTTTTTATAATAATTTTGAATTTGTACTTCAAATTCATATTTATCTTTAGGTTTTATATTTTCAAATAATTTTTCGAAGTCAAAAATTTCATTTTCAAATAAGTCAGTGGCTTTTTCTTTTGAAATCAAACCGTTATATGTTAACCCATTTTTGTCTTTTTCTATTTCAAAGAAAACACCTAATTCATCATGTTCTTTTATTTCACTGGTGTAATCACATAAACTTGGTTCATGTCTAATGTGACAGTATGTTTTCGATATATTATCTATTCCAACACCATCATAGATATCTACATATACTTGGTATTTATATGAAACTTCATAAGCAAGATTTATTAATTTACTAATTGGCTCCCTTTTTTTATTCACCAAATCCGTTAATTGATCTAAAACTATTTTATCATCGTGTAATTGTATCGTATTTAAACACTTTCTTTTAAATTTTTCAACAAAATATTTATAATTTATTCTATATTGACATATTAAAGTTGGATTTCTTTCCAAAATATCTAATATAAAGATTGTTTCTTCACTTTTCGGATCGATCGCTTTTAACACTTTCACTTCGCCATGGCTATCAATTCCATCATTAATGTCTACCAATATATTATATTGTACATTGTTGTTTCTTTTTGCGAATACAAAATGATTTAATTCTTCTTTCGCATCTCTATGCACAAAATTTTTTATACTACCATATTTATTTTGATTTTTAGAAAGTTTAAACTTTGTTCGAACTAAATCGTCAATTTTACTATTAAAATTGCTTGGCAAGTTTTGTTGTAACATTTGCATTGCATTTATTACACTACTCTTTCCACTATTATTTGTACCAGTTAATAGAGTAATTGGTTTGAAGTCAAACCACTGCCTTTCTTTAAATACCTTCATATTTTTAAACCCAATTCCGTTCATATAAATAATTTTTACAAATTTATCATTGGTTAGTGTAATACAATTACACTATATAGTTCTTTCTGATAACTTCAATTTCTTTAATTATATCTTCTTTAACTGATAAGGGCTTCTTAACAACCATGCCACTTCCATAACTTAGTATTAAAGATTTTAGCTCATAATTTACTATTAAATCAATTTTAATTAAAATATCACCATTTGTATATTTTTTTACCACTTCTTGATTTTTATGTATTGGTTTAGTTATTATATATGGAACAAGTTCAGCTTTAACTTTTATTTCAATACTTTGTACTTCTGAATCCCTAGGAATACTAACGCCAATCAAATTTGAAAAATACTTTTCCGAATTAAAGTTTAATGATTCATTAAATTCCTCTTTTGAATTACCAATTTTTTTAATTCTATCTAAACCAAGAACACTTATAGTATTGTAATCGCTGGCTCTTCCAAAAACAAACCATCTATTTCTATACTCTTTCAATAAATATGGTGAAAAAATAATATCATTCTGCATTTTTGAATTAAATGACTGATAACTTATTTTTAAAGCTGATTTCGATGTTATTGCTTCAAAGATTGGCTTTATGTACTCTAGTCCTTGTAGAAGATTATTGTTTTCAAATTCTATTACTGTATTATTACTATTAGTTTCTATTCTATTATCTAGTTTACTAATAATCAAATCGATTTCAGAAGATATTTGAAATGGAGCTGCTTTTTTTAAAATTTCAGAAGCTTGCCTTAGTAAGTATAATTCATCTTCATCCAGAGTAATATTTTTTATAGAAAATTTCTCTGTATAATAATAAAATGGGTCACTATGAGTTGGCTTATTAATAGGTGCCCCTTTTTCTTCTTTTAAAAATTTAAGGTCATTAAATAAAGTTTTCCTACTAATTTCTGGATAACCTGCAAGCTCAAGGGAGCTATTAAGCTTTTCCATTAGGTCTACAAAGGTATATTTTCTTGCCCCCCTTAGGATTTCGTCTAAAATCTCAATTCTACCCCTTACATATTTATGGTCCCTAGACTGTTTCATATTATAAATTTATACATTTTTATCGCGTGTAATTACATTGCACTGCGTTATTTCATCTTTGCAACATGGAAAACAAAAGGAACATTTTAGACTATTTACATTTTCACTTACCTACTGTAGAACAGAAGCTTGCATTAGAGGCCTTGGCGCAATTTGTTGATTTAGCTAATAAGGAAGATTTTTTTATCCTATCAGGTGCAGCTGGTACAGGTAAAACATCTATAACTTCAGCCTTAGTTGGATACCTAAATAAAGATACACAGTATAGAATTATTGCTCCAACTGGAAGAGCAGCGAGAATATTAGGCAAAAAAACAAAATGTGTTTCTAGTACGATCCATTCATTGATTTACACTCCAGAATCTAATAAAGAAACGGGCACGGTAAATTGGAAGCTAAAACCTAATTTTAATGATGAGTATACAGTTTATATTATAGATGAGTCTTCTATGATTGCATCTTCTGCAAATAATAGCGAGATGTTTCAAACCACTGACTCACTTCTAAACCATCTCATAAAATATATTAAATCAGGCAATCCAAATAATAAGATTGTTTTCCTTGGTGATAAGAACCAGCTACCTCCTTATGCAGAGAATGATTCACTTGCATTGGACCCTAATTATATGCGCAAACAATATTCCTTTACTGGATCATTTCATTATTTAACTGAAGTTAAAAGGGTTGAAGATGGTAGTTATATCTTAAAAAACGCTACAAGACTAAGAAAATCTATAGATGATAATGAAATATCTATTCCAAAATTAGAAGCAAACAGATTTAGTAATACTTGGAATGCTGCGAAAGATTTTGCTTCAAATTATGATCCTGCTAATCTTGATAAATTAGTAGCAATAGGCAGATCTCATAAGTCTAATAAAATATTTAATGAAGAAGTGAGAAAAAAAGTATTTGGGCCATCAGTTCCATTTCTAATCAAGGATGATCTTTTAATTATACAACAAAACTGGAAAAGGAATGACCAAGTATTATTCAATGGTGATCATGTCATTGTTGAAGAAGTTGATCTTTCTAAAGTTGAACTCGTATGTAATTTAAAATTTGTTCCAATTAAATTAAAAAGTACTGCCCTAGATGGGACGAGTGAAATTATTGAAGACTATATTCTTTTAGACACTCTTTTGTCAGAAAATGGTCAAATACCATTTGAAAAGGAGAAAGAGTTAAGAGCAGAACGCTTTAAGAAAAATAAAGTTTACTCAAGCAGTGGAGATTCAGA
>JACCDI010227622.1_pt1 | contig 11538 bp, 10 predicted proteins | sample 7442791 | NCBI WGS metagenome assembly JACCDI01 (sample SAMN15323434, study PRJNA562643) | freshwater metagenome | isolation source: river surface water | place: USA:Blue River Watershed | collected 2017-08-15
GGCATGACCGATATGCGGCTTGCCATTTGGATAGGCTATGGCGGTGGTAATATAAAAAGGCTCAGACATGTGGACTCTTGTATTTTTTGGCGAATTAGCTCGCCTTATGCGCTTGAACCGATGCCAGCAAGCTTCCCATTTGAAAGACGACGCTCTGCTTGTCCAAACTTAACGCGATGGCGCGTGCGGCCAGCCCGCTTGCAGCCTCCCACGCATCAATCCCGGCGCGTAGCTGACCGACGCTGAGCATCCGCGTATGTTCTGCGATCAGCGCGGGCGCGCGGCGCAGAAAGGCTTCATATCTCGGCTGCGCGGCCTTGAGCGACAGTTTTTCGGCCAAAGCGATGCGAATGGCATTATCCCGGTCGCCCGAGCGCAAAATGGACGTCATGGCGTCTTCCAACTCGTCGAGCCTTAGCCCAAGAAAATCAAGCGCTTGGCCGGGTGCGCCGTTGCCCAGGCGCACCAACGCATCGATATCGGGCTGGCTGGCCTCGGGCGCGGCGCGTTGCAATGCCTCGGCCATATCGGCGTCGCATAATGGTTCAAAGCGCAATATCTGGCAGCGGGAGCGGATGGTCGGAAGCAACCGGTCGCTGGCATGGCTGACCAAAAAGAAATAGGTTCCAACCGGCGGTTCTTCCAAAGATTTCAACAATGCGTTGGCACCGCCGCGTTCAAGGTCGTCCGCAGAATCGATAATGATGGCGCGCTTATCGCTGAGCCCCGGACGCGATGTTAACACCTGCTGAACGCTGCGGATCTGGTCCACCGTTATGCTGCGTTTGAGTTCGGTTTCATCGGTGACGTCTTCATCGTCCTTTGGTGCTTCCTTCGGAAGCCGTTTCACCCACAAAATGTCGGGATGAGAACCGCGGGCGATGAGATTTGCATGCGCATGCGTCGGATCCACAAGTGCCGCCGCCGCTTTCAGGGCGAACGCAGATTTGCCGAGCCCCCTCGCCCCGGCCAATATCCAGCCATGGTGCGTTTTCCCGCTGTCGCAGGCTTTGGAAAACTGGCGCCATGCCTTGTCATGGCCAACATAGTCCATCAGGCGGGTTCCACCAATAAATCGGATATCTGCGCCACAAGCCGCGCCGTCACGTCCTCAGCCGTTCCTGACGCGTCCACCAGCCGAACTCTGGGTTCGCGCTCGGCATATCCCACAAATGCCATATCGACGTCAGAATGGAAATCCTCTGCCCGGCCCTGAATACGGTCAGGACGGTTCTGGTCCCTCACTGCTGCGCGCTGTGCGGCTTCTTTCGGATCGAGGCGCAACACCAATGTGCGATCGGGCAAAAGACCACGACTGCCGATACCATGCAGCGTCATGATGTCATCATCCGACAAGCCTGAGCCTGCACCTTGATAGGCACGGCTGCTGTCGATGAAGCGGTCCGCAATGACCCATTTGCCGCTTGCCAATGCGGGTTCGATCAAACGTTCGACATGGTCGCTGCGTGCGGCGGCAAATAGCAACGCTTCGGCGCGCGGGGCCCAGCGTTCTGCGCTTCCGCCCAGCAACAGTTGCCGGATGACTTCTGCACCCTCTGTTCCGCCGGGTTCGCGCGTCAAAATGACGTCACGCCCATGGCTTCGGATCACGTCTGCAAGCGCGTTGATCTGCGTAGACTTGCCCACGCCCTCCCCGCCTTCAATCGACAAAAAACGGCCGCGCGCGGTCATGCGGCCACCGATGGCCGCTTGGCTGTAATGGCGCGCGTGAAAAAGCCTCCTTGGGCTAATGATTCGTCAGCCAATAAGGGCATGATTCGCTCTGTTTCGTCCTCATATTTCGCCACAAGCTGGGCTACTTGCACGCCCCGCAATAGGTGCCATTAACGACCCCGTATAGCGTGCGCACCTATCGAACAATAGCTGGCTTAATTCCGAACCGCATCAGCCAATAATCCGACCGACAGCGCGTAAAAATTTGAACAATTATAGTCTAATATCACGCGATAGTTTCCGCCCAGCAAATAAGCGGTTCGGCCGACGCCATCGGGTTCAATCAAGGTCGCCATCATGCTGTCTTTCGGCCAAAATCCGCGCTCCGGCGTAATCCCCAGATCCCGCCATTCCGCGATTGTTTTCCACTGGCTGTGTCGTCCAAAAACGCGGGGGCAACGCGGCGATGCCATGCGCGAATTCAACGTGGCGCGGTTGAACGACGCGGGCACGTTGACAGCAAAACCCCATTCCTCTCCGCGCCGCCAGCCTGTGTTGACAAAATAGTTGGCAATCGACGTCATGGCGTCAACTTCGCTACGCCAGATATCCGCATAGCCGTCGCCGTCCCCATCGCGCGCCAGTCGCAAATATACCGACGGCAGAAACTGCGGCTTTCCAAGTGCGCCTGCCCAGCTGCCGGTAATGGCATATTGCGGAACGCCCTTGTCGATCATCTTGAGCACCGCAATCAACTCCGCCTCAAACAATGGGCGCCTGCGGCCTTCGTAAGCCAGCGACGCCAAGGCTTCGGGCGCGTTGAAGTTCCCCATGACCGATCCATAATTGGTCTCATGGCCATAAATGGCGATCATGATTTCTTCCGGCACGCCGGTTTCATTTTCAATCCGCTGCAGCAAAGGGCGAAGTTCGGTATATTTCGCACGGCCCCGGCTAATCCGCGATGCATCGACATGGCGGGCCTTATAGGGCGCAAAATTGGGAACCGGCGCATTCGAAGCGCCCTCTGGCTGTTGCCGGTCAAGCCGGACAACGCGCGCGTTAAAGCGTATCGACGGCAACACACGGTCGAGCGTGGCCGCCGAGACGCCTTCGGTCAGGGCCTTCTGTCGAACTTGACCAAGATACGCGCGAAATCCAGCCTCATGCGCATCATTCGCGCTTTCAGTGGTCGGCGCGGTAATATTCTGTGCGGTGCTGGCGGGCCCGCACACGCACGCGCTGATACAGATTGCTGCTGATAGCCAAAACTTCCGGATAATGCGCACGCGGCCCCCATTTCGGTTGAAGGGCGTATATTGGCACATTGTACCCATAGTGTGAAATGCTTTGGTCCCGGCCAGCCCACAGCCGGTCGCGCGAGGAAGCCACAGTTAGTCCGCATCTGCCCTTGCCATCGCTTTGCGGGATGGCTAGGGGCACTTCGTAAGCGGACAGGTGGCCGAGTGGTTTAAGGCAACGGTCTTGAAAACCGTCGTGGGTGGAAGCTCACCGTGGGTTCGAATCCCACCCTGTCCGCCAATTTCTCAACCGAATTAGTTGCAGCCACAACGCGAGATTATTTCTCGGGCGTCAGCTTTGCGCCGTTTTCGATATTTTCGTTGAAGCTGGCGACGACTGAGTCGACGATCATCTGAATTTCTTCCGCTGCAAACTTTTCGGCATCCGCGGCGCTTGCTCCATATGAGCGTTCCGATTTGACCAGAATTTCCTTGTACGCCGCGCGCTCCGTTGGGCAGGCTGTGTCACTGGTTTTGATGAAATCGCTCGGGCTCGCTTTTGCGTCAACCGCGGTGTTGTGCGTTTCAATCATGCAATTGTTGAATGCCTTGCGGGCATTGTCCATTGGGTCGCCTTTCATGGCGGCCATGCTGAGCAAAGTTGCTGCGACCAGAGAAATCATAATTCAAACCCCCAGATGTTCATCCTACCCATATTATTTATCACAGTGTGCGGTTCGCAATCAATGCAACATCGCACAGCGTCATATTGGCGTCAGTTGACGATTTTGCCACCTTTTACGACGGCATCGACTGACTCCAGTTCACGAACATTGGCCAGCGGATCGCCATCCACGGCAATGATATCTGCGAAGCGGCCGACCGCGATTGCGCCAACATCCTTCTCGCGGCCCAAAGCCTGCGCAGCGTTGCGCGTTGCGGCTTGGATCGCCTCCAGCGGTGTCATGCCATATTCGACCATGACCTTGAACTGGCCGCCGACCAGCCCGTGCGGCATCACGCCGGCATCGGACGCGAAGACCATTTTGACGCCCGCTTTATGTGCTTTGCGGAAATTATCGCGTTGGATTTGTGCGACTTCGCGGTCTTTCCTAAGATTATCTTCGAGCACGCCGTTTTTGGCGCCTTCGGACTGGGTGTAGTCGGTGTTGAAGATATCCATCGAGAACCAGACAGGCCGTGGCCGCGCGGATGCGAGCTTGATACCTTCATCATCGACAAGGCTGGCATGTTCGATTGTATCGATGCCCGCCTTGATCGCAGCTTTAATTCCGTCGCCACCATGCGCGTGTGCGGCAACGCGAAGACCCCATTGATGCGCCTCATCCGCGATCACGCGCAGCTCGCGTTCGGAAAGCTGCTGCTGGCCGGGTTCGGTATTGCGCGAGAATACGCCGCCCGTTGCGCAAACCTTGATGACCTCTGCACCATATTTGCGCTGACGCCGCACTTGGTAACGCAGTTCGTCTTCGCTGTCGGCGATGCCCTCTTCCTTACCGGATTTCTCTAGGCTGGGTGGCAAGAATGTCGAGTCGCAATGGCCGCCCGTCGCGCCGAGCGCATAACCTGCGGGAACAATGCGCGGCCCGGTTGCGTAGCCATTTTCAATGGCTTGTTTCAGGCCGATGTCGTTGCGGTTGTCCGAACCAACGTTGCGAACTGTTGTAAAGCCAGCTTTTAGCATCGCTTGCGCGGATCCCACGGCGGTCATGCCCCAGAAGCTGTCAGTGAATTCCAGTCCCCGATAGCCGCCAATATCGGCGGGACCGTCGAGATGGACATGCATGTCGATCAAGCCAGGCAATATGGTTTTGCCGCTGAGGTTGATATGCGTGACGTCACTGCCCCATTTGACGGTGCGCGCGTCGGCAATGCTGGTGATACGGCCATCGGCGCCAACAAAGACAGCGGGATAATCGACGGTCTTGCCCGTGAGGACATCGATCATCTTGTCCGCAGTGATGACCGTATTTTGCGCGGATGCAGGGGCAGAAACTGCCGCCAACGCAATCGCGAAAACCCCAGCATTTCTCAGAAAGTAGAGGCTATGTCCCATGGTCGTTTCTCCCGAAAAACTGTTGAGATACATGCATGACAAATTCCGCGCGTGTAGGACAGCAAAAAGCGCAGCTGTGGGTATTACGATGCGAGGAACGAAGGAAATTGTCCCTGTCGCTGATGCTGGCGATAGGCAATGATGCCGCCCGCCATAAGCGCAAAGGATGCTCCTAGCATCCATCCGCCAAGCACATCGGTCGGCCAATGGACCCCGAGCATGATCCGTGAAACGCCGGTCAGCAAGATCATCGTCGCCGCGGCCAACTGCCACAGCGGATGTCGCGCCTGCGGGACCAGCATGATGAACAATATGTAGACAACCGCCGCATTGTTGGCATGCCCGCTGGGGAATGCCGGGCTGGTGATAGGATCAAGCTGCGCCACGAGATCGGGGCGGACACGCGCGAAAAAATATTTCATGACGTCAGACGTCAGGGCCGCGATCAGCGTCGTTGCGCCCATGGCAAGCGCAGCCCCCCATCCCCACCAACGCCATAAAGCCAACGTCAGGACAGCGACAATGATGTAGCGTTGGACGCCGCCACCGATCCAGCTGATGCCTTGCATAAGCAGGATCAGCCACGCGGGCGAACTGCCGCGCTGCATATTGAGTGCGTGCGAGACGGCGATGTCAAATGCACGGAAGTGTCCGGCGGTAACAGCGAAACCCAACGCAAGCACAAGAACAAAGAGAACCGCTGCCCCCGTGAAAAGACGAAAGGGCAAAATCACATGTGCAACATTTTGCCATAAGCGCCGAGCACGCTTTCGTGCATCATTTCGCTTAATGTCGGATGCGGGAACACGGTGTGCATGAAATCTGCCTCAACCAACTCCGCCGTTTTGCCGATGGTATAGCCTTGGATGAGCTCCGTCACTTCCGCGCCCACCATATGCGCGCCCAACAATTCTCCGGTTTTGGCGTCGAACACGGTTTTGATGAAACCCTCCGCCTCTCCCAGTGCAATCGCTTTGCCGTTGCCGAGGAACGGGAAGTTGCCGACTTTGACGTCATAACCGGCCTCTTTCGCCTTGGCTTCGGTCAGGCCGACGCTCGCGACTTGCGGATGGCAATAGGTGCAGCCGGGAATGTTCTTGGGGTCCATCGCGTGCGGATGACCGCCAGCAATCGCTTCGGCGGCAATCACGCCCTCATGGCTGGCCTTGTGCGCCAACCATGGCGGCGCGGTGATGTCACCGATGGCCCACAGGCCCGGCACATTGGTGCGGCACATGGGATCGGTCTTCAGGAAACCGCGGTCCATTTCAACGCCAAGCGCCTCTAGCCCGATATTTTCGGTGTTGGGGACGATGCCAATGGCGACGATGCAGTGGCTGAATTCGGACGCGACAACTTTGCCGTCCTTGCCCTTAATCTTCGCAGAAACGCCCGTCGCTGTGGCCTTGAGCTCTTCAACCCCTGCCCCGGTCATGATTGTCATGCCCTGCTTTGTCAGCGCCTTTTCAAGGAAGGTAGACACATCGGCGTCCTCTACCGGCACGATGCGGTCGAGCATTTCGACGACGGTCACTTCCGCGCCCATATCATTGTAAAAGCTGGCAAATTCGATGCCGATCGCGCCCGACCCGATAACCAGCAGTTTCTTCGGCATTTCGGGCGGCACCATCGCGTGGCGATAGGTCCAGATACGTTTTCCATCGGCAGGCGCAAATGGCAGGTCGCGGGCGCGCGCACCGGTGGCGAGGATGATGTTCTTGGCAGTCAGCTCTTCGCTCTTGCCGTCTTTGGTGACGGTCAGCTTGTTGGCGGCGATCAGCTTACCGTCGCCCATATGGACGGTGATCTTGTTCTTCTTCATCAGATGCGTGACGCCCTGATTCAGTTGCTTGGCCACACCGCGCGACCGCTTCACCACCGCGTCGATATCCGCGCTGATATTCGCCGCAGTCAGGCCATAATCGCCCGCATGCTGCATATAATGATAGATCTCTGCCGAACGCAGCAACGCCTTGGTCGGGATACAGCCCCAGTTGAGGCATATGCCACCAAGATTTTCCCGCTCGACAATCGCGACTTTCAGCCCAAGCTGCGCCGCGCGGATAGCGGCAACATAGCCACCGGGGCCACTGCCGAGGACGATTAGGTCGTAATCAGACATATTACGCCACCAACCCCAAAGGCTTCTCCACCAATTCCTTGAAGACCTTCATCAACTGCGCGCCGTCTGCGCCGTCGATGGCGCGGTGGTCGAAGCTGCCGGTGGCCGACATGACTGTGGCGATGGCGAGTGCGTGATCGACGATGTAGGGCCGCTTTTCGCCTGCGCCGATCGCCATGATCATCGCTTGTGGCGGGTTGATGACGGCTTCGAACTGCTTGATGCCCATCATGCCCATGTTGGATATGGACGCAGTACCGCCCTGATATTCATGGGGCTGTAACTTGCCTTCCTTCGCGCGGGCCGCAAGCTCTGCAATTTCGGTCGAGATTTTCGACAGCGACTTGTTTGCTGCGTCCGTCACGATGGGCGTAATCAGGCCAGTGGGCACCGATACCGCAACGCTGATGTCGGCGCGGCTGTACTGGAGCATATTATCGCCGGCGAAGCTCACATTGCATTTCGGCACCTGAATAAGCGCAAGGCCAAGCGCCTTTATCAGCATGTCATTGACCGAAAGCTTGATGCCGCGTGGTTCCAGCGAGGCGTTGAGTTCACCGCGCAGCTTGAGCAACGCGTCGAGGCGGACGTCGACGGTCAAGTAGATGTGCGGAACTTGCTGCTTGGATTCGGTCAGGCGGCGCGCAATGGTCTTGCGCATGTTGGAGAGTTTGACGACTTCGTGCGGTATGTCGCCACCATCCACCGCGAGCCCTGAGCCTGTCGAAGGGCGGTTGTCGGCCACAGGTGCTTCCCGGCGAAGGCCGGGATCCATCGCGGTTGATGGGGCTGAACTCCGGCCTGCGCCGGAGAACGCTTCAACATCAGCCTTTACAATGCGGCCATTGGGGCCAGTTCCGCTAATGCCAGCCAGATCAACGCCCGAATTGGCCGCGATGCGTTTTGCCAATGGACTGGCCTTGATGCGGTCGCCTGAGGAATGCGATGACGCAGCAACGGGGGCTGTGACTGGCGCTGGCGCAGCGGCCACTGCTGCTGGCTTTGATTCTTGCGCGGCGACAGGCGCGGCAGGCTTTGGTGTGGCTGTCGCTTCGTCATCTTCACCCTGAATAATCGCAATGACCGTGCCGACTTTTACGCCGTCGGTGCCTTCGGCAACGAGCAACTGTGTAATCACGCCTTCGTCGACCGCTTCGAACTCCATCGTCGCCTTGTCGGTTTCGATCTCTGCGATCAAATCGCCTGACGAAACGGTATCCCCTTCCTTCACCAGCCATCTGGCAAGCGTGCCTTCTTCCATGGTCGGGGAAAGTGCGGGCATTTTGAGTTCGATAGACATCGGGTTTGGCCTTTTTTGGTCGCAATTTGAAATAATCGCATAGCCAAGCTTTCCCAAGCGTCAAGCGCGATAAGGTTGCCAAGCATGCAAATTTCGCGCAGGCTATACGAATTCATAATGGCTGGCCGCAACGGACCATGCCGGGGGAAGCGCATGCGGACGTACCTTGTTGTCATTGATGAGACCGAAGAAGCGCGGCTTGCGCTGCGGTTTGCGTCACGTCGTGCCGCAAAGACGGGTGGGACCGTGCATATCCTAGCGCTCGTTGAGCAGGCGGATTTCGTTGCCTGGGGCGGTGTGCAAGCGACGATGGAAGAAGAAGCACGCGACCGGGCTGAACAGCTTGTGACCGCCGCTGCGGGTTCCATTTTTGACGAAATGGGTGTGCGTCCCGCGATTACCGTTAAGTCGGGTGAAGCGATTGACGTGGTGAAAATCATGCTGGAGGAACATCCGGGCATCGCCGCGCTTGTGCTCGGTGCCGCAGCCCAAGGCGCGCCCGGACCACTTATTGCGCACTTTACCGGTATTAACGCGGGGACACTGCCCTGCCCGGTGATGGTGATCCCCGGGTCGCTGAGCGATGCGCAGCTGGATGAATTGAGCTAGCATACACGTCATGCTGAACTTGTTTCAGCATCTTACTTCAGTTCATGGCGCGAAAGTAAGGCCCTGAAGCAAGTTCAGGGTGACGAAGATTGGTCGAACGCCGAAGGTGCGGAGTTTCTAGCGCCGCTTGCCCTGATGCCGAATGTTCCCGGGGCGTCCGCGTTTGCCCGCATCATATTTGCCGGCTTTCGGCTTACCCTTATGCTTGAACCGGTCAGGTGCATAACTGCCGCCTTCGGGCAATTCGAAACGTAACGATCCCGAAATAGGGTTCGCCTCTGCCAAGCGGAGTTCCAGACGCATGCCTGGGCGATATTCCTGCCGCGTTTTCTCGCCGATGAGCACTTGGCTCGCCTCATCATAATGGAAATAGTCTTTTCCAAGTGTTGAGACGGGAACTAAGCCGTCACCGCCAACACCTTCAACTGTCGCGAAAAAACCGAAATTCTGAACGCCGGTGATGCGTGCCTGAACCACTTGCCCGACCTGCGCCGAAAGATATGCGGCGATATAGCGGTCGGTGGTCTCGCGCTCTGCTTCCATCGCGCGGCGTTCGGTGCGGCTGATCGCTTCGGCGGTCGCGGGTAATCGTGCAATCGCAGCCTCAGTCAGGCCGGTAATTGGCTCGACATCCTTGATCTTCGGCTTGGGCATTTCCAGCCCATAGGCACTGACCAAGGCGCGATGCACGATCAGGTCGGCATAACGGCGAATGGGAGAGGTAAAGTGCGCGTAGCTGCCCAAGGACAGGCCGAAATGTCCGACATTCGTCGGGCCATAATAGGCCTGAGTCTGGCTGCGGAGGACGGCCTCCATAATTTGTGGGCGGATTTCTTCGTCGATGACCTTTGCCAAAATCCCGTTGAAGGTTTCGGGCTTAACCACCTGCCCCAGCGCAAAATCAATGTCGAAGGTTTTGAGATATTCCTTCAACGCGACCAGCTTTTCGCGGCTTGGCGGTTCATGGGCGCGGTAAATGAGCGACGATTTCTTCGCCTCTAACGCTTTGGCGGCCGCCACATTGGCCGCGATCATGAAGTCTTCGACCAATCGATGCGCGTCAAGCTGCTCACGTTCGGCAACGCCAGTTACGCGACCCTGCGCATCAAGCGTGATACGCTTTTCAGGTAAGTTCAGTTCCAATGGCGCACGTTTGGCACGCGCCTTCGACAGCAAACGCCAACATGCCCACAATGGCTTTAGCGCGCTTTCCAGCAACGGGTTTTCCATCGTCCCGTCAATCGCGGCTTGCGCGTCTGGATAGGGAATATTGGCGGCGATCCGCGCCACCGCGCGCGTAAACCGCCATGACGTCACTTGGCCCGTCTTGCCAATGGCAAGGTGGCAGGCCAGCACGGCACGGTCTTCCCCTGCCCGCAACGAGCATTTGTCTGATGACAATGCGTGCGGCAGCATGGGGACGACCAAGTCGGGGAAATAGACGCTATTCCCGCGCTTCGACGCTTCATGGTCAAGCGCGCTGCCTGGACGGACATAATAGCTGACATCGGCAATGGCGACGATGGCGTCAAATCCGCCAGTATCCGCATTTGGCGTTGCCCAAATCGCGTCATCGAAATCACGCGCATCGCGGGGGTCGATAGCAATAATCGGCAGGTGGCGCAGATCTTCGCGATGGTCGTCGGTGACGGGCAGTTCGCGTACGCGCTCCGCCTCACGCTCGACGGCTTCAGGCATCTCAAACGGAATGCCAAATTTATGAATAGCAATGAGGCTGAAACTTTTCGGCGCAAAGGGATCGCCCAGCACCTGCGTTACCCGCGCCGATTTTTTGTGCGCATTTCCGGTCAGTTCCGCAAGGACCAGTTCGCCAGCCTTTGCCTCGCCAACATCGCCGATTTGGGTATCGAAACGTGATTTCTTATCGACGGATTTCAGCCAGAAGCGGCCATTTTCCCGGCCCTCGACAACGCCCAATATCTGCTCGCTGCCCTTGGCGAGCTTCTTCATGACATGCGCAGCCCAGCCACTGCCGCGGTCTTCGGTGCGCGCCAAAATGCGGTCGCCAATGCCCAACGCACCGTTGCGCTTGCCCTTGGTCTCAATCACCCGGATTTTGGGCGCCGGAATGCCTTCGGCTTCCCAATGCTCCGGAATGGCTACCGGTTGATTGCCGTCAATCGCAACGATTTTCAGCACCGTGACTTTTGGCACGCCACCCATTTTGTGAAAGGCACGGCCCGGCGCCATGTCGATCAGGCCTTCGTCGGTCATGTCCTTCAACAACGCCTTCAGCGCGATTTTTTCATGCCCGCGCAAGCCGAACTCCCGCGCAATCTCACGCTTTCCCGCAGGGTCGTTGGACGACTGGATAAAGGCGAGTATCTGTTCGCGGGATGGAAGACCTTCAAAATGGGTGTTTTTGGTCATTCCCTAATATGTCCGGCCGATAAGGATCCGTTCCACGGCGGGTTCGCCGGTAAAAAAGCATGCGCCGTCGACCGCAGCCGCATCAATTGGGCTATTGCGCATTGTCAGCTTGAGCGCTTTTAAC
>JACCDI010327367.1_pt1 | contig 11538 bp, 11 predicted proteins | sample 7442791 | NCBI WGS metagenome assembly JACCDI01 (sample SAMN15323434, study PRJNA562643) | freshwater metagenome | isolation source: river surface water | place: USA:Blue River Watershed | collected 2017-08-15
ACGGTCGAGTTCATCCACACCGCCACGCTGCTGCACGACGACGTGGTGGACGAATCCACCCTGCGCCGGGGCCGGCCCACCGCCAACCAGTCCTTCGGCAATGCCGCCAGCGTGCTGGTGGGCGACTTCCTCTATTCACGCGCGTTCCAGATGATGCTGGACGCCGGCAGCATGCGGGTCATGGAGATCCTGGCCGAGGCCACCAACGTGATCGCCGAGGGCGAGGTGCTGCAGCTGATGAACATGCACGACGCCTCGCTGGACGAGACCGGTTACCTGCGCGTCATCCGCTCCAAGACCGCCAAGCTCTTCGAGGCCAGCACCCGCCTGGCCGCGGTGCTGGCCGGCAGCGCGCCGGCGGTCGAGGATGCCTGCGCCCAGTACGGACAGGCCCTGGGCACCGCCTTCCAGGTCATCGACGACGTGCTCGACTACGACGGCGACGCCGCCGAAATGGGCAAGAACCTGGGTGACGACCTGCGCGAGGGCAAGGCCACGCTGCCGCTGATCGCCGCCATGCAGCGCGGCAGCCGCGACGAGGCCGCTGTGATCCGCGAGGCGATCGAGAACGGCTCGGTCGAGGCGCTGGACGCCATCGTCGGCATCGTGCGGGACACCGGCGCGCTGGAAGTGGCGCGGCGCGCGGCGGCCGACGAGGCCCGGCGCGCCATCGACTGCCTGGCCGTGCTGCCACGCAACGACCACAGCGCGGGGCTGCTGCAGCTGGCCTCTTCCCTGCTGGACCGTCGCACCTGACTCGACGCGCGAAAAGCGCCGAGGCTTTGCTACAATGCAAGGCTTCGCGCACAACAAGCCTGCATGGCTTGAACAGGTGCCGGAATCGGGGTGTAGCTTAGCCTGGTAGAGCGCTACGTTCGGGACGTAGAGGCCGGAGGTTCGAATCCTCTCACCCCGACCAGACAATGCAGAACCCGCATGCCGACAGGTGTGCGGGTTTTTTTGTTGGGCCCCGCCCTGCCCGGGGTGCCGACACCCGTCTACGGAAGTTCTGGACAGGCCCCGGAAATGGCCTTATTTACAGTACTTCCGTATTCGGCGATGATGGGCCCGCCAGGCGATTCACGGGCCGGCACCCAGAACAACTGATGGCAGTCATCGACACCCCCGGCAAGTCCGAGATCCTCCCCTCGATCGCCCTGCCCGGGCTGGCCCGCGCCCTGGTGGCGGCGGGCAAGCTGGAACAGCGGGCGGCGGAGGCCATCTACCGCAAGGCCCAGTCCACCGGGCAGACCTTCATCGCCGAGCTCACCGGCTCCGGCGCGGTGTCGGCGTCCGACCTCGCCCACACCCTCTCCGTGGCCTTCGGCGCACCCCTGGTCGACCTCGACGCGATCGACCCGCAGGAACTGCCCCGCCACCTGCTCGACCCGAAGATCTGCCAGGCCTTCCGCGTGGTGGTGCTGGCGCGTCGCGCCAACCGCCTGTCGGTGGCCACCGCCGACCCGTCCGACCAGCAGGCCGCCGAGAAGATCAAGTTCGCCACCCAGATGGGCGTCGACTGGGTCATCGCCGAATACGACAAGCTCTCGCGCCTGGTGGAGGCGCAGTCGACCACCGCCGCCGAGGCGATGGACAGCCTCATCGGCGACGACTTCCAGTTCGACGAGTCCACCATGGACACCGCCGCGACCGCCGAGGAGGACAAGGGCGCGGCCGCCGAGGTGGAGGACGCGCCGGTCGTCAAGTTCCTCCACAAGATGCTGCTGGACGCCTTCAGCATGCGGGCCTCCGATATCCACTTCGAGCCCTACGAGCACAACTACCGGGTGCGCTTCCGCATCGATGGCGAACTGCGCGAGATCGCGGCGCCGCCTCCGGCCATCAAGGACAAGCTGGCCTCGCGCATCAAGGTCATCTCGCGGATGGACATCTCCGAGAAGCGGGTTCCGCAGGACGGCCGCATGAAGCTCAAGATCGGCCCGGACCGGGTGATCGACTTCCGCGTGAGCACCCTGCCCACGCTGTTCGGCGAGAAGATCGTCATCCGCATCCTGGACCCGACCGCCGCGCGCATGGGCATCGACGCGCTGGGCTACGAGCCCGACGAGCGCAGCCGGCTGGTGGAGGCGATCAAGCGCCCCTACGGAATGATCCTGGTCACCGGGCCCACCGGATCGGGCAAGACGGTCTCGCTCTACACCTGCCTGAACCTCCTGAACAAGCCGGGGGTGAACATCGCCACCGCCGAGGACCCGTCGGAGATCATCCTGCCCGGCGTGAACCAGGTGAACGTGAACGAGAAGGCCGGCCTGACCTTCGCCAGCGCCCTGCGCGCCTTCCTGCGGCAGGACCCGGACATCATCATGGTGGGCGAGATCCGCGACCTGGAGACCGCCGACATCGCGATCAAGGCCGCCCAGACCGGCCACCTGGTGCTGTCCACGGTGCACACGAACGACGCCCCGACCACCCTCACCCGGCTGCGCAACATGGGCATCGCGCCCTTCAACATCGCCTCCAGCGTCATCCTGATCTCCGCGCAGCGCCTGGCACGACGGCTGTGCCCGCACTGCAAGGCGCCAGCCGACATCCCGCGCGGCAGCCTGCTGGAGGCCGGCTTCACCGAGGACGCCCTGGATGGCAGCTGGATCCCGTACCGCGCGGTGGGCTGCAGCGCCTGCAACGGCGGGTACAAGGGCCGCGTCGGCATCTACCAGGTGATGCCGATCAGCGAAGCGATCCAGGACATCATCCTGCGCGACGGAAATGCCAACGAGATCGCGCGGCAGTCCGAGCGGGAGGGGGTGCGCAGCCTGCGCCAGTCCGGGCTGCTGAAGGTGCGCAGCGGCCTCACCTCGCTCGAGGAGGTGCTGGCCGTCACCAACCTGTGAGGCGGCGGGCCGCCGCCTCACGCACAACGATCAACCGTCGGGAGAAACAGGGATGGCAACAGGCATGGCAAGCACCGCATCGGGCCGGGTCGACGAATTCATCTTCGAGTGGGAAGGCCGTGACCGCCAGGGCCGGCAGGTGCGCGGCGAGCTGCGCGCGGCAGGCGAAAACCAGGCGCAGGCCTCGCTGCGCCGCCAGGGCGTCACCCACCTTCGCATCCGCAAGCGGCGCCTCGGCCGGGGCAGTCGCATCCGGCCCAAGGACATCGCGCTGTTCACCCGCCAGATGGCCACCATGATGAAGGCCGGCGTGCCGCTGCTGCAGTCCTTCGACATCGCCGGCCGGGGCAACGCCAACCCGGCGCTGGCGCGACTGCTCAACGAGGTCCGCATGGACGTGGAGACCGGCACCTCGCTGTCGGCGGCCTTCCGCCGGCACCCCGCGTACTTCCCGGCGCTGTACTGCAACCTGGTGGAGGCTGGCGAGGCTGCGGGCATCCTGGACGCGGTACTGGAGCGCCTGGCCACCTACATGGAGAAGATCGAGGCGATCAAGTCCAAGCTGCGCTCGGCGCTGATGTACCCGGTGGCGGTGCTGCTGGTGGCACTGGTGGTGGTGGCGGTCATCATGATCTTCGTCATCCCGGCTTTCAAGGAGGTGTTCACCTCCTTCGGCGCCGACCTGCCCACGCCCACCCTTGTCGTCATCGCCATGAGCGAATGGTTCGTCGCCTGGTGGTGGCTGCTGCTGGCGGCGCTCGTGGGCGGCACCTGGGCGTTCTTCAAGGCCTGGCGCACCCAGGCGCGGGTGCAGCGCGCGATCGACCGGCTGGCGCTGAAGCTGCCGATCTTCGGCCCCCTGGTCCTCAAGACGGTGCTGGCGCGCTGGACCCGCACCCTGTCCACCATGTTCGCCGCCGGCGTGCCGCTGGTCGAGGCGCTGGAGTCGGTCGGCGGGGCGGCGGGCAATTCGGTCTATGCTGATGCCACGGAGCGCATCCGCCAGGAGGTATCTTCGGGGACCAGCCTGACCAACGCCATGACGAACACCCGCGGCTTTCCGCCCATGATCCTCCAGATGACCGCTATCGGCGAAGAGTCCGGCTCGCTCGACGCGATGCTGGGCAAGGCCGCCGACTTCTTCGAGGCCGAGGTCGACGACATGGTCGCCGGCCTGTCGAGCCTGCTCGAGCCGGTGATCATCGTCTTCCTGGGCGGCATCATCGGCAGCATCGTGGTGGCGATGTACCTGCCCGTCTTCCGGCTGGGGCAGGTGGTCTGACGATGGGGGCCACGCCGCTGGAGACCGGACTGGCCGCGCTCGCGGGGTTGCTGGTGGGCAGCTTCCTCAACGTGGTGATCCACCGTCTGCCCCGCATGCTGGAGCGGCGCTGGGCGCAGGAAGTCGCGGCCCACCAGGCGCAGGGCCCGGTCGACGTGGTGCCCGACGAGGACCCGCACTACAACCTGGTGCATCCCCGCTCGGCCTGCCCCGCCTGCGGACATGTGCTGCGCTGGTACGAGAACATCCCGGTCGCGAGCTGGCTGCTGCTGCGCGGGCGCTGCAGCGCCTGCCGCCACCGCATCGGCCTGCGCTATCCGCTGGTCGAACTGGCCACGGCCGCCCTCTTCGCCTTCGCGGCGGCGCGCTGGGGCGTCGGTGGCGCCGGCGCAGCCTGGGCGGCCTTCGGCTCGGCGCTGCTGGCGCTGGCGCTGATCGACTGGGACTCCACGCTGCTGCCCGACGACCTCACCCTGCCCCTCATGTGGGGCGGCCTGCTGGCCAGCGCCCAGGGCTGGACCGGCGTGCCGCTGGAGGTCGCGGTGTGGGGCGCGGTGGCGGGCTACCTGTTTCTCTGGACGGTGTTCCATGGCTTCCGCCTCCTCACCGGCAAGGAGGGCATGGGCTATGGCGACTTCAAGCTGCTGGCGGCGCTGGGGGCCTGGTTCGGCTGGCCCGCGCTGATCCCGCTGGTGCTCATGTCGTCCATCCTGGGTGCGTTCGCAGGGGGCCTGATGAAGGTCACCATCGGCCTGGTGGAGGGCAAGTACGTGCAGTTCGGCCCCTGGCTGGCCGCCGCGGGCGCGGTCGCCATGGTGATGGGGCAGGACCGCCTGGTGCGGTTCCTGGGGCTGTGACGCCACGACGGCCACGACGGCCATGAAGGACATGAAGGACATGACCTCCTCCCCCATGCTGCGCATCGGGCTCACCGGCGGGATCGGCAGCGGCAAGAGCACGGTGTTGGAGACACTGGCCTCGCTGGGCGCGGCCACCGCCGATGCCGACGCCATCTCCCGCGCCACCACCGCGCCGGGCGGCGCCGCCCTCGGCGCGATCCGCGAGCGGTTCGGGGCAGACTTCATCGCGCCCGACGGCGGCCTGGACCGCGAACGCATGCGGCGCCACGTGTTCGGACAACCGGAGGCGCGCCGGGCGCTGGAGGCGATCATCCACCCCCTGGTGGCCGTGGCCATCCGCGAGGCGGGCGAGCGGGCGCGGGCCCAGGGGCGCCGCTGCCTCGTGCTGGACATCCCGCTGCTGGTCGAGTCCGGCCGATGGCGCCGCGAACTGGACCGCGTGCTGGTGGTGGATTGCCTGCCCGAGACCCAGGTGGCCCGGGTGGTGGCGCGCAGCGGCCTGTCCCCCGAGCAGGTGCGCGCCATCATCGCGGCGCAGGCCACGCGGTCCCAGCGCCTGGCCGCTGCCGACGCCGTCGTCTTTAACCAAGGTTTAACGCGGGACGACCTGGCCGCACAAGTGCGGCAGGTAGCGGCAGGCTTCGGGCTATGATGGCGAGGCCGTGATCCTCTACGAGTACCCGTTCAACGAGCGAATCCGCACGTACCTGCGCCTGGAGCACCTGTGCCGGCGCCTCCGGGTGCTCGTCGCCCGGGACGAAGCGCTGGACCACCACTTCGCGCTGGCCACCCTGTTCGAGATCATGGACGTGGCGGCGCGCGCCGACCTCAAGTCCGACGTCCTCAAGGACCTCGAGAAGCAGAAGACCGTCCTGGCCTCGTACCGCGGCAACCCCGCCATCTCCGAAGCCGTGCTCGAGGACGTCATCGGCCGGCTCGACGCCTGCTACGCCTCGCTCCAGGAGCAACCCGGCAAGGCCGGCCATGCGCTCACCGACAACGAGTGGCTCATGGGCGTGCGAAGCCGCATCGGCATTCCCGGTGGCACCTGCGAGTTCGACCTGCCCGGCTACCACGCCTGGCAGCAGTTCGAGCCCTCGCGCCGGCAGGCGGACTTGCACCGCTGGGCATCGACCGTCGCGCCGGTGTCCGAGGCGGTACGCCTGCTGCTCCAGCTGCTGCGCGACTCGGGGGGTCCGCAGAAGGTCATGGCGTCGGCTGGCCAGTTCCAGCAGACGCTGCCCCAGGGCCGGACCTTCCAGCTGCTTCGCATGCGCATCGACCCGGCGCTGAACCTGGTGCCCGAGATCAGCGGCAACCGCCTGATGATTTCCGTGCGCCTGATGCGGCACGAGTCCGGCGAGAGGCTGCAGGCCAGCGCCGACGACACCAGCTTCGAGCTCACGCTCTGCGCATGACTGCGGAGGCGACGCGCATCGTGCGCTGTCCGCGCTGCGGAGGCGACAGCGTGTACGCCCCCTCCAACCGCTACCGTCCCTTCTGCAGTGAACGCTGCAAGCAGGTGGACCTGGGCGCCTGGGCCAGCGAGAGCTTCCGCGTCGAGGGCGAGGCGCCGCCCGACGACCAGCCTTTCGGCGACCCGCGCCTGCAGTAATCCCGTTTCCGTGGACCGGCTTCAGTGGCCGGTATGCGTCAGGCCGGCGAAGCCGCGCTCGGCAGCAAACCAGGCCAGCACCGGCACCGTCCCTGGCAGCACCGGCGCCGCGCGCACCGGCAGGTCTTCCCACACGAAGGACTGGCCCTCGCGCATCTGCAGCTCGCCGGTCCATTCGTGCACCTTGCAGAAATGCAGGCACACCAGCGCATGCGGATAGTCGACGCGCTCAACCTTCCAGGGATGTGCCGGGCCGATGGTCAGGCCGATTTCCTCCTGCAGCTCGCGGCGCAGCGCCTGTTCGACCGTCTCCCCCACCTCGAGCTTGCCGCCCGGGAACTCCCAGTAGCCGGCGTAGACCTTGCCGGCCGGCCGCGACGTGAGGAGGAAGCGCCCGTCGGGCCGCACCAGCACACCCACGGCCACCTGGACCTCCGGCCGGTCGGGCCCGCCCTCCCTCGGGCGGTGGCCGTCGGCCACCATCGGCGCGCCGGTGCTCACCGCGGCCGGGCGCTCACTGGCGCCCCGCGAAGTCGCGGGCGAACTGGTAGGCCACCCGCCCGGAGCGCGAGCCGCGCTCCAGCGCCCACACCAGCGCCTCGGGACGGGCTGCCTCGATGGCGGCGGCCGGCACACCCAGGGCGGAAAGCCACTGCGCCACGATGGTGAGGTACTCGTCCTGGCTGAAAGGGTAGAAACTGACCCACAGGCCGAAGCGCTCGGACAGGGAGATCTTCTCCTCCACCACCTCGCCGGGATGCACTTCGCCGTCCTCGGTGTGGGTGTAGGTGAGGTTCTCCTTCATGTACTCGGGCAGCAGGTGACGCCGGTTGCTGGTGGCGTAGATCAGCACGTTCGGCGTCGCCGCGGCAACCGAGCCGTCGAGGATGGACTTCAGCGCCTTGTAGCCCGGCTCACCGTCCTCGAAGCTCAGGTCGTCGCAGAAGACCATGAACTTCTCCGGACGGCCGGAGACCACGTCGATGATGTCGGGCAGGTCGGTGAGGTCGGCCTTGTCGACCTCAATCAGGCGCAGGCCCTGCGGCGCGTACTCGTTGAGGCAGGCCTTGATCAAGGAGGACTTGCCGGTGCCGCGCGCACCCGTGAGCAGCACGTTGTTGGCGGGCAGGCCGCGTACCAGCTGCTCGGTGTTGCGCTGGATCTTCTCCTTCTGGCCGTCGATTTCCTTGAGGTCCGACAAGCGGATGCCGGCCACGTGGCGCACCGGCTCCAGGGTGCCGTGGCCGCTGGCGCGCTTGCGGTAGCGGAAGGCGATGCTGGCCGACCAGTCCGGCGCGGACAGGGGCTGGGGCAGCACCGCCTCGATGCGGGCGATGAGCCGGTCGGCGCGCTCGATCAGGCGCTCGAGGGAGTCGGGGTTCATGAGCGGTAGTCGGCGTTGATGGTGACGTACTCGTGGCTGAAGTCGCAGGTCCACACGGTGTCGACCGCGTCGCCGCGGCCCAGGTGCACGCGCACGGTGATCTCGCTCTGCTTCATGACACGCTGGCCGTCCTCCTCCCGGTAGGCCGGGTTACGGCCGCCGCCGGTGGCCACATGCACGTCGTCGAGGAACAGTTCGATGCAGGTGGGATCCAGGTCGGCGATGCCGGCGTAGCCCACCGCCGCGAGGATGCGGCCCAGGTTCGGGTCGCTGGCGAAGAACGCCGTCTTCACCAGGGGCGAGTGCGCGATGGCATAGGCCACCTGGCGGCATTCCTCGCCGTTGCGGCCGCCCTCGATGCGCACGGTGATGAACTTGGTGGCGCCTTCGCCGTCCCGCACGATGGCCTGGGCCAGGCGGCGGGCCACGTCCAGCATCGCCTCGCGCAGGGCGCGGCCCTCGGCCGAATCCAGCGAGGTGATCGGCGCATGGCCGGCGCGGCCGGTGGCGATGACGATGAAGGAGTCGTTGGTGGAGGTGTCGCCGTCGACGGTGACGCGGTTGAACGAGCCCTCGGCCAGCTCGGTGGCCAGCTGCTTCATCAGCGCCGGGGCGATGGCCGCGTCGGTGGCCATGTAGCCGAGCATGGTGGCCATGTTGGGCCGGATCATGCCGGCGCCCTTGCTGATGCCGGTGACGGTGACGGTGCGTCCGCCGATCGACACCTGGCGGCTGGCCGCCTTGGCCACGGTGTCGGTGGTCATGATGCCCTCGGCCGCGCGCAGCCAGTGGTTCTCCTGCGCGTCGGCCAGGGCTGCGGGCAGGCCGGCCTGGATGCGGTCCACCGGCAGCGGCTCCATGATCACGCCGGTGGAAAAGGGCAGTACCTGCTCGGGCGCCACTTCGAGCAGGCGGGCCAGCGCGATGCAGGTGGCGCGGGCGCGCACCAGGCCGTCCTCGCCGGTGCCGGCATTGGCGTTGCCGGTGTTGATCACGAGGGCGCGCACCTCATGGCCCTGGGCCAGGTGCTCGCGGCACACCTGCACCGGCGCGGCGCAGAAGCGGTTCTGCGTGAACACGCCGCCCACCACGGCGCCGGGTTCGAGCAGCATCACGGTCAGGTCCTTGCGGTGGGCCTTGCGCACGCCGGCCTCGGCCACGCCGATGCGCAGGCCGGGCACGGGAAGCAGTTCCTCCGCGCGCGGCGCGGACAGGTTCACGGGCATGTGTATTTCCTGGGAAAGATGGAAGCGGGAGGCGGGGTTCAGTTCTGGCGCCAGGGCAGGCCCAGGCTGCGCCATCCCCCGATGGTATTGCGGTGGCCGGTTCCGTCCGGGTCGCCTTCGAAACCCTCGAGGATGTTGTAGGCCTCGTAGCCCAGCTCGGTGGCGCGGCGCGCTGCGGCGATGGACCGGATGCCGCTGCGACACAGCATGAGCGCACGCGCGCCCGCGGGCACGGCCACACGCAGGGCCTCGTCGAAGCCGGGGTTCACCGCCATGCCGGGCCACTCCTTCCACGCCACGTGGGGCGCGCCTGGCACGAAGCCGACCCAGGCAATCTCGGCGCTGGTGCGGATGTCCACCAGCACGGCCTGACCGTCCTGCCACCAGCGGCAGGCCAGCTCGGGGGTGATGTCGCCGGCGTAACCCTCGGCAGGACGCACAGCATCGCGACTTTCATTCATGCATCGATTCTGCCAGCGCAGGCTGGACCCGCTCTTTGCGACGGGTGCTGGATGCATTCCAAATATTTACCAGTTCCCGAGTGGGCTATTGCTTTAAGCCGGCTTTTCCTTGGGGGAAACCCTCTTCAGCAAGCGTGACAGTCCGCGCGAGAGTCCGCAGTGGACGTTCCTTCAACACGATCCAAGCAACACACACAAGGAGACCAGATGACCGAGCCCAAGACCCCGCGCCGCCGCAGCCTCCTGAAGGGAGCTGCCGTCGCCGGCGCCGCGATGTCCGCCCCCATGGTGGCCGTGGCCCAGACGACCACCTTCCGCTTCCAGAGCACCTGGCCGGCCAAGGACATCTTCCACGAGTACGCCAACGACTTCGCCAAGAAGGTCAACGACATGGCCAGCGGGCGCCTGAAGATCGAGGTGCTGCCCTCGGGCTCGGTGGTGCCGGCCTTCCAGCTGCTGGACGCGGTGAACAAGGGCACGCTCGACGGCGGCCACGGCGTGGTGGCCTACCACTACGGCAAGAACACCGCGCTGGCTCTGTGGGGCTCGGGCCCGGCCTTCGGCATGGACCCCAACATGGTGCTGGCCTGGCACTACTACGGCGGCGGCAAGGCGCTGCTGGAGGAGATCTACAAGAGCCTGAACATCGACGTGGTGTCCTTCCTGTACGGCCCCATGCCGACCCAGCCCCTGGGCTGGTTCAAGAAGCCGATTGCCAACGCGGCCCAGATCAAGGGCCTGAAGTTCCGCACCGTGGGCCTGGCGGTCGACGTGTTCAAGGAACTGGGCGCCGCGGTGAACCCGCTGCCCGGTGGCGAGATCGTGCCCGCGCTGGACCGCGGCCTGATCGACGCGGCCGAGTTCAACAACGCCTCCTCCGACCGCGTGCTGGGCTTCCCGGACGTGGCCAAGAACTGCATGCTGCAAAGCTTCCACCAGAGCGGCGAACAGTTCGAGATCCTGTTCAACAAGGGCAAGTACGACGCGCTGCCGGCCGAACTGAAGTCCATCATCGACTACGCGGTGCAGGCGGCCAGCGCCGACATGAGCTGGAAGGCCATCCACCGCAACTCGCAGGACTACATCGAGCTCAAGACCAAGGACAAGGTCAACTTCTACAAGACGCCCGATTCGATCCTGAAGGCCCAGCTCGACGCCTGGGACAAGGTGACCGAGGCCAAGTCCAAGGAGAACGCCCTGTTCAAGAAGGTCATGGACTCGCAGCGCGTGTTCGCGCAGCGCGCCGGCTCCTGGCAGAACGACTACATGGTCGACTTCAAGATGGCCTGGAACCGCTACTTCCGCCAGCCGGCCAAGAAGGCCTGATCAGCGGGCTTTCGAGCCCGGGGCTGCCGGCTCGCGCCGGCGGCCCCTTTTTCGTGAAGCGGCCCCGCACCGGGGCCGAGGGAGTTCGATATGAAAAACATCCTGTTGGCGGTGGACCGCACGTCCACCCGCCTGGGTCAGGGCTTCGCCTGGCTCATCGTGGCGCTGACCTGCCTGATTGCCTGGGAGGTGTTCTCGCGCTACGTGCTCAACACCCCCCATGACTGGGCGCTGGATGCCCAGATCCAGATGTACGGCACGCTGTTCATGCTGGCCGGCGCCTACACCCTGGCCAAGAACGGGCACGTGCGGGGTGACGTGCTCTATGGCTTCTTCGAGCCGCGCACGCAGGCCTGGATCGACCTGGTGCTGTACGTGCTGTTCTTCCTGCCCGGCATCGTGGCCCTGACCTGGGCCGGCTGGACTTTCGCGCAGGAGTCGATCGCGATCCGCGAGAGCACTTTCTCGGCCACGCCGCTGCCGCTGTATCCGTTCAAGTTCATGATCCCGGTGGCCGGCCTGATGCTGCTGC
>JACCDI010496025.1_pt1 | contig 11537 bp, 9 predicted proteins | sample 7442791 | NCBI WGS metagenome assembly JACCDI01 (sample SAMN15323434, study PRJNA562643) | freshwater metagenome | isolation source: river surface water | place: USA:Blue River Watershed | collected 2017-08-15
CTTATCTCACAAATCGTGATCACATCAGTGGTCGTGGTGATTATTGAGCGTGCGCGCTAACTAGAAAAAGTTAGTTCGCACCCCTCAGATAAAACTGAGGGGTTTTGCTTTAGATGGGCACAACTTAAGAAGGGAAGCGATGAGCAAGATCAACGGTGCGCAAAGTTTAGTTAACGCACTTGAGGCTGCTGGTGTCGAAGTAATGTTCGGCATTCCAGGAGGCGCGATCCTGCCTGCTTATGACCCTATCTTTGATTCTAAGATCAGACACATTTTGGTAAGACATGAACAAGGGGCAGGTCATGCTGCAACTGGTTATGCCCAAGCAACTGGTCGAGTTGGTGTTTGTATTGCCACTTCAGGGCCTGGAGCTACAAATTTAGTGACACCACTTGCTGATGCGCAGATGGATTCAGTTCCAATAGTTGCCATCACAGGTCAGGTACCAGGACCTGCAATTGGAACAGATGCCTTCCAAGAGGCAGATATTCGCGGCGTCACCATGCCAGTTACAAAACATAATTACTTGATCACCGATCCAAAGGATATTCCGCGGGCGATTGCGGAAGCATTTCATATTGCAAGTACTGGGCGACCAGGTGCGGTGTTGGTTGATATTGCAAAAGATGCATTGCAAAAAGAGACCACCTTTGATTACCCACACACAGTCTCACTTGCTGGTTACAACCCAGTAATGGAACCAAAGATTGAGGCGGTAAGAGATGCGGCAGCTTTAATTGCCCAGTCAAAAAAGCCAGTTTTGTATGTTGGTGGCGGCGTGATTAAGGCAGAGGCTGCAGCTGAGTTAATGCAATTAGCGCAGGTAACTGGCGCACCAGTTGTAACTACTTTAATGGCACGTGGTGCCTTCCCAGATTCACATCAACAACATCTTGGCATGCCAGGCATGCATGGCACGGTGGCAGCGGTAACTGCCTTACAAAAGGCAGATCTATTGATTACTTTAGGTGCAAGATTTGATGATCGAGTAACTGGAAAGCTCTCTACCTTTGCACCAAATGCAAAGATTATTCACGCCGATATTGATCCAGCCGAAATTGGTAAAAATCGACATGCTGATGTGGCATTAATTGGAGATTTGAAAAACACCTTACGGGCATTAGTGCCTGCAACTAAGGTTGCGCTTTCAAAAGCAGCTCCAGATTTAACTCCATGGCTAAATGAGGTTTATGGCTGGCGGAAAAAGTTTCCATTAGGTTATGACAAGCCAGCAGATGGTTCAGTCTCACCACAATATGTAATTGAAAGAATTGGCAAAATCTCAGGCCCAGATACGATTTTTGCAGCAGGTGTTGGCCAACACCAGATGTGGGCATCACAATTTATTGGATATGAAAAACCAAGAACCTGGCTTAACTCAGGTGGTTTAGGAACTATGGGGTATGCAGTTCCAGCTGCGATGGGTGCCAAGGTTGGTGCACCAGATACCACGGTGTGGGCAATTGATGGTGATGGATGTTTTCAAATGACAAACCAAGAGTTAGTAACTTGCGCGCTAAATAATATTCCAATCAAGGTTGCGGTAATTAATAATGAATCACTTGGCATGGTTCGCCAATGGCAGACTTTGTTTTATAACCAGCGTTACTCAAATACCGATCTACATTCAAAACGAATTCCAGATTTCAAGTTGTTAGCAGAGGCGATGGGTTGTGTTGGATTGCGGTGTGAAACACCAGCCGATGTTGATAAGACAATTGAGGCAGCGATGGCAATTAATGACCGGCCAGTAGTTGTTGATTTTAATGTTCACCGCGATGCAATGGTATGGCCAATGGTGGCAGCAGGAACTTCAAATGACGATATCACTGTAGCTAGATCTATGGCGCCAGTTTGGGATTCACAGGAGTTGTAATGGCGATTCATACCTTGGCAGTTCTAGTAGAAAACTCACCTGGCGTACTTGCCCGGGTTGCATCCTTGTTTTCTCGTCGTGGTTACAACATCGATTCGCTGGCGGTTGGACCAACTGAGAATCCAAAGGTTTCACGAATGACTATTGTGCTAAACCTTGAAGGCCATGCGCTAGATCAGGTTAGTGCGCAATTGTTTAAGTTAGTTAATGTCATTGGCATCTCTGAGATGAAGGACTCTGATTCCCTAAAGCGGGAGATCTTATTGGTTAAGGTAGCAAATACACCTGCAACCAAAGAGATTGCAAAAAAACACCAGGTTGTTATTGCAGATGAATCGACCAGCACACTATCTATTGAGGCGGTAGGTCAATCAACTGCAATTGAAAGCTTGCTTAATGATTTAAGGCCTCATGGAATTCGAGAGTTAGTTCAATCTGGCTTGGTGGCGTTAGAGCGTGGGGATAAGACCTTAGCTGATCGCACTTTAAGCACAATGGGGACTGCTAACGAATCAGATCCAAATAGTTCAACCGCTGATTACCAGAATTAACAAACCAACCAACATAAGGAGAAATAAAGTGGCAACGATGTATCACGATGAAGATGCAGATCTAGCAATTATTCAATCGAAAAAGGTTGCAGTAATTGGATACGGATCTCAAGGTCATGCACATGCTCTGTCCCTTCGAGATAGTGGTGTTGATGTGGTGGTTGGTTTGGCGCAGGGTTCAAAGTCACGAGCAAAAGCAGAGTCTGAGGGACTTAAAGTGGCAACTGTTGCTGAGGCGGTAAAAGGCGCTGATGTAGTGATGTTGCTAGCTCCTGATCATGTGCAGCGACATATCTACAATGATTCGATCGCACCAAACATGAAAGATGGCGCAGCGTTGTTTTTTGGCCATGGTTTTAACATTCGATTTGGTTATATCAAACCACCAGCAAATATTGATGTTTGTATGGTTGCGCCAAAGGGCCCAGGGCATTTAGTAAGAAGAGAGTTTTCAGCCGGGCGCGGTGTTCCAGTAATTGTTGCAGTAGAACAGGATGCTACTGGCAATGCTTGGCCGCTTACTCTTTCTTATGCCAAAGCAATTGGCGGATTAAGAGCTGGTGGAATTTTGACTACCTTTACTGAAGAGTGTGAGACAGATTTGTTTGGCGAGCAATCAGTTCTTTGTGGTGGTGCCTCACAATTAGTTATGTATGGTTTTGAGACATTGATTGAGGCTGGATACCAACCAGAGGTTGCCTACTTTGAATGTTTACATGAGTTAAAACTTATTGTGGATCTGATGTATGAAGGTGGAATTGCTAAGCAACGCTGGTCAGTCTCTGACACAGCTGAGTATGGTGACTACATCTCAGGGCCAAGAGTTATTGATCCAAGCGTAAAAGAAAATATGAAAAAGGTACTGGCTGATGTGCAATCTGGTGCCTTTGCTAAGCGATTTATTGATGACCAAGATGCCGGAGCTCCTGAATTTAAGGCGCTACGTGCAAAAGGTGAAGCACATCCAATTGAGCAGGTGGGTAGAGATCTGCGCAAGATGATGTCTTGGGTTAAATCTTCAAACAATGATGATTACAAAGAGGGAAATGTAGCGCGTGGCTAAACCAGTTGTTTTAATAGCTGAAGAGTTAAGTCCAGCCACATTAGAGGCGTTAGGACCTGACTTTGAGGTGCGCAATTGCAATGGCGCAGATCGCGCAGAGTTATTGGCAGCTCTTGGTAAAGGAGTAGATGCGGTATTGATTCGCTCTGCTACCAAGATGGATGCTGAGGCAATTGCGGCAGCTAAGGGTTTAAAGATAATCGCAAGAGCAGGTGTTGGTTTAGATAATGTTGAAATTCCAGCAGCTACCGCAGCTGGCGTAATGGTGGTAAATGCCCCTACTTCAAATATTGTCTCAGCTGCAGAGCTTGCAATTGGATTACTTCTTGCTAGTGCAAGATTTATCTCACCAGCTCATACTGCGCTGCAAAATGGTAAGTGGGCAAGATCTAAATACACAGGTGCTGAATTATTTGAAAAAACTTTAGGGGTAGTTGGTTTTGGCCGGATTGGTCAACTTGTTGCCTCCAGAATGCAGGCTTTTGGTATGGAGGTGGTTGCCTATGATCCATACTTGCAGCCAGCAAGAGCTGCGCAATTAAATGTGAAGTTAGTTGAATTAGATGAGTTGTTAAGGGTTAGCGATTTCATCACAATTCATTTACCAAAGACAAAAGAGACAGCAAATCTAATTGGAACTGAGGCGTTAAAGAAAGTAAAGCCATCGGTGCGAATCATTAATGCTGCTCGTGGTGGCGTATTGGATGAGGCAGCTCTTTATCAAGCACTTAAAGATGGCAAGGTTGCAGGTGCTGGCCTTGATGTTTTTGCAACTGAACCGTGCACAGATTCACCGCTTTTTACCTTAGATAATGTTGTTGCCACTCCTCACCTTGGAGCTTCAACTGATGAAGCCCAAGAGCGTGCTGGAATTGCAGTTGCAATCTCGGTAAGAAAAGCTTTATCTGGTGAATTAGTGCCAGATGCAGTAAATGTTAAAGGCGGAGCGATTGATCAAGCAGTTCGCCCAGCACTGCCACTGGTTGAAAAATTGGCCCAGGTAGCAACTGCCTTAGCAAATGATGTAATTTCATCAATTGATGTTGAGGTTCGTGGTGAGATCTCAACCTTTGATGTTTCAGTTTTAGCAACTAGTGCATTAAAAGGAGCGCTAATTGCAATGGGCTCTGAGGATGTAACTTATGTAAATGCACCAGCACTAGCTGCTGAACGCTCCTTAACCTCTATTGTTTCAACAGATGCTGAAAGTCCAGATCATCGAAATTTAGTTTCAGTACGAGCAGCTTGTGCTGATGGCACACAGGTTTTTGTAAGTGGCACCTTGATGGGAATTAAACAGACCCAAAAGATTGTGGCAATTGATAAATTAGATTTAGATCTAAAGCCTACTAATAACTTGCTTTTCCTACGCTACATGGATCGACCTGGAGTTGTTGGTGTGGTCGGAAATGCTCTTGGAAAGTTACAGATCAATATTGCAGATATGCAGGTGGGTCGCACTCAAGAGGGCGGTCAAGCATTAATGGCTTTAACAGTCGACTCAGTTATTCCAAAAGAAATTATCGATGTAATCACTAAAGAAACTGGGGCAGCACTGGTTCGATTTGTAAGCCTGGTGAGTGAATGAAAACATTTAATTTAGCCACAATTCCAGGAGATGGCATTGGTCCTGAAGTAGTAACTCAAGGCTTGCGGGTATTAGATGCTGTTTCTAAAAAATATGATTTAGAGTTTAAGAAGGCAAATTATGAGTTAGGTGCTGCTTACTGGCATAAGACCAAGGAAACCTTGCCAGATTCTGTCATGGCAGAGCTTGCAAAGGCTGACGTAATTCTATTGGGAGCAGTTGGTGATCCATCTGTGCCAAGTGGGGTATTAGAGCGTGGATTATTGCTTAAACTTAGATTTGCTTTTGAGCACTATATAAATTTAAGGCCTGCAAAGTTGTTTCCGGGCGTAACCTCGCCAATCACCAATAATAAGGGCATTGATTTTGTTGTAGTCCGCGAGGGAACTGAAGGGTTATATGTTGGCGCAGGATCAATAAAAGATGAGGGTACAAATAAAGAGTTAGCAATTGAAGAGTCAATAAACACCTATAAAGGTGTGGAGCGAGTAATTAGAGATGCCTTTAGTCGAGCAATGGCTAGACCGCGCAAAAAACTTACCCTTGTGCATAAAAACAATGTCTTAACTAGGGCAGGTGGTTTGTGGACTCGGGTATTTAATGAGGTAGCAAAGGATTTCCCACAAATTACAACTGATTACTTACATGTTGATGCTGCTTCAATGTTTTTTGTTACAAACCCCGAGCGATTTGATGTAGTAGTTACCGATAATCTATTTGGCGACATCATCACCGATATTGCAGCTGCAATCTGTGGTGGTATTGGCCTTGCTGCAAGTGGAAACATCAATCCAACAGGTGCATTTCCATCGATGTTTGAACCAGTCCATGGCTCTGCCCCAGATATTGCTGGCAAAAACTTAGCCGATCCAACTGCAACTGTCTTATCAATTGCCATGATGTTAAACCACTTAGGGCAAACACAAGCTGCAGCTGATGTGGAGAGTGCGGTTGCTAAAGATTTAGCAGCACGGGGGGATAAAAAGAGATCAACATCTGAAATTGGAGATGCATTAGTTAGGGGAGTCTCATGAAGGTAATCAGTAACCCAAATTCAAATCCAGTACCAGCAGAAGAGCGCCAGAAGCGAGTTGCAGAACCAGGATTTGGTAAGTACTACACCGACAACATGGTGATTGCCCAGTGGAGTGAGGCAACAGGTTGGGAAGATGCAAAATTACAACCATATGGTCCACTTACCTTAGATCCTGCAGCAATGGTTTTTCATTACGGTCAAGAGATCTTTGAAGGAATGAAGGCTTATTCACAACCAGATGGTGGCATCTCCCTATTTAGACCTGATGCGAATGCAAAACGTTTTGCAAAATCAGCTGCGCGAATTGCACTGCCTGAGATGCCAGTTGATTTCTTTGTTAAGACTGTTGAGGAGTTGGTGAAGGCAGATTCAGGTTGGGTGCCAAAAAAGATAGGTGAATCTTTATATATCCGCCCCTTTATGATCGCAACAGAGGTTGGCTTAGGAGTACGGCCATCAAATCATGCAACATATATTTTGATTGCTACCCCTGCTGCTGCCTACTTTAACTCTGCAAAGGCGGTAACTGTTTGGATCTCAACTGAGTATGTAAGAGCAGCATTAGGTGGCACAGGGGAAGCAAAGTGCGGTGGAAATTATGCAGCATCTCTACTTGCACAAAAACAAGCAGCGAAAGAAGGTTGTGATCAGGTTGCCTACATAGATGCGGTTGAGCGCAAGTGGGTAGAGGAGATGGGCGGCATGAACCTCTACTTTATTAAAGGAAGTGGCAAAGATGCCAAGATCATTACGCCAAAACTAACCGGCACATTACTTCCTGGCATTACTCGAGATTCAATATTAACTCTGGCAAAAGATTTAGGTTACAAAACTGAGGAGGCGATGATCTCAATTGATGATTGGCGCGATGGGGTTAAATCTGGCGAGATTACAGAGATTTTTGCTTGTGGCACAGCTGCAGTAGTTTCAGCGGTAGGTGTTGCAAAGAGTATTCACGGAAGCTGGCAAACAGGGGATGGCCAACCAGGTCCAATCACAAATCAAATTAGGCAAGCGCTACTTGCAATTCAGCATGGAACCGCTGAGGATAAACATGGTTGGAATAAACGGGTTATCTAATGCCAATTAATGATTCATTTCATATCTATGACACCACACTTCGTGATGGCGCTCAGCAGGAGGGTTTAAATTTATCGGTTCACGATAAGTTAACTATTGCTCGCCATTTAGATGATCTAGGTGTTGGATTTATTGAGGGTGGCTGGCCGGGAGCAAATCCAAAGGACACTGAGTTTTTTAAGTTAGCCCAAACTGAGTTAAAACTGAAGAATGCAACCTTTGTTGCATTTGGAGCAACCAGGCGTCCTGGTGTTAAAGCTGCTGATGATCTGCTACTGCGCGCTTTGCAAGATTCAAAGGCACCGGTTGTAACGCTGGTTGCAAAGAGTCATGATCGCCATGTTGATCTAGCATTAAAAACACATCTTGATGAAAATCTTGCAATGATCACCGATTCTATTAAGTTCTTAAAAGCAGGCGGCCAGAGAGTTTTCCTTGATGCCGAACACTTCTTTGATGGCTATCTTTCAAATAAAGCTTACGCACTAGAGGTGGTTAAAGCTGCAGTTGAGGCGGGTGCTGATGTTGTAGCCCTTTGTGACACAAATGGTGGAATGTTGCCAGATGAGTTATCAAATATTGTCCATGAGGTGCTAACAGCTTCAAAGGCTCGTCTTGGAATTCACTGCCATAATGACACAGGGTGTGCGGTTGCTAACTCACTTGCTGCCATTTCTGCTGGTGTTACCCATGTGCAGGGAACATTAAATGGCTATGGGGAGCGAACTGGAAATGCTGATTTAGTAAATATCATCGCAAATTTAGAGTTAAAAAAGGAAAAAGCTGTATTGCCTGCTGGCAAATTACAAGAAGCATTTCGTATCTCACATGCTGTAGCTGAAATTACAAATGTGGCACCAAGTGCTCGCCAACCATATGTTGGCACCTCTGCCTTTGCTCATAAAGCGGGTCTTCACGCATCTGCGATCAAGGTTGATCCAATGATGTATCAACATGAAACACCAGAGTCGGTTGGAAATGACATGCGTATGTTGGTATCTGAGATGGCAGGCCGGGCATCAATTGAATTGAAATCTGTTGAGCTTGGAATTGATTTAGGTGGGGATAAGGACTTAATTGGCAGAGTGGTTGAAAAGGTTAAAGATTTAGAGGGTAAGGGCTTCACCTTTGAGGCAGCAGATGCCTCCTTTGAGTTACTTCTTCGTACTCAAGTTTTAGGAAAGCGACCAAGCTTTTTCACTATTGAAGATTGGCAAACCACTGTTCACCAAGATGAATCAGGCAAAGTAACTTCAAAGGCAACTGTGAAGATAAATGCAAAGGGTGAAACTATTCAAGCCCAAGGTGTTGGAAATGGTCCAGTTAATGCTATTGATAACGCACTTCGTCGAGGATTAGAGAAATTTTATCCAGAGCTTTCAAAGCTTGAGTTAACAGATTACAAAGTGCGTATCTTGGAAGGCAGGCTTGGTACTGGTGCGGTAACTAGAGTTTTAGTTGAGACCAGTGATGGAAATGGGGAGTGGAGCACCATTGGCGTGCATGAGAATGTGATTGCAGCCTCAGCGATGGCATTAGATGACGCGGTTACCTATGGCTTACTAAGGCAGGGGCGCAAACCCGAGTAATCTGCTATTCATGTCCGCAGCCCTGATTACCCAGTATGAAGAGCATTTGGCGCTGGTTAGAAATTTATCTGATAACTCCATTAAAGGGTATGTAACAGATTTAGAGTCTTTTCTTAAACATATGGAAAGACTGGGGATTGTTGAGTTTAATCAATTAGAGATCGAACACATCAGATCATGGCTTGCCAATCTTCAAAGCACAGGGGTGGCCAGAGCCACATTAACTAGACGAATAGTTTCTATTCGAGCCTTTACAAATTGGGCAGCTGCAAATGGTTGGTTGACTTCAGATTTGGGAGCAAATCTTGCAATTCCAAAACCACAACGGGTGCTACCTGAGATTTTAAATATTGATGAGGCGGCAACTGTTTTAAAGGCACTTGAGGTCAAATCAGTTGAGGAGCCAACTGCAACAAACCTTCGTGATCTAGCTTTAGTGGAGGTCTTATACGGCTCTGGAATTCGTGTCTCTGAGCTTTGTGGATTAAATCTAAGTGATGTTGATCGATCTAGAAACACTTTGAATGTGATTGGCAAAGGGGATAAGCAACGGGTGGTGCCATTGGGGTTGCCAGCCATGCGAGCAATTGATAATTACTTAAAAAATGGCAGAGATGAGTTTGTTAATAATTCATCTGTTGATGCTTTGTTTTTGGGCTCACGTGGCAAAAGAATTGATCAACGAACTGTTAGAGGTGTTGTTTATGAGGCGATGAAAGCAGTTGGCGCCAAGATGGGACCACATGGACTTCGCCACTCTGCTGCAACACATTTACTTGAAGGGGGTGCAGATTTGCGAACTGTGCAGGAGATTCTTGGACATGCTTCTTTGTCTACTACTCAGATCTACACCCATGTCTCTCCTGAGCGACTGCAAACAGCTTATAAGCAAGCACACCCAAGGGCGTAGTTTGTGAAGATTGAATTACCAGTTGTCATTGTTGAATTAGATAAGCGAATAAGATCAGAAAATTTTGTAAGGGCAGTTCTTTCTGGCCGGCGCCGAAATATGCAAACAGAGTATGAGCGGATTGATATCAGACAGGTGTTGATAAAAGATGAGATTAAGTGGCAGATAATCTCAAGTGATGGCAAGAAGGATATAACTAAGAATGTGGCAGCAGATTTTAACTTTACTCAATTACTTGAAAGTGGCTATGCCAACCTATTAGTAGATACTCAAGATGAGTCCTACCAGGTGAGGATCTCTAAAAAAGATGAGGCGCTAGTTTCAATAAGTAAGGTGAAGTTAACTCGGGATCTATCCCATGATCGCCAAAAGATGAGAATGCTGCCGGAGAACAATCAGGTATTTAAAGCCCTTGAACTATCTGATCTATTGGGGCGGATTAAGCCCAGCAAAATGGATAAGTACAAGCAGGTGGATGAGTTTTTAAGATTAATTAGCCAAACACTTGATACTGATTTAAGTAAGCATGAAGAGATATCGGTGGTTGATCTAGGTTGTGGGCATGCCTACCTAACATTTGCCGTTCAAGAGTTTTTAAAGGATAAGTACCAAAAGGTAACAATTTTAGGTGTAGATGAACGGTTAGATTCAAAGGAGCACAATGAAAAGGTGGCAGCTAAGTTAAAGGTGGATGCCAAATTTATTGCGGCAAAAATAGCTAACACCCCAGATCAAAAGATTGATATTGCAATTGCACTTCACGCCTGCGACACCGCAACTGATGATGCTCTCTACTGGGCGGTTAAAAATCAGGCAAAGGTAATCATGGCTGCTCCTTGTTGCATGCATGAGTTACAAACTCAAGTAAAGGATGCACCTGAGCCATGGGGCTTACTAACTAAGTATGGTTTGGTTAAGGAGCGCTTGGTTGATCTGATCACTGATTCACTTAGAGCCCAAATTTTAAAATTACTTGGGTATCGGGTCGATATTGTGGAGTTTATTGGTGGTGAGCACACAGCTCGTAATATTTTAATTAGGGCAGTCTTTACTGGGGCAAAGCCAAATCAGATTGAGATAACAAGATATACCGAGCTTTTAAAGCAGTGGCAGATCAGGCCATATCTAGCAAAGTTGTTGGCATCTGAGTTAAAAGCTGCGGCGGCTCTTTGAATCTATTGGTGATAAGCAGTAGCTACTAAAACTTAACTCGCAATTGATGCTTTTGTAATCATTAAAGCCGACCCCAAAGCCCATTCCCACCACCAGGGCGGTAATTACTACAGCAGCTCTCATGCCCTGATTTTGGATTAGAGCACCACTTTTGCGCATAGCTGGGGGATGAGATTGTGGATTTTGAAGGTAAAAAGCTCAGGTAGGATTTGCCTTAGCACGCAAATGAAAATTTACGTGACTTCACGCATCTTAAAGTAATTAATTGATTACTAATTAAGGGCTTAAGAACCTGTTCGGTGTAGTTAGCAATAACTACTCGGTTCGAAGATGCTAGGGATTTAGCAAATTGCTAGATCACAAACCGAGTGCTCTTTGTTTACTGTGTGTAAAAAAAGAGTGAAAAAGGAGTGTGCCTAAATGGCAGTTGTAACAATGCGGGAGCTACTCGACAGCGGTGTGCATTTTGGACACCAGACTCGTCGATGGAATCCAAAGATGAAGCGCTATATCTTTACTGAGCGCAATGGCATCTACATCATCGATATCCAACAATCATTAGCGCTAATTGATGCTGCTTATGAGTTTGTTAAAGATGCAGTTGCAAAGGGTGGCCATGTACTTTTCGTTGGCCCCAAAAAGCAAGCACATGAGCCAATCAAGCAGCAATC
>JACCDI011920319.1_pt1 | contig 11532 bp, 10 predicted proteins | sample 7442791 | NCBI WGS metagenome assembly JACCDI01 (sample SAMN15323434, study PRJNA562643) | freshwater metagenome | isolation source: river surface water | place: USA:Blue River Watershed | collected 2017-08-15
ACCGTTTCACCCTTACCAATATTGCTATTGGCGGTTTACTTTCTGTTGCACTGGTCCCGCGGATTTCTCCGGGTGGGAATTACCCACAACTTTGCCCATTGGAGTCCGGACTTTCCTCGGTACAAGTCGAAATAAATCCACTCATAACGCGGTGATCCGGGCGACTCTTCTTGAGATTAAGGATAGAACAGTGATTATTAAAGATGCAAACTATTCTGGGAAATGGCACGCAGTTGCGAGCGAATTGTGTTCTTTAAGTGTGGGAACTTCGGTTTCACACTTAGATTCTGCTTTCCAACAGCGAGTTCTAAATCTGCATCCAGATGGCGGATTCACAGGACTTGGTACTTCACCAGTTAGAACAATTCTCTTTGACTTCCGTATTCTTTCAGCATCTGGATCTGCGAGAGGAACTGCGGATAATAGTGCACGCGTATAAGGATGCTTCGCATTCTCAAAAATGTCTTTGCGAGAACCAATTTCTACAATTTTGCCAAGATACATCACCGCAACTCGATCACTTATATGAGAAATTACGGAAAGGTCGTGGGCAACAAACAGATAGCTCAAGTCAAACTTGGACTTCAAATCGTCAAGAAGATTGAGAATTTGGGCTTGAACGGAGACATCCAAAGCCGAGACTGGTTCATCGAGTACAACTAATTTCGGACGAGTAATAAGCGCTCGAGCAATCCCAACACGTTGACGTTGACCTCCCGAAAATTCATGAGGGTATCGGTTACCAAATTCGTGAGCTAGACCGCATAGCTCCATCATTTCATCAACACGGGGATCAAGATCGTTTTCCGCCATTTCATGAACAATGAGTGGTTCGCCAATTATCTGGCGTACGGTCATACGTGGATTCAGGGAAGCATAAGGGTCTTGAAATACAATCTGAATATCCTTACGCGTTCTGCGCATCTCTTCTCGTGAGAGATTATTTAGCTGGACGCCCTGAAAATCAATCGTTCCCGAGGTAGGTTCGATGAGTCTCATCAACATACGAGCTGTTGTTGATTTTCCACATCCAGATTCACCAACAAGACCTAATGTTTCTCCCGATGCAATATCAAAAGTGATATCTGAAACGGCATTCACATGGCCAACTGTTCGCTTAAGGATTCCGCGTTGGATTGGAAATTTCTTCACGAGTCCATTCGCACTTAGTAAAGTACTCACGTTAACTTCCTCGCAAAATCCGGCTCGGAAAGACGATGACAACGCGCCGTACGCCCTTTTCCATAACTTAAAAGTTCGGGAGCATTTGAGAAACATTTATCAATGGCAAATTCACATCGTGGCGCAAAAGTGCAACCATCTATCATTTGTCGAGGAGTAGGTGGAGATCCAGGAATTGTGTAGAGCTTCTTTCTTGCTCCAGAATTCATCTTAGGAATGGATTTCATTAATCCCCAGGTATACGGCATAAGTGGTTTATTGAAGATTTCATCGACACTTGCTTCCTCGACAATTCGGCCGCCATACATAACTGCAATGCGATCACACACGCCGGCAACTACTCCTAGATCATGAGTTATTAAAAGAATTGCTACATCTCTCTCACGAGCTAATTTCTCTAATATTTCGATAATCTGTGCCTGAATTGTTACGTCAAGAGCAGTAGTCGGTTCATCGGCTATTAGCAGCTCCGGATTGCAAGACAGGGCCATTGCAATCATGGCTCTTTGTCTCATCCCGCCTGAAAATTGATGTGGATAGTCATCTACTCGCTGATGAGGGTTGGGAACTCCAACGAGTTCCAACATTTCAATAGCCTGCTTCTCTGCTTGCTTCGGCGTAACACGTTGGTGCACTCGAATCATTTCCGCTATTTGGTGTCCGATTGTGTAAACAGGATTCAGTGAAGTCATCGGATCTTGGAAAATCATCGAAATTTCTCCACCACGAATTTCACGCAGTTCGCGCTCAGGTGTAGCGAGTAAATCAATCCCTTTCCAGAGGATTCTTCCCTCTGGATAAATTGCAGGAGGTTTGGGAACTAAGCCAAGAACGCTCATAGCTGTGACGGATTTTCCTGAACCAGATTCGCCCACCAAACCGACAACTTCACCCTTATTCAGTGTCAAGGAGGCTCCATTTATCGCCTTTACTACTCCATCAGAAGTATTGAAATGGACATGAAGATTATCAATGTGTAACAGCGGCGTTGTCACTTTGATCCTCGCAATTTCGGATCGAGAGCATCTCTGAGTCCGTCTCCAATTAAAACAATCGAAAGTGTTAGCAGAACAAGCACAGAACCTGGTATGAAAAATACAAAAGGTTTATCAACTAGATAATTGCGAGATCCTGAAATCATGACACCTAACGAGGGGGTTGGTTCTCGGAATCCCACACCAAGGAATGCGTAGATTGACTCACTCAATATTGCTCCAGCAATCGAAAATGCCAGAACGACAATTATTGGCGGAATAGCATTTGGCCCGACATGACGAAGAATTAATCGCTTTGTTGGCACACCCGTTGCTCGGGCCGCCTCAACATAGTCAAGAGATTTAACTTGCATTACCGAAGCGCGAAAGAGTCGGGTAGTTGAATACCAACCAGTGAGCACAAGCGCAGCAACGATGACCCAGAATGAAGATCCGAATACTGTGATTATTGAAAATCCAATCAAAACAAAAGGAATTACCTGCCAAGTGTCAATAAACCTGCTGATAATCGTATCCACCCACCCGCCGAAATATCCCGCAAGGCCTCCTAGGGCGACACCAACAAAAACTGAAATTAAGGTCACCACAATCGCAACGGTCATAGAGAGCCTAATTCCATTGGTTACGCGCACAAAAATATCTCTTCCCAAATCATCTGTTCCGAGAATATGTCCGGGAGAAAAAGGCCCAACTAAGATTTCAGGTGTTAATTCATCATATTCGTAGGAACTCAAAAGTGGACCAAATATGGCTAGCAGTACTAGAAATACAAGAATAGAAAGCCCCGCTATGGAAATCTTATTTGCAAAGAATCGCTTGCGAACATCCTGCCAATAGCTAAGAGACTCATTGGACGGTGTGGTCTTTCTATTTTTCATGTTGTCACCGCCTTGCCTTCAATTTTGATGCGAGGATCAATCAGTGCATAACTTAAGTCAACAATCAAATTAATAAGTGCTCCAAAGGCAATAACAACTACAGAAAGACCCAATACAACTGGTGCATCTTGCGAAAGAGCAGAATCAGCGATTGTCGAACCCATTCCCGGGAGTGAAAAAACTTTCTCAGTTTGAACGGCTACTCCGAAAATCGCGATCACAGAAGTTCCATAAACCGTTACTACGGGAATCAATGCGTTTCGCAGTGCATGATGAATCCATACTCGGCGTGGTGATAATCCCTTTGCAAAAGCTGTTCGAATGTAATCTGCACGTAAGACTTCAAGCAATGAGGAGCGCAGCATTCGAGCGATAAATGCTGCATCAACGAGCGCTACAACAAAAGCTGGTAGAACAATTCCCTTCCAACCTTCGGTTGGAATGACTCCAAAACTCCATTCTGTCGGCCAAGGTTTGAAGAAATTTAGCCATGCGATATTGAGCTGAAACGGCAGTACTCCGAAAAAATACTGTGCAAGAAGACCAGAAACAAAAACTGGAATCCCTTGAACGCCAACAGTGAAAACCGTTGCGGCTCTATCACCGAGCGAACCGCGCTTAACGGCACTAATAAAACCAACCGTGAAAGCAATGAGTATCTGAATTAGAGCCGCCCAGAACAGCAGTCTGGCGCTCGTTGACAAACCGTCCGCCAAAATCGAATTTACTGATTCCTCATTTTTATAGGAGAAACCAAGATCACCATGAATTAAGTTGTTCCAAAATCGAAAATATTGGGTGGTTACCGGCTGATCAAGGCCATATTTGGCTGTGATGTTGGCAAGAATCTCGGGTGGCAGAGCTTTTTCGCCACTTTTGAGTGAAATTGGATCTCCGGGAATGATGAAGAAGAGAGCAAACATTAACGTGGTTGCAGCCCAGACCACAATCAGCGACTGAATTAGTCGTCGAATAGTGTAGGTGAACATTTAATTTCGCTCTCTAAGTGTTTTTTCAGTTACATATGAAAAGTGAAGGACCGAGAAACGGCCCTTCACTTTTCAATTAAAGATCTAATTAAAGATCCTTATCCCATCTTGACTTCGTCGTAGAAGACCATTCCAAGTGGGGTAATTGGGTAGGTCTGGACGTTTGCACCAACAACGGAGGCAATTCCGCGGTTAACTGTAGGAACGATTACTACATCGTTTACTAGTGCATGACGTTCAGCGCGCTGGTAGCTGGAGTCAGCGAGTGCTTTATTTGTAGAAGCACGAGCTGCATCGACTAACTTATCAAATGTTGCTGACTTATAGCGTTCGAGGTTGTCACCATCGATTGACTTTGAGTGCAGCAATGGGAAGAGGAAGTTGTCAGCGATTGGATAGTCAGCGAACCAACCAGCACGAATCATTTGACCGCCACCCTTACGCATCTTTGAGAAGTAAGTTCCATCCGCAGGGAATGGATCAAGCTTCGCATCAATACCAACATCCTTGAGGTTAGCAATGATGATTGCAGCTACTTTGTCCCAACCAGCGCCATCGTTGTAGGAGAGGCGAATCGGTGACTTAAGTGAGTTACCAAGCTTTTTCCACTGTGCAAAGTCTTTCTTTGCACCAGCAAGATCACGAGATGTGTTTAATCCCTGATTGTTCTTATAACCAGGTAGTCCCGGAGGTAGAAGTCCGCTTGTTGGCTTGCGTGTGCCTTGATAAATGACTGTGGAAATTTGGTCCTTATCAATAGCCTTTGCAATAGCGCTACGGAGCAACTTGTTCTTGGTGCCGCCTACAACTGGATCTTCCCAGTTGAATCCCCAGTAATCAGTTCCGAGAGTGGTCTTGAATCCCTTGGTTCCCCACTTGCCGAGGAGTTCGGTATATCGACCTGCAGGGATAGGACCGTTGTCGCATTGTCCTGAAGCAAATGCGTTATAGGCGGCATTTACATCAGAAGAAATCTTGAATGTGATTTTGGTGAGAGTCGGTTTCTTTCCACCATAACTTGGATTTGGAACCATCACAATTTCGCCACCTGCGCGCTTTGTGATTGCTTTATCCAACATATATGGGCCATTTCCAACTAACTTGGTTCCATCTTCCTCAACCTTAGCTGAGGCGCCTTCCATTGACTTTGGAATTGGAGAGAACACAGAGTGGCTGACAATCGCGGGCCAATCAGTTGTTGCTGAAACCATCTTCACTGTCAAAGTACGAGCAGTGTCATTTGCAACTACGCTCGCGGTTGGGAATGAACCTTTTCCGGTGTTGTAATCCTCCATACCTGCAATGAAGTAAGAGTGATAGGCAACTTCTGAGGCCAACTTAGGATCTACCGCACGCTTCCAACCAGCGACGAATGAGGAAGGTAATACATCTTCGCCATTTGAGAACTTAAGACCCTTCTTGAGCGTAAATACCCAAGTTAGACCTTTGTCTTTAGTTGTCCACTTTTCGGCAACGGCTCCTACGAGTTTGCCATCAGCATCAGTTTCGGTTAGTCCGTCATACAACATGATTGCAGCATTTGCACCGACAAGTGTGCTGGTAAGAGCTGGATCAATAAAGTCTGGCTCACCTGCTGAATAAAGATAGCAATCGGTGAATGTTGTAGTAGCGGCCTTCGCAGGCATGATCTGCCCTGTGAGTGCGAGCGCAGCAGCTACAAGAGCCGCTCCACCACGCACCATCATTGAGGGTTTCTTCATTTAACTAGCTTCCATTCTTTTCGAGGGTTCTAGAACCGACTCTTCGAAGTCGCCGGCTCCAGGTTCGGCATCGGGGATGATGACCGAGCCCGTCATCCTAATTTGCGTAGCCCCCGTGAATCAATATGCGGTTTCAGGCAGCGCGAACTAGGTGCGAATCCACCTACAAATACGTACTCTTAGCCGACCTCGAAGTCGAGAGAACGGAAAAGCCTTTGTCGAATAATATTGATGCAGATTTCTTAACTCTCCCACTCACGTCGGTATCTGATGCAGCTATCTCAACTGGAACTTCACTAGGCGCCTCTCATGTCGATGTTCGTATTGAGCGAACTCGAACAGGTCTTTTGGCGCTACGCGATGCAAAGCCAGAAACACAATCAGATGAAACAAATTTCGGTATTGGTGTTCGTGTCATCGTTAACGGCGCTTGGGGTTTCGCATCTTCGCCTGACGTTTCTGTTGATTCGGCCAGAAAATTAGCGAGCACGGCTGTGGCCATGGCAAAAACTTCAAAACCTTTATCAACTGAGGAAATTTCACTTGTCCCCGAACCTGTTTATGCAAACAAGTCATGGGTTTCTGCCTACGAAATCGATCCGTTCTCTGTCTCTGATGCAGAGAAGAAAGATCGTCTTGCATCATTAAGTTCAAAGCTGTTGGCATCGTCTTCTGTGAATCACACCAGCGCTCACACTATGTATGTGAAGGAACAAAAGCATTACGCAGACTCTGCGGGCACGAGTACAACTCAACAGCGTGTGCGAGTTCAAACGCAGATTGAAGCAATCTCGATTGGCGCACACGGATTTGAATCCATGCGCACTCTGGCTCAGCCAGCAGGCTATGGCTGGGAATGGATGGAAAATACGATTTGGAATTGGGATGCCGAGATTGATCAGCTACCTACATTATTAGCAGAAAAAGTCGCAGCACCTTCCGTTGAACCAGGTCGTTATGACCTATTAATACATCCATCAAATCTCTGGCTAACAATTCACGAATCTATCGGTCATGCCACAGAGCTCGATCGCGCAATCGGATATGAAGCGAATTACGCAGGCACATCCTTTGCTACTCCGGACAAACTTGGAAATCTTAAGTATGGATCTGCATTGATGAATGTCACTGGCGATCGCAACACCGAGCATGGACTAAGCACGGTCGGTTGGGATGATGAAGGCGTTGCGGCGCAGCGTTGGGACATTGTGAAAGATGGCGTTCTTGTCGGATACCAACTCGATCGCCGGATAGCTGCACGTGTTAATCGAGATCGCAGTAATGGATGCGCATTTGCAGATTCCCCCGCTCACGTACCTATCCAGAGAATGCCCAATGTTTCGCTACAACCGAATCCAAGTGGTCCAACCCTCGAAAAACTTATTGAATCGGTGGAAGACGGCATCTATATCTTGGGCGATAAATCCTGGTCGATTGATATGCAGCGCTACAACTTCCAATTTACTGGTCAACAATTCCATCGCATCAAAAATGGAAAGATTGTCGGACAACTCAAAGATGTTGCCTATCAAGCAACTACGACGGATTTCTGGGGAGCGATGAAGACTGTTGGAGGTCCATCAACTTACGTTCTCGGTGGCGCTTTTAATTGCGGCAAAGCCCAGCCCGGTCAGGTTGCTGCAGTCAGCCACGGCTGTCCTGCCGCAGTCTTCGACAAAATAAATGTACTCAACACAGTTGCGGAGGCGGGCAAATGATTTCAGCACAAGATCTGATTGAGAAGATTCTGACTCGTTCCACGACCGATGACTGCATTGTCGTTGTAAAGGATAAGACTCAAGCCAATCTACGTTGGGCCAGCAGCACACTCACAACAAATGGCGTCATCCAAGAACGGAGCGTTACGGTCATTGCTTTTGTGGCGATGAATGGATCAATGGCATCTGGCGCTGTCACTCGAACTAATGTCAACGATTCTGATATCGATACATTGCTTTCTGAAGCCACCGCTGCGGCTAAAGCAGCTGGCGCTGCCGAAGATTTTGCGCCATTGGCAAGAGATGTTTCATTTGGAGATTGGAGCGCTCCACACACTCCAACTGGCCCGGATGTCTTTTCGAAATTTGCACCGGAATTAGGCGATATGTTGCGTCGTTCTCAATCAGATTCCATCGAGCTCTTCGGGTATACCGAACATACTCACGAAACTTTATGGGTTGGCTCAAAAGGTGGAATGAGATTACGAAGTGACAATGCGGTAGGACGAGTAGAGATGACTGGAAAATCCCATGGTCGCTCCCGATCCACGTGGGACGGCGTGGAAACTCATGACTTCACAGATGTCTCTGTTGCCAATATCGATCGCAATATCCGCCAACGCCTAGAGTGGCAAGGAAAGAAAGTTGATCTCCCTGCGGGCCGCTACGACACCATCTTTCCATCAGGCTCTATCGCTGACTTATATGTGTACATGATGTGGGTTGCGGGCGGTCGCGATGCATTTGAGGGGCAAAGTGTCTTTTCAAAATCAGGTGGCGGAACCCGAGTAGGCGAAAAATTATCTAATGTCGGACTCCAACTTTTCAGCGATCCCTCACATCCCATATTGAAAAGCTCCCCTTTTATTTCAGCTGCGACCAGCAGTCCTTTCACATCAGTCTTTGACAATGGCCAAAAACAGTCAAAGGTAGATTGGATTAAGGATGGCGTTCTTCAATCACTTGTTCAAACAAGAGCTAGCTCGAAATTAACTTCACTTCCTTACACTCCAATTGGAGATAACTTGGTCATGAGTGTCTCCGGAGCTTCTGGAACTCTGGATGATCTCGTCAAGCAAGTGGACAACGGTCTGCTTGTCACAACTCTCTGGTATATCCGTATGGTTGATCCCAATACTCTCTTGCTTACGGGGCTCACTCGAGACGGCGTTTATCATGTGAAAAACGGTGAAGTACAAGGTGCGACCAATAACTTCCGTTGGAATGACTCACCAGTTAATGCGCTCTCAAGAATTGCGCACGCGGGATCAACTGAATGGACTCAACCGCGGGAATGGGCTGGAGACGTTACGAATATGTCGATGCCACCAATGGTCATCAAGGATTTCAATATGTCGACCGTGAGCCCGGGCAACTAAAACTATCGGAGATGTCCACGTTCATTCGTTGATCGAATTGCCATCAAGTTATCTGACGGCCAAATTGAGATGGATGAGATGCTGCAGGGCGAAACATCGATATTAAAAATCGCTGTTGTATCCACTTTCATTGCGGCTGCGAGCGCAGTTTTGATAATTCCATTGTGGGTGACCACGCAAATCTTTTTGCCAGGATATTCACCAACCAGACTAAGTAGACCTTGAATAGCGCGGGCTTGTGCTGATTCATATGACTCGCCTTCGGGCGGAGCATAGGAAGTGCTGCCTAACCATTGAGCATATTCAACTGGGTATTGCTGACGTACTTCTTCAATGGAGAGCCCATCCCAAACTCCGAACGAACACTCAATCCAGGTTGGATCCTTTATAACAGGAAGTCCCGAAGCTTTCGCAATTACTTCTGCAGTCTGCATGGTGCGTTGCAGTGGTGACGCAATCAAAATATCTGGAGCTATCTTGGAAATTTCCGCGGCTACAAGTTCTGCTTCCATAAGTCCCTTTGCAGTCAATGCGGGATTCAAAGGACCATCGCCAGAGAATTTTCGATGAGGAGTTAAGGGAGTCTCGCCATGTCGCACCAAATAAACCATCGTGGGAATCTCATTTGAGATTAGCCGCTCGGTCAGATAATTAAGTTGTATTGGTTCTTTTGCTGAGGCGATAACTCCATCAAGGGCTTCATTTACAAGACGATCTGCATGAGTATTTGATTCACGCGGTATCCAGATAAATTCCAATAATTCGTGGGCATGAATCTTCTTGGCTTGAAGAGCGAGCTCTCGCATCTCAGGGTGTCGAATCTTCCATTTCCCACTCATCTGCTCAACGACCAGCTTTGAATCAAGTCGAACTTCAATAAAGGCATTGGGATCAATTTCGTGTGCCGCTTCAAGTCCTGCGATTAATCCACGATATTCGGCAACATTATTAGTTGCAACGCCAATTTTCCCCGAAACTTCAGCTAAGACTTTATCTCCCTCAAAGACGACTGCCCCATAAGCCGCAGGTCCAGGATTACCTCGCGAGCCACCATCGGCTGTGACAATAAATGAACGTGCCATCAACTCACTCTTACCAGGATTCTCCTACATTCTTCGCATCGCACAACTTCATCGTCGGCAAGCGCACTAATCCTACTTAAGTCCGCTGCATTAATTGTTAAGTGACAACCTTGGCATTGACCGGCATGGAGGCGCGCTGCGCCAATCCCATCAGCACTCGTGCGAATCTTTTCGTAAAGCGCTAGTAACTCTCCGTCAATTTCCTGCACGAGAGATGCGCGGTCAGCAAGAGTTGAATTCTTTGCACGATTAATTTCATCAAGAGAGGCATCTTTTTCTTTTGCCAGCTTTGTTACCTCATCATGTAGTGCATCGCGCTCTGCAGAGAGTGATGAAATTCTCTGGTCTAGCGCGTCAATGCGGACCATGACTTCAAGTTCAATTTCTTCCAATTCGGCTCGACGTTTAGCGAGTGAACCTAATTCGTGTTGTAGCTGCTCCAATTCCTTCGGAGTACCTTGACCGGAGGCCAATCTCTTTTCATCCCGTTCAATTCGCGAAACAACTTGCTCTACATCTACCTCAGATTTTGAGAGTTCATGTTTGATATCACTCTTCTCAGTTTCAGCAGCCACACACAAATCTCGAGCCGTGGCATGAGCGATAGTTTTTTCATCGAGAACTTTAGAGACGGGAAGATTCCGCGCTTTGTGGTCCAATTGAATGAGTGAAGAGTCCAGCGCTTGTAGCGCTAGCAATTTCTCTTGTGCTGCTTTCGAAGCCTTCATCACTACCCCACTTTAGGCTAATTCTCAGCATTCTTAACTCGCGGGGTTACGCGCAATGTTTTACCCTCATACTCTGATGAAGAATTCAATCTCTCTCATAGCCTCATTTGTATTAGCTCTATCGGCCATCTCTCATCCAATAGCAAATGGCGCAAAGAATCCTGCTCCCGGCGTAACCTGTACAAAACTTAAGGCAACGCAGGTTTATAAAGGCAAGAAGTACACCTGCATCAAATCTGGCAAGAAATTGATCTGGAACAAAGGGGTTCCTGTTGTAGTCAAACCAACTGCTTCACCATCTCTATCCCCTTCCCCCGTAATTTCTCAAACACCTACGCCAACTCCCACACCTACGCCAACTCCAACTCCAACTCCATCGCCGACAAAAGTTGGATACACAATGGATCAAGTACGAGCCAATAACTCAAATTCAAGTTGCTGGTCGGTGATCGACGGTTTTGTTTATGACCTTACTCGATGGATAACATCTCATCCCGGTGGGGCCGGAGCGATCCGCTCCTTATGTGGAGTGGATGGAACTTCATCATTCAAAGCTCAGCACTCTAATCAAAGTAGCCCTGCACAAAGATTGAACTCGTATTTACTTGGTCCGCTCTCCAAGTAATTTACTTCTTGAGCTCCTTTAGATTCAAAGAAATCATCTTGAGAAGAATCTTTTCATCAACTTTCCAATCGACAGGGACTTGGACTGTTTTCTTATTTACTTTGTAATCTAGCAAGTCTTTCTCCATGACATGCAATACCTTTGAGTTAAAAGGCGCAATCAAAATGTGATTTTTCGCTATTGAAGCTCCAAATACGTAATTCGTTTCTAATTTCAACATAGGCTGATCCCAAGC
>JACCDI011285951.1_pt1 | contig 11525 bp, 7 predicted proteins | sample 7442791 | NCBI WGS metagenome assembly JACCDI01 (sample SAMN15323434, study PRJNA562643) | freshwater metagenome | isolation source: river surface water | place: USA:Blue River Watershed | collected 2017-08-15
ATTTGAAATGACGTTATGGTTCGCTGGGTCGTACTTATAGTGGTTCACGCCCATAACGATTGTGATGTCTTCATCTGTAGCTGGTGCAGAGATGATTACCTTCTTCGCGCCGGCAGTGATGTGCTTCTTAGCATCGGCTGCCTTTGTGAAGTGGCCGGTAGATTCGATAACGATATCTGCCTTAACTGAGGCCCATGGAAGATTTGCTGGATCACGATCTGCGAAAACTTTGATGGTCTTTCCGCCGACGGTGAGTGTGTCTTCGGTGTGGCTTACTTCAAGTCCTAGGCGACCCAAGATTGAGTCGTACTTTAGGAGGTGGGCCAAAGTAGCGTTATCGGTTAGGTCGTTGATACCTACGATATTGATATTTGGGTTGGTTAGCGCTGCGCGGAAGAAGTTACGACCGATACGTCCAAATCCATTAATTCCAACATTAATCACGTGAAAACCTCGCTCTAGAAAGTGTCAGGACCCGTTGCGGATCGATTTACATGCTCCAACTGGATGTAAGGCAATAAAACTGCCACATCTCAAACTGCCACAACGTTGGGGTCGAGGCTAACCTTACCAGCCGAGCGGAGTTACTTCTGCGTAGGACTAGTTGAGCAGGTCGGGAGATAGGCCCGCTTCGGTATCAGGAATACCGAGTTCAGATGCGCGCTTATCGGCCATGGCGAGCAAGCGACGAATTCGTCCAGCGATCGCATCCTTGGTCATTGGTGGAGATGCCAGTGAACCAAGTTCTTCTAGGCTCGCCTGTCCGTGGCTAATGCGAAGCTCGCCGGCTTCTTTCAGATGATCCGGAATTTGTGGACCGAGAATTTCCATAGCGCGTTGTACGCGAGCAGCGGCTGCAACTGCGGCGCGCGCTGAGCGACGAAGATTGGCATCATCGAAATTAGCGAGACGATTTGCAGTAGCGCGAACTTCGCGGCGCATGCGACGTTCTTCCCATGCCAACACACTTTCATGTGCGCCAAGGCGAGTAAGCAGAACTCCGATGGCATCGCCATCGCGAATCACAACCCGATCAACGCCGCGAACTTCGCGCGCCTTGGCGGTAATTCCTAAACGACGCGCTGCACCAACTAAAGCGAGAGCTGCTTCAGGACCTGGGCAAGTAATTTCAAGTGACGATGAACGACCGGGTTCAGTTAATGAACCATGTGCAATAAATGCACCGCGCCAAGCGGCTTCAGCATCGCAAATATTCGCAGCGACAACTTGTGGTGGGAGCCCGCGAACAGGGCGACCATTGCTATCGATTAAACCGGTCTGTCGCGCAAGCGCATCACCGGCCTCAATAACGCGAACAACATAACGAGAACCCTTGCGAAGTCCACTTGAAGAAAGCACAGCTAAATCACTGTCATGTCCGTAGATATCAGCAATATCTTTCTTAAGGCGACGTGCGCTCTGCGAAGTGTCGAGTTCTACTTCGATAACAACTTTGCCTGCTGCTATATGGAGGCCACCAGCAAAGCGCAGAAGTGAAGATACTTCGGCTTTGCGGCAGCAAGGTTTGGTTACTGTAAGACGAGTTAGCTCGTCTTTAACTGCTGCGGTCATTGCCATGGGCATATCCAAGCAGGGTTTAGCCCGCTATGTGTGAGAAAAGAGAAGTTAATTTCTTTGGATCGTGATGGACCAAGGAGCGCTGATCCCGCAGATCTGCAACCACTAACTCTCCACCTGTACTTGAAAGATAGCGCTCTAACTGATCTGAACCAGCCACCACGCTTTGGTCGGCAACGATCAGATCGAAGTTCAGTTCTGGCGCATAGGTACGTAAAATTTCCAGGTGTTCGGTGGCGGTGTATCCCGCGTACTCCCCTGTATTAATGACTGGTCCGTTTTCAGTTGCGGAATCTAAATTAAGAACAAGAATTTTCTTTGCCTTTGCTGCAACTAGCGCATCACGTTGTTGGGGAACCAATAAATGTGGAAGAACGCTGGAGAACCAAGAACCTGGCCCCATCACAATCCAATCAGCGCTTTCAATTGCAGATAGCGCTTCTGGCCGTGCAGTTGGATTTTCAGGGAGTAAACGCAGGGATTCAAGGCGACCTTTAGCGGTTGCAACTTGCACTTGTCCTTTAACGATAAAACGGCCAGTCGAATTTGTAAAAGTTGCTTCAATATCAAGTGGTTCAACCGACATCGGCAAAACTCGTCCTATTACTTTTAACAGCGAACCAACGCGATCTAAACCTGCAACGGGATCCTCCCCTTTATTCCAGAGCGCTGCTAGCAGTAAATTTCCAACTGCATGTCCATCGAGAGGGCCATCGCTTTCAAATCTATATTGCATGATCTCTGCCCAGCTACGTCCCCATTCGTCATCAGCGCAGAGAGCGGCTAGCGCCATACGTAAATCACCTGGTGGATAGATTGGGAACTCTTCGCGCAGACGTCCACTAGATCCGCCGTTATCTGCAACGGTAACAATTGCAGTGATCTCAGAGGTTACTTGGCGAAGCGCCGAAAGAGTGGCGGCCAGCCCATGGCCTCCCCCAAGTGCAACTACTTGCGGTTGATTTCCACTCATTCACGACCTACATCACGATGAGTTGCATGCGCAGAAATATCGATCGCCGATTTTTCTGATGATAGTTGCTTCGCAATTTCTTCAGCGATGGCAACGCTGCGATGTTTTCCGCCGGTGCATCCAATTGCAATGGTTACGTACTTCTTACCTTCCCGTAAATATCCCGGCATCATCTGGCGTATTACTCCGACATAGCTCTTCACAAAGTCGGAGACACCTTCACTTGTTAACACTTTGCTTGAAACTTCCTTCGTTAGCCCTGTAAGTGGACGTAATTCAGGAATCCAATGTGGATTTGGGATAAAGCGGCAATCAAGAACTAGATCGGAGTCGACAGGAATTCCATATTTATATCCGAATGAGAGAACATTTATGCGAATCGCATCCAACATTCCTGCAGAGAAAATTTCTCCGATGCGCTTTTCCAATTGATGCACATTTAAATTGGAGGTGTCGATGACTACATCTGCACCAGAGCGAAGCTCTTCAAGTTTGCTGCGTTCACGTTCGATTCCATCGACGATACGGTCTTTCGCCTGAAGCGGATGCGGGCGACGGGTGGATTCAAAGCGCTGAACGAGTGATTGATCGGTCGCATCTAAGAACAGCAACCGGTAGGAAATTCCTGAAGATTTAAGGGTTTGAAGAGAATTGCTCAGGGCATCAAAGAATTTTCCTCCACGCACATCGACCACAACTGCCAGCGAGGTAATTTCTGAAGTTTTAGTTTGAAGGGCTAACTCGGGAAGAAGCGCCGGTGGCAGATTATCGACGACATACCAACCCAAATCTTCGAGAGCATGGGCAACGGTAGAGCGTCCAGCGCCTGACATTCCTGTTACGACGAGCAGCTCTTTATTTGCCATAACCGTATTCTCTCCTCATTGCCTGCCCTTGGCTACTTACTAGCGTGATGTAATTTCACCAGTCTGCGTATTTACGATCTCGAGATCTTGGCTCTGCGAAGATCTCTGTAGATATTCAAAGATGATCTCGGCGATTTTTTCGCCAATTCCAGGAGTCATTGCGATCTGCGCCAAACTGGCTTTGCGAAGGGCGGCGACAGAACCAAACTGTTCTAGAAGTGCCGCTCGTCGAGCCTGACCCATTTGTGGGATCTCATCAAGAATAGATTCAAGCATCACCTTAGATCTGCGTGAGCGGTGGAAGGTAATTGCAAAACGATGCGCCTCATCGCGGATGCGTTGCAGCAGATACATACCTTCACTTGTGCGCGGGAGAATTAAAGGATCGCTTTCGCCCGGACGCCAGACTTCTTCAAGGCGCTTGGCTAACCCGCATAAGGCGACATCGGATACACCAAGTTCATCTAGAGCGCGTTGCGCTGCTGCAACTTGAGGCGCTCCGCCATCTACAACGATCAACTGCGGCGGATACGAGAACTTACTTAACTTTCCACCAATGGCTGCAACATCGCTCTCATCAACTGCACGGTCATTGAGCAAACGCTTCATGCGCCGTGTGATCACTTGGTGCATAGCGCGGGTGTCATCGGTTGCTTCTTTAGTATCGATAATGAAGCGACGGTATTCGCTCTTCTTCGCCATGCCATCTTCGAAAACCACCATTGATGCCACAACTGATGTCCCCGAGATATTTGAGATGTCATAACACTCGATCCGCAGTGGTGTTCGCTTTAGTTCTAACTGTTCTTCTATTTCCAGTAGCGCCTTACCGCTGACCGCAGCATCGGTAGCTCGCTTACTTAAAAATTGAATCAGGGCGTAATGAGCATTTCGAGCAACCGTCTGAAGTAGTTCAACTTTCTCACCGCGTTGCGGAACCTTGATCGAAACCTTTGCACCACGCAAACCGGTAAGCCATCCCTCTAGCGCCTCTTGATCCGCGGGCTCACGATTTAGATAAATCTCATTAGGAATATCGGTTGGTGCGCTCTGGCTATAGATTGAGAAGAAGAGCGATGCAACTTGGTCATCACCTTCCAGGGCGCGTTCTTGATCAACAATCCAGGAACGTGATCCCTTAATTGAACCTCTTCGCACCATAAAGATTGAGCCTGCGGCGTGTAACCCTTCTTCATGAATCGAGATGAAATCGCCATCTAGATCATCTGAGAGGTTTCCTTGGGTAGAGCGCTGTGCCTTTTCAAAAGATTCGATTTGATCGCGGATACGCGCAGCGCGTTCAAACTCTTCGCGTTCTGAAGCTGCATCCATCTCGCTACGCAACTTTGGCAGGATATCTTCCATACCTTTCTCCATAAAGGCATCGAGCTTTACTGCAATCTCGCGGTGTTCTTCAGGCGTTACCCAGCCAACGCAAGGCGCAGCACATTTACCGATATCTCCCAGTAAGCATTGACGTTTACTACGTATGGCGCGTGCGAAATTGCCTTCAGAGCAGGAGCGAACTGGAAAGACTTTCAGTAAAACTTCATAGGTATTTCTTAACGCCCATGCGTTTGTATAAGGGCCAAAGTACTTAAGTCCGGGACGCTTCTCTTTGCGGGTAATGAAAATTCGCGGAAAATCATCCTGCATTGAAATTGCAAGGTATGGGTAGGACTTGTCGTCTTTGAATTGCACGTTATAGGTTGGTTGATACTGCTTAATCCAAGAAAATTCCAGGGCCAGCGCTTCAAGTTCTGTGGCGACGATTGTCCAATCAACCCGGACCGCTTCATTAACCATGCGGTGCGTTTTTCGGGCAAGGTTTGATCCAAAGTAAGTGTTTAGGCGATTCTTTAAATTCTTAGCTTTGCCAACATAGATGACTTTATCTTTGCCGTTATAGAACCGATAAACCCCAGGAAGTTCTGGAATCTCTTTGGGGCGATAACTAGCTGGATCAGCCATTTACTTAACGGCAGCCTTTTTCTTAGCCGGTGCACGATTGGAAGCGAGAATCTCTGCAAGGAATCCGCCGGTGTAGCTCGCCTTTACCTTTGCAACTTCTTCTGGAGTTCCTTCTGCGACAACTGTGCCGCCGCGGAATCCTCCTTCAGGACCCATATCGATAACCCAGTCAGAGGACTTAATTACATCAAGGTTATGTTCAATTACGACTACGGTATTTCCGGAATCAACGAGACGGCTAAGAACTCCCAATAGTTTGCTGACATCTTCAAAGTGCAGACCGGTAGTTGGTTCATCTAAGACATAGATCGTTCGTCCAGTAGAACGGCGCTGTAACTCGGTTGCCAGCTTTACGCGCTGGGCCTCGCCGCCAGAGAGCGTCGGTGCTGACTGTCCTAATCGAACATATCCCAGACCCACATCACAAAGGGTTTTCAAATAACGAGCGATAGTTGGAACTGATTCGAAGAAGGTATGGGCAATTTCAATCGGCATATCAAGAACTTCAGCGATTGTTTTGCCCTTGTAGTGAACTTCAAGAGTCTCGCGGTTATAACGCGCACCGTGACAAACTTCGCATGGTACGTAAACATCCGGCAAGAAGTTCATTTCGATTGTGATAGTTCCATCGCCTGAACAGTTCTCGCAGCGACCGCCTTTCACGTTGAAAGAGAATCGTCCCTGTTGGTATCCCCGCACCTTTGCTTCAGTCGTCTCCGCAAACAAGGCGCGAACCTTGTCGAATACACCTGTGTATGTCGCCGGGTTGGATCGAGGGGTGCGACCAATCGGTGATTGATCTACGTGAACAACTTTATCTAATTGATCAACGCCTGTAACGGTTCGGTGGCGCCCCGGAACTAACCTCGCTCCATTTAACTTGTTGGCCAAAGTTGTGTAGAGAATGTCATTTACAAGAGTTGATTTTCCGGAGCCGCTGACGCCAGTAACGGATACAAAGACGCCGAGTGGGATTTCAACTTCAACATCTTTTAAGTTATTTTCTTTCGCGCCCTTGATAACCAACTTACGCTTGGGATCTAGCGGGCGACGTTTATCTGGAATCGCAATTGATTTTCGGCCGGAGAGATAAGCGCCAGTGATCGACTCTTCAGATGCAATTAACTCTTCATATGATCCCGAAACAACAACTTTGCCGCCGTGTTCACCTGCACCGGGTCCGATATCTACGATCCAGTCCGCGGTGCGAATTGTTTCCTCATCATGTTCTACAACGATCAAGGTGTTGCCGAGATCGCGCAGACGAGTGAGGGTATCAATGAGGCGACGGTTATCGCGTTGGTGAAGTCCAATACTCGGTTCATCCAGAACATAGAGAACGCCAACCAAACCAGAACCGATCTGTGTCGCTAAGCGAATACGTTGTGCTTCTCCACCTGAGAGCGTTGCCGCAGGTCGTGCCAGTGATAGGTAATCAAGGCCAACGTCTAGCAAGAATCCTAAGCGCGCATGCACTTCTTTCATGACGCGTTCGGCGATCTGCGCCTCACGTGCGTTTAACGAAATACTCTTGAGGAAAGCTGCGCAATCAGCGATTGAGAGTTCGCAGATCTCGGCAATGCTCTTATCCCCCACAGTTACCGACAAAACTTCCGGCTTTAGGCGGGCGCCTTTGCAGACGTTACAAGGAATTTGCCGCATATAGGACTCATACTTTTCACGAGAATAATCGCTATCCGTTTCATCATGCTTGCGATGGATAAAGGGAATGACGCCTTCAAATCCGGATGAGTAATTGCGAACTCGGCCATAGCGGTTCTTGTATTTAACATGGACTTCGTATTCGAAGCCATTGAGAATTGCTTCCTTGGCCTTTACAGACAACTTCTTCCAAGGATTATCGAGCGAGAATTTAACTTCTTCAGATAGCGCTTCGAGTAAACGTAGGAAGTATTCAGAGGTATGGCCGCTTGACCAAGGTGCAATTGCGCCGTCATTTATCGACAGGTTGTCATCCGGAATTACTAACTCTTCATCGACCTCAAGCTTGGTGCCGATACCTGAACATTCAGGGCAAGCGCCAAATGGTGAGTTAAATGAGAAAGATCTTGGCTCGAGCTCTTCAAATGAAAGGTTGCAATCGTGGCAGGCCAGGTGCTCGCTATAGGTGCGTTCTTTCTCTGCGCCTTTAGCATCCACAAAATCCAAGAGGACGATTCCTGAAGCTAAACGCAACGCGGTTTCAATTGAATCGGTAAGTCGCGATTTAGATTCAGCCTTGGCCGTTAATCGATCAACGACAACTTCAATGGTGTGTTTTTCTTGCTTCTTTAACTTTGGTGGTTCAGAGAGCGAGATGGTTTCACCGTCGACTCGAGCGCGTGAATAACCTTGGGTAACTAACTCGGCGAAGAGATCAACAAATTCGCCTTTTCGTTCGCGAATGACAGGTGCCAAGACTTGGAACTTAGTGGTTGCCGGCATAGTAAGTATCTGATCAACGATTTGTTGTGGGCTCTGTCGAGAGACCGCTTCGCCGCATTTTGGGCAGTGCGGGCGACCTGCGCGGGCAAAGAGTAGACGCAAATAGTCGTAGACCTCGGTAATCGTTCCAACGGTCGAACGTGGATTTCGGTTAGTTGATTTCTGATCGATCGAAACTGCCGGAGATAAACCTTCAATGAAATCAACATCTGGTTTATCCATCTGCCCCAAGAATTGGCGGGCATAAGCTGAAAGTGATTCAACGTAACGGCGCTGACCTTCCGCGAAGATGGTGTCAAAAGCCAGACTCGACTTACCTGATCCAGAAAGGCCGGTGAAGACAATTAGCGATTCACGAGGAAGTTCGATGGAAACGTTCTTTAAGTTGTGCTCACGGGCACCGCGCACGATTAATTTATCGATGCTCACTTAAATTCCCGCCTCATCCATTCCGCGGAGCTCTTTTTTGAGCTCTCTAATCTCATCGCGCAAACGCGCTGCGAGTTCAAACTGAAGATCGCCAGCAGCGCTACGCATTTGTTCGGTGAGCGAGCCTATCAAGGCAAGTAGCTCTTGGCGCGGTAGCGAGATGACGGTGCGGGCATTGAAGCCGATATCGAGTACTGAAGTTGATCTCTTGGCTTTTCCTGATGATTTACTGGCAGCCATAAGTTCATCGGTGTCATCACTTTCGCGCGCGATAGTGTCGGTAATGTCGGCAATTTTCTTACGTAGTGGCTGTGGATCAACGCCTCGTTCTAGGTTGTAAGCAACCTGCTTAGCGCGACGTCGATTTGTTTCATCGATGGCCTGAGCCATGGATTTGGTGATGTTGTCCGCATACATATGGACTTCGCCGGAAACATTTCGCGCTGCACGCCCGATAGTTTGAATAAGCGAAGTGGCTGAACGCAGGAAACCTTCTTTATCCGCATCCAAGATGGCAACCAGTGAAACTTCAGGTAAGTCCAAACCTTCGCGAAGCAAATTGATACCAATCAAAACATCGTATTCACCAGAACGAAGTTCGCGTAGCAGCTCAACGCGACGAAGAGTGTCTACTTCAGAGTGCAAATATCGAACACGAACACCACGTTCTTGCAGGTAGTCAGTGAGATCTTCAGACATCTTCTTAGTCAAAGTCGTTACGAGTACTCGTTCATTCTTAGCCGCCCGGATATTGATCTCATTGAGCAGATCATCGATCTGGCCCTTAATTGGCTTAATAATTATTGCTGGGTCTACCAAACCAGTTGGGCGAATTACTTGTTCAACTACATCTCCCCCAACTTTCTCCATCTCGTACTTTCCGGGAGTTGCAGAGAGATAGACGGTTTGACCAACGCGTTCTAGAAATTCTGGCCAACGAAGCGGGCGATTATCGAGTGCGCTCGGAAGGCGGAAACCATGTTCCACCAAGGTACGTTTACGTGAAGCATCGCCCTCGAACATTGCGCCAATTTGCGGAACCGTTACGTGACTTTCATCGATCACAACTAAGAAATCTTCTGGGAAATAATCAAGCAGACAGTTAGGCGCTGATCCTGGTTCACGACCATCTAAGTGGCGGGAATAGTTTTCGATTCCAGAACAGAAACCGAGTTGCTGCATCATTTCTAGATCGAAGGTAGTGCGCATGCGAAGGCGCTGGGCTTCGAGCAACTTTCCTTGTTTTTCAAAGAGATTTAATTGGATCTGAAGTTCATCTTCGATATCGCCCATGGCGCGCTTCAAGGTTTCTGGGCCAGCCGCATAATGCGTTGCAGGGAAGATATAGATCTCGGTCTCATCGCGAATAATCTCACCCGTAAGTGGATGAAGAGTCATGATCTTTTCGATCTCATCGCCAAACATCTCAATGCGGATGGCTAACTCTTCGTACATTGGAATGATTTCGATAGTGTCGCCACGTACCCGGAAAGTACCCCGCTCAAAGGCCATATCGTTGCGGGAGTATTGAACATCTACGAATCTGCGTAACAGTTGATTGCGTTCTATCTCATCGCCAACTTTGAGACGAATCATTCGGTCGATGTACTCCTGTGGAGTTCCGAGACCGTAAATACAGGAGACGGTGGCAACAACAATTACATCGCGACGCGTTAGTAGTGAATTGGTCGCAGAGTGACGTAGCCGCTCTACTTCATCGTTAACGCTGGAGTCTTTCTCGATAAAGGTATCAGTCTGAGGAACATAAGCCTCGGGCTGGTAATAGTCGTAGTACGAAACAAAGTATTCCACTGCGTTATTGGGTAGAAGTTCGCGGAACTCATTTGCTAGTTGTGCGGCCAAGGTTTTATTCGGCGCAAGCACCAAAGTTGGACGTTGCAAACGTTCGATCAACCAAGCAGTCGTTGCAGATTTTCCCGTGCCTGTTGCACCAAGCAGTACGACATCTTTTTCGCCGGCGTTGATCCGACTTACGATCTCTTCAATCGCTTGTGGCTGATCCCCCGCCGGAACATAATCACTGATTACCTGGAAAGGATGAACCTTCCGCTGGAGATCAGATATCGGGCGCATTTTCCTAGCCTACTTTGAAAGGCGCTGGAGTTCCTCCCAGAGATTTTCGACTTTACGCAGCAACTGATCTTCATCGCCACTATTTTCAATTACATGCGTAGCAACAGCTTCGCGCTCAGCCGGCGAGGCTTGTGCAGCCAAGCGAGATTCGATCTCCGAGATAAACATGCCGCGCTTTAAGAGTCTGCTCTTTCGTAGTTCAAGGTCAGCTTCGACGGTGATGATCTGATCAAAGTTTGACGCCGCACCAGTTTCAACCAAAAGCGGGATTTCATAGATAAGAATTTCATCTGCCGCCAGATCGTTTACGACCTCAAAGAAAAGTTCACGAACCTTTGGATGAATAATTGCTTCTAACGCTGCCTTTGCAGACTTATCTTTAAAGACAATTTCACCGAGCGCCTTACGGTCGATATCGCCGTTGCGCAAAACGCTTTCACCGAATCGAGTGACGACCTCATCAAAACCTGCGGAACCGCGCTCGATCGCTATTCGCGCTAATTGGTCGGCATCGACTACGCGTGCACCGAGCTCGGAGAAATACTGCGCAACAAGAGATTTACCTGCGCCTATTCCACCTGTGAGAGCTACGACCAACATAGTTCCGACTCTACCTTTTTAGATCTTGAAATACTAAAGAGAAAGGGCCCACCCGAAGGTGAGCCCTTTCTCTTAACTGTTACTAATTATTCAGCAGCTGCTTCTTCAGCAGCAGGAGCTGCAGCATCTGCTGCCTTGGCTTCTGCCTTCTGCTTCTTGTGAGCGAGGAAGCGAGTTTGTGCTTCTTGGTACTGACGCTCCCACTCTTCGCGTTGTGCATCAAATCCTGGCTTCCATTCCTGAGTATCAGGATCGAAACCTTCTGGGTAGATGAAGTTTCCGTCTGCATCATAGCGAGCTGCCATGCCGTATTGGGTTGGATCAAATGCTTCGATCTCAACTTCAGTACCTTCATTTGCTTGCTTGAGAGATAGTGAGATGCGACGACGCTCTAGATCGATATCGATGATCTTTACGAATAGTTCGTCATCTACAGCAACAACCTGCTCTGGGATCTCTACATGGCGTTCTGCCAACTCTGAGATGTGAACAAGTCCTTCAATTCCTTCGTGAACACGGATGAATGCACCGAATGGAACAAGCTTTGTCACGACGCCTGGAACAACCTG
>JACCDI012016378.1_pt1 | contig 11525 bp, 10 predicted proteins | sample 7442791 | NCBI WGS metagenome assembly JACCDI01 (sample SAMN15323434, study PRJNA562643) | freshwater metagenome | isolation source: river surface water | place: USA:Blue River Watershed | collected 2017-08-15
AGCTGAACGATATGGGCCTGTCCATTACCGGGAAAAATAGCCTTCCGTGATGGTAGCTGTCGTTCCAATAGTTTACAGGCGTATGGATCTTACCGAAAATTATGTTGTGGTTCTTGTAATAGTTGTATTTGACCAGACTTCTCTCAATGCTTGGCAAAAAACTGGTGGCAGAATTGCCATTGAATCGAATCACATACTCTCCCAGAAAAGAAATCTTGTCACTCAGTTTTGAGTTGATGAAGAAATCATGCTCGCCCAGATAAAAATAAGAGGTAGGGCCTCCGGAAAAATCGAGCTCGTATTCAAGGTAGCCGTATCCTGAAAATTGTGTGTTAGACTTCTGGGCCTGTGAAACTTGAAATGATAATATGATCAAGGAGAGAAGAAGGAACTGTTTGAACTTCATACAAATGCTGTTTACTTTCTGGTTGGTTTATTTTAGGGTGTATTTTCTTTTGAAGATGTCATCAATTACAGCATAGAGGTCTTTCTCATCCCATGGTTTGGAAACAAAAGACTCCAGCAGGTTATCATTGACAAGATCATCGACATGTATGGCACTTGCCTGTCCTGAGAGCATGATGAACTTCATGTCAGGATACATATCTTTCAGTGTGCGAATGAACTCAGCACCATTCATGTTGGGCATCTGGTAATCGACAATCACAAAAATAACCTCAATCTTCTCACTCGTCAGCTGCTTGATGTTCTCTATTGCCACTAAGGGGTCGGTAAAAAATTCAACAACTGTTGTTTTCTTCTCAACAAATTTTTCCAGCTGAAATCCAAGCATCTGCAGAATGAACGGATCGTCATCAACACATATCACAGCATATTTCAAATCATTCATGGCTTAAATTTATCTTCTTGCTTTATTGGTGATTTAACAGACCTGAATCTCAAGTTTCGTGCCTTCTCCAACCTTACTTGAAACACCTCCACACAAACTTCCAAGCTTGATCCGATGCTCCAGGCTCTTGATGCCCAGCCCATTGATATGGTCTGCCATGTCAAAACCTTTTCCATGATCATCTGCCATCAGCAAAAGGCCCTTGTCTGTTTGTGAAACTTGCATATCCAATCTTGCTGAACCGGAGTGTTTGATGGAATTGTTGATGAATTCCTGCAAAATCCTGTACAAATTGAACTTGTCAATATGGGAAAAACTGCTTTCTTCCACATTGTCTCCTACTGCCAAATGGACTTTCATGTTACCCACTCTGTTGATTCTTTCAGTAAGTGTTGACAGGGCATGTAAGAACCCTTCCTCCAGATCAGGAGGCGAGAGAATGTAGGCTATTCCCCTGGTTTCCTTGATGGCATTGTCCAGGTGCTTCACAAACATGTCCCTGAGGTTCTTTTGGTCTTCAGATATATTGAGGTTATTGAACCAGAGACTCAATAAGGCAAGTGACTGAACAAGGCCGTCATGCAGCTCCATTGCAATCTTCTTTTTTTCATTTTCCTGGGCCGCAGAAATGACTTTGTACTTCTTTTGCTCAAACTCCCATTCGGCAGTTTTATCAATGATCAAACAAATGTATTCTTCGCCTTCATCACCATTTATTTTTTTTCCAAGCAATTCCACATGAAGCTGATTGCCTTTCTTGTTTCGGTGTACACATGAAAAATGAAATGCATCCTCTTCCTTTTTAACGAGGACCATGTCCCCGACAGAAAAACTATCCATATTTTTGGTCAGCATTTCAGCTTCACCAAACCCATAAAAAAGTATTGCCGACTGATTGGCCTGGATTATTTTCTTTTCCACCTGATCAACAATAATCATTGGCAAGGGCGATTGATTGAATATGTTCCGGTATTTTAACTCCGACATCTGCAACTGTCCAATCAGGTTTTTCCGCTCTTTGCTGTATTCAATGGTCTTTGACAACATTTTAGAGCTGACATCACTTTTGAGCAAATAGTCCTGCGCCCCTTTTTTAACGATACTCAGCGCAAGGTCTTCATCATTCATCCCTGAAAGGATGACCACAGCTGCATTTGCATAGATTTTGATGATGCTGTTGTAGGTTTCCGCTCCATGCGAGTCGGTAATATTGAGATCAAGCAGGATAACATCAGGAGCAAATTCACTGGCAATTTCTGTGGCTTCAGCAATACTGGCCACAGACATGATGTTCATTCGGTCATAGCCGATTTTGCTTAGCTGCCAAACCAGGGCATTGAGAAAAATAGAATCATCTTCTATTATGAGTATACTTGTATATTGCATTATTCTCGCTGGTTTTTGGAATGCCTGGCTTGGTACCAGAGAGGATAATGAATTGGACGGCAAATATACCGAACCATAATTTTAGCAAAAAATCAGTTGAAAAGCAAGTTAATGGGCGTTTAATCTGAAAACTGGCCATGAGCCTACTATTTCACTGCTAACAACTGCAATGGCTGCATATGGATTATTTTTGTACTGAAGCAATCATCAAAAATCGTTTTCAATGCATTTATTAGCGGTCGAGGATATCAGCAAAGAGGAGGAGGGCCGGACGCTCGTTAACAATGTTCGCTTTTTCATTTCAGCAAACAAGAAAATTGCCTTGATGGGCGAAACCGGTTCTGGGAAAAGCACGGTCATGAAGATGATGGCAGGACTGGTGCAACCCAGTTCAGGCAATACTTACTTTGAGGGACAGCGTATCAAAGGGCCAGATGAAGTGCTGCTGCCAGGCCATCCAGCCATTGCCTATCTCTCCCAACATTTTGAGTTGAGAAGCAACTACCGTGTTCATGAACTCCTGGAGATGGCCAACAAGATGGAGGATGATGAAGCGTCAGAAATTTATTTGATTTGCCGGATCGATCACCTGCTGGACCGCAAGGTGCACCAGCTTTCCGGAGGGGAACGGCAACGCATTGCCCTGGCCCGTTTGCTGGTTGGTAAACCAAGATTGCTTTTGCTTGATGAGCCCTTCACCAACCTTGACCTGTTCAACAACAGGATCATCAATGAGGTCATTCACCAGGTCTCCAGCAAGATGGCCATTACCTGTATGCTGGTTTCTCATGACCCTGTTGAGGTATTGTCCTGGGCAGATGAGCTCATAATCATGAAAAACGGAGAACTTGTCTTTCAGGGTTCGCCGAAGGAGGCCTACTTCAGCCCCAATGATGAATACATTGCCGGACTGCTGGGGGAATACAATGTGATTTCACCAGCACAAATGTCTCTTTACAACTTGTTTGATCTGGCAGAAACAGGGGGAAACATTTATATCCGTCCTGAAAAAATTGGGGTTGGCCAGGATTCGGCGAAAGGAATTGCAGGCGCAGTGATGGAAGTGAAATTTCTAGGGGCACATCATCGCCTGTTGATCAGGACCAATGAAATGGATCTAATTGCCTATGTTGAAAACGCACCCAGCATCAATGATGAAGTGTATGTTTATTCAAAATAGCTGCTAGGCCAGTTTTACCCGCTTTCCGGTTTTCACAGCCTGGTAAATGGCATCGATGATTTTCATGTCCTTCAATCCCTCTTCTCCATCTGCAGGAACAATGGGCTTTTTCCCTTCCAGAATAATGGAAGCAAACTCCTCCATTTGAATGGTCTGGTGGGCCTGATGCGGTTGTGTCAATTCACCCTTGTGTGTTCTGCCCTTGATGGGACCGTAGCCGGTTGATGGCAGCATTTCTGCAAATCCCTTTTCACCGTTGAGGAAAAAACGGTCTAGGTTGCTCATGCCATAACTGGACAAACAGGAAGCAATCGCTCCGCTGGGAAATCCCGCCTGAAACTGTATTGTTTCGTCCACCCCTTCTGCAAATTTCACAGGATCGGTCTTTGTTTCCTGGGCAGTGACCCAGAGGGGTTCTTCCCCAATCATGTAGCGCATGCCATTGATGGAATAGATGCCAATGTCCATCATGGAACCACCGCCGGCCAAAGCCTTGTTCAATCGCCATTGCTTGGGGTCACCGCTCCGAAACCCTGTCAATCCCTGGAAAAACTTGATTTTCCCAAACTCGCCAGCATTCCTCATCCTGATCACTTCCAGGGTCTTGGGCTCAAAATGCATCCTGTATCCTACCAGCAAATGAACACCCGCTTTTTTGCAGGCATCAATCATTTCTTCTGCCTCCTTGGCATTCAATGCCATGGGCTTCTCCACAATGACATGCTTGCCTGTTTTGGCAACCCTGATGGCCTGTTCCTTGTGCAGCGCATTGGGGGTGATGATGTAAACGGCATCAATATCAGGATTGTCCTTGATGGCATCGAAATTGGTATAATCGTAACAGTTTTTGGCGTCGATACTGTATTTCTCAGACCAGGTCTTGATCTTGGAAGGCGTTCCGCTGATCAGTCCAACCAGCTTGGCCTTCTTGCAAGCCAGCATGGCCTCTGCCACACGGGTTGCATATCCACCCAAGCCCATGATGGCAATCCGCAAAACAGGACCATCATAGGGGATTTCTGCTGGCTTCATGCTGCTGATAAAAGGCAAGGCAATGATGGGGGCTGAAAGCTTTTGGATAAAATCACGGCGACTGTTCATGGCAAAACGTTTGCTTGAAATTAATGAAAAAAGAAGGGGTTTGGTGCTTCTGTTGTGAATCGGATAAATAATTTTCCGTTACCCAAAAGAATGACCAAACCCCTCAAGATTGAAAGGCCTAAATGTTATGGTTTATCGCTGGTTTCCACCACGGCCCTGACCTTGTCCACGACCCTGACCGCCACCTTGGCCACCGCCTTGTCCGCCTCTTCCTTCTTGTTGCCTTTTCCTCATTTCTTCGTAAAAGGCTTTCACCTTCGTCATTTTCTCTTCGGTCAAGGGAATGGCTTTCATGGCGTTATCGCGGGCGTCTTCCGCCTCTTTCATTTTCTTTTTTTTGTCGTCTTCGCTGAGCGCCTGGTCCATGCGGATGGGCCTTGACTTCATTTGAAAATCAAAATTGATGTCAAGGATCTTGTCTGCTTCAGCATCTGAAACACCGGCTTGTTGCACCAGCATGGGTTTGATGCGTTCTTTCATCCTTGCCTTCATGGCTTCTGGATCTCCACCACCTGGAGGTTGTGCTTGAAGGGAAAAAACCAGGGCTGTCATCGCAACCAAAATGGAAAATAATTTTTTCATGTTTACTTTTTTTAGTGAGTAATCGTTTACGGCTTAATAGATGTCCATTTCAAATATAATCCTTCCCCAGTATTGAACAAATAACATAATTTAACAATTCAATCACTGTCATGAAGCTGTATTCCCTGATTTTGCTTACTGCGTTTGGATTGTTTTGCAAGGGACAGGAATCTTTGCAAAACAAGAACCCTTTTGTTGTTGTGCTGGGGACCCTTCAAGATGGAGGATCACCCCACATGGGTTGCGAAAAAGAGTGCTGCAAGAACCCGGATGTTTCCCGAAAAGTAGTATCCCTGGGGATTATCGACCCGGTTTCCAATAAAAAATTCCTCTCGGAAGCGACTCCTGATTTTGTGGCCCAAACCAGCATGCTCAAGGCTTTGTTGCCTTCATCCGCAAATAAATTGCCCGACGGGATTTTCCTTACCCATGCACATATGGGTCATTATGCGGGATTGATGTTTCTGGGTCGTGAGGCCATGAACAGCAAGTCCGTGCCGGTATATGCCATGCCCAAAATGAAAAGCTTTTTAGAAAACAATGGCCCATGGAGCCAGCTGGTTTCCTTGAACAATATTCAGATCAAGCCATTATCTGATGGGAATTGGGAAAACATCAGCCCATCGCTCAGGGTAAAGCCCATTCTTGTACCGCACAGGGATGAGTTCTCAGAAACCGTAGGATTCATCATTGAAGGACCGCACAAGAAATTGCTCTTCATTCCCGATATTGACAAATGGGAAAAATGGCGGACAGACATTGTATCACTGATCAAAGAAGTGGACCATGCATTGATCGATGGAACTTTCTTCAGCGCAGCTGAGGTGGGCAACCGCAACATCACAGAAATCCCGCATCCGCTAGTGCAGGAAAGCATGCAGCTTTTTGATTCACTATCTGCAAAAGAAAAAGAGAAGATTATTTTTATTCATTTCAATCATACTAACCCATTGCTGAACGAACAATCAGAAGAAACAAAGCTTGTAAAAAGCAAGGGGTTCAGGATTGCAGGCATCAATCTTCGGATAGCTCTTTGATGACGAAGGTGGATCACGAAATTGGCGTTACGAAGTAGACTCGAATGTATAGATCAAACTACCGATAAACTGATTTTACAGCAATTGTGTTTTTATTTTTAACTTACTGAAGCAACCAAACGATTGCTCATGAAAATATACAACCGCAGACGCTTCATGCGTGATGCCGGCATGGCTGGTATGGCAATGGGACTTACAGCATGGACCAGTCCAGCTGTTGCCTCAGCCACTATAGATTCCGGCAGGATCGGCATCATCGGCCTGGACACCTCACACAGCATCGCTTTTACCAAGGCCTTGAATGCTGCCAACACTGCCGACAAATACAAAGGATTTCGGGTGGTGGCTGCATATCCACCTGGAAGCGCAGACATTGAATCTTCTACCAAAAGAATCCCCGGGTATATTGAGGAAGTGAAAAAGATGGGCGTGGAGATTGTGGACTCCATCGCAGAACTTCTCAAGAAAGTTGATTTCGTTTTATTGGAAACAAACGATGGAAGGCCGCACCTGCAACAGGCATTGGAAGTGATGAAGGCGGGCAAACCGATGTTCATTGACAAGCCCGTAGCCGGCACACTGAGCGATGCCATCGCTTTATACACCTTATCGGGAAAATACAAAGTTCCCTTCTTCTCCAGCTCCTCCCTTCGGTACATGGAATCCGCACAGGAAGCGGCTTCTGGCAAGGTTGGCAAAATATTGGGAGCCGATTGTTTCAGCCCCGCTACCCTCGAACCCACCCATCCAGATTTGTTTTGGTATGGCATCCATGGCGTTGAAACACTCTACACCGTTATGGGAACAGGGTGCCAATCGGTGACCCGTACCCAAACCGAAGGAACAGAAGTTGTGGTGGGCGTTTGGGAAGATGGAAGGATTGGAACTTTCCGCGGTACGCGGACAGGGAAACATGAATATGGCGGTACAGCCTATGGAGAAAAGGGACCGATCACATTGGGACCATACAAAGGTTATGACAACCTGCTCGACAGGATCATTGCTTTTTTCAAAACTGGCAACCTGCCCATCACCCCCAAAGAAACATTGGAAATTTACACCTTTATGGAAGCTGCCGATGAGAGTAAGCGAAAGGGCGGCAAGACCATTCACCTGAAGGATGTAGACGATACCCATCTCAAAAAGGCCAACAAGACCATTCAACAATTAAATCTTCCCTCATGAGGCGTTCAAGAAGAAGCTTTATTCAAAAAACATCTGCAGCCTCAGCTGCCATTGCCTTTGGTGGCATCCTCCCCGGGTTCTCTGCCAGTCAGTACCGTAATATCCTGGGTTCAAATGAAAAGATTACTGCTGCAGTCATGGGCGTGAACAGCCGTGGCCTGTCTGTAGGCACCAATTTCGCTTCACAGAAAGAATGCGAGATGATGTATGTATGTGACGTTGATTCAAGGGCCTCAGATAAATGTGTCATTGCCATTGAGAAGGCACAACAAAAAAAGCCAAAGGCAGAAGGCGATTTTAGGAAGGCCCTGGAAGACAAGAACCTCGATTTGTTGATTGTTACTGCCCCTGACCACTGGCATGCACCAGCCGCCATGTTGGCCGTTGCCGCAGGAAAACATGTTTACCTTGAAAAGCCCTGCAGCCATAACCCCAATGAAGGTGAGATGCTGGTGAAGGCTGCTGCAAAACACAACAAATTGTTGCAAATGGGTAACCAGCGCAGGTCCTGGCCCAATGTGATCGCGGCTATCAAGGAGCTGCATGCAGGCGTGATTGGAAGACCCTATTATGCAAAAACCTGGTACACCAACAACCGTGAATCCATCGGCGTGGGAAAGGAAACAGAAGTGCCTTCCTGGCTGAACTACGACCTCTGGCAGGGACCTGCGCCGCGCCGCGCATACAAAGACAACCTGATCCACTACAACTGGCATTGGTTCTGGAATTGGGGAACTGGTGAAGCCTTGAACAATGGCACCCACATGGTTGACCTGGCCCGATGGGGACTGGGTGTAGATTATCCTACACGCGTGACTTCTGCAGGTGGTCGTTATCGTTACCAGGACGATTGGGAAACCCCCGATACGCAGGTCATCGACCTGGAATTTGCCAACAATACGCTGATCTCCTGGGAGGGCCGTTCCTGCAATGGGAAGTCCATTGAAGGCAGCTCCGTTGGCGTTATTTTTTATGGCGAAACAGGATCCTTGTTGATTGAAAGCGGAAACTCCTACAAGATATTTGACCTGAAAAGCAAGCTGGTGAAAGAAGTCAAAAACGACATCACCGCCAATGCCCTTGACAGAACGGGCCCTGGCATGGAACTCGATGCACTGCACATCCAGAATTTTTTCAGCGCCATCAAAAAAGGCACACAATTGAATTCTGATATTCTCAGCGGGCACCAAAGCACGCTGCTGGTTCAACTCGGCAACATTTCCCAACGCACCGGAAGAGCCCTCAAAGTTGATCCAAGCAATGGCAGAATCCTCAACGACAAGGAAGCCATGAAGCTTTGGAGCAGGGAGTACGAGAAGGGATGGGAGCCTAAGATTTAATCTTTTCCAACAATTGCCAGCCATGAATACAAATAAAGCCATCCAACAAAGACTTTATTCCCTCGACGCCCTGCGCGGCTTTGACATGTTTTGGATCATTGGTGCCGAAGAGGTTTTCCATGAAATGGGATCCATCACCCATCATCCTTTCTGGGAAGGGCTATCCGCCCAGTTTGAGCATCCGGTATGGAATGGCTTTACAGTCTATGACCTCATTTTCCCGCTCTTCATTTTTCTTGCAGGGGTTTCTACGCCCTATGCATTGGGAAGGGCTATGGAAGAGGGCAAGCCCAGGAAAGCATTGCTCTGGCGGGTCATCAAAAGGGGGATGATTCTGGTGCTGCTGGGAATCATTTACAACAACGGACTGCAACTCAGACCCATCAGCGACATACGGTTCATGAGTGTGCTGGGCAGGATTGGCATCTCCACCATGCTGGGCGCCATCATCTATCTCTACACCAAAGAAAGAACGCAGGTCATTTGGTTCACGGCACTTCTTGTTGGATATTGGTTGTTGATGAAATTCACTTCGGCGCCGGGTTTCCTGCCGGGCGACCTCACCGAAGCGGGTAATTTCTCATCTTATTTCGACAGGACGGTGCTGCCAGGAAAATTGTCCAGGGGCATCCATGATACCGTAGGCCTGTTCAACAATATTCCTGCCATCAGCTCTGCCCTGGCAGGGATCATCACAGGAAACTACCTCAAGCACCACAACCATACATCCCTGAAAAAATCAGGAATGATGGCCCTTGCAGGGCTCTGTTCGCTCATCATCGCCCAAATCTGGAGCCTCGACTTCCCCATCAACAAAAACCTTTGGTCAAGCTCTTTTGTGATGCATACAGTGGGGCTCAGCCTTTTGTTGTTTGCGCTTTTTCACTACATCATCGATGTGCTGGAATACAAAAGCTGGGCATTTTTTTTCAAGGTGATTGGGATGAATTCCATCCTGATTTACATGTCGGGCAAATTCATCAGCTGGTCCTATGCCAACAAGGGATTTTTCCAATGGCTGGGTGATCTCATGGGCGACCCCTACAATGCAGTAGCGATGGCCATTTCAGTTGTTTTGCTGAAATGGATTTTTCTTTATTTCCTCTACCAAAAGAAAATATTTTTGAAGGTCTGAGGCCAAAATGGTCACCTTTGCATCAAGACAAAGCCCAAACATGCAGGCACAATACAGGATTCACAACGGAAAAATCATATTACCCAACGGCATTGCTGAGCATGGAACCGTATTGGTGAACCAAGGCAAGATCATTGCTGTAGAAGAACATGATGTTGACTACCCTGATGCCATCAGTATTGATGCAAAAGGACAATATATTTCTCCAGGATTCATCGACATTCACGTGCATGGTGGCGGTGGACATGATTTCATGGATGGAACAGAAGAGGCTTTTCTGGCCATCGCTGCCCTTCATGCGGCACACGGCACCACTTCCATGATGCCAACCACCACCACTGCTGAAAAAGAAGGCATTCTTCAGGTGCTGGATGTCTATGAAAAAGCAAAAGAAAAAAATACGGAAGGTTCCAGTTTTGTTGGCCTTCACCTGGAGGGACCCTATTTTGCCATGAACCAGCGTGGGGCACAAGATCCCAAGTTCATCAGAGATCCAGACCCTGCAGAATACATGGAAATCCTGGCCTACTCCAATTCAATCAAAAGATGGAGTGTGGCCCCTGAAAGAAAAGGAGCCATCGAATTTGGTCGACTCTTGCATGAGCGGGGAATCATAGCCTCCATGGCCCATACGGAAGCTGTTTACGAAGAAGCACTGGAAGCATACAACAATGGATACAGCCTGCTCACGCATTTCTATTCTGCCATGTCTGGCGTTGTAAGGCGAAATGCGCGTCGTTACGCTGGTGTGGTGGAAGCTGGCTACCTGCACGATGGGCTGGACGTGGAAATCATTGCTGATGGCGTTCACCTTCCAGGACCCTTGTTGAAACTGGTCTGCAAGATCAAAGGACCTGATCATACCGCGCTGATCACCGACTCCATGCGGGCATCCGGGATGCCGGAAGGAGAATACATCCTGGGGAATATCAACAGCGGGCTGAAAGTGATCACAGAAGAAGGCGTTGCCAAATTGCCTGATCGTTCTGCCTTTGCCGGAAGCATTGCCACCACTGACCGGTTGGTGCGCACCATGATTGATCTTGCTGAAATTCCTCTGTTTGACGCCATCAAAATGATCACTGCCACCCCGGCCAGGATCATCAACATGAACGACAGAATCGGTGCCATAAAAGTGGGCATGGATGCTGATCTGCTCATCTTCGATGAAAGGATCAATGTGAAGATGACCATGATCAAGGGGCGAATCTTGTAGCTATTTCATTTCAACTTTAACCAAACAGTGGCTATCCAAACCGTCGGTTGATGGCGGGGCTTTGGTATTTTTGCAGGAACAGAAAATTCTTCCCATGAAAATATTCGTTTCCTTCCTGATTCTCCTGGCAACAACCTCCTCAGCCAATGCCCAACAACTGAAAACACTGATCAAAAAAGCAAAGGAGACGGTTACGGGAAATGACGGACAGCTGGGCACACAAGAAATTGCATCGGGATTAAAAGAAGCCCTGGCGATCGGGGCGGAGAAAGGTGCTGCAACGCTTTCCAAAGAAAATGGATTCTTTGGAAACCCACTCATGAAAATCATCCTTCCTGCAGAAGCACAAAAAGTGGAAAAGGTATTGCGTGCTGCAGGGCTCGGTAAAATGGTAGATGATGCCATCATGACCATGAACCGTGGTGCGGAAGAAGCTTGCAAAGAAGCTGCTCCTATTTTCGTTAACGCTATTAAACAAATGGATGTCAATGATGCCATTGGCATCCTTCGGGG
>JACCDI010060690.1_pt1 | contig 11521 bp, 12 predicted proteins | sample 7442791 | NCBI WGS metagenome assembly JACCDI01 (sample SAMN15323434, study PRJNA562643) | freshwater metagenome | isolation source: river surface water | place: USA:Blue River Watershed | collected 2017-08-15
AAGCGACCAAAGAAGCCGCATTAGCCGTAGACAAGCGCACCCTTAACTTCTGAGGTTAGCATTCGGGCATGTCCGTACGACACGCTTACGAGCAAGAACTTCAAACCCGAGGCTTCCAAAGCGACCCTGCCCAACTCCGGGCGGTGGACGCCTTGGAGCGTTGCGCCCAAGAATGGGCGGCCTACAAGGCGCGTCGCTCTAATCCCCTGAAGAAATTGATCAACCGCCCCGAAATTCCACGGGGCGTCTACATGTATGGCGGCGTCGGCCGCGGCAAGAGCTTTCTCATGGATTGCTTCTATGGTGCCGTGCCCATTGAGCGCAAAACCCGCCTGCATTTCCACGAGTTCATGCGCGAAGTTCACCGCGAGCTGCGCGAACTGCAAGGCACGGTCAACCCCTTGGATGTGCTGGGCCAGCGCATTGCCAAGCGCTACAAGCTGATTTGCTTTGATGAATTCCATGTGGCCGACATCACCGATGCCATGATCCTGCACCGTTTGCTCGACGCCTTGTTTGCCAACGGCGTGGGCTTTGTCACCACCTCGAACTTTCGGCCCGATGACCTGTACCCTGGGGGCCTGCACCGCGACCGCATTCTGCCGGCCATCGCCTTGCTGAACCAAAAGTTGGAAGTCATCAACGTGGACAACGGCACGGACTACCGGCGCCGCACCTTGGAGCAGGTGGACCTGTACCACACGCCCTTGAGCGAACAGGCCGATGCCGCCATGACCGATGCCTTCAATCGCCTGGCGGAAACCCACGATGAAGACCCTGTGTTGCACATTGAGGCGCGCGAGATCCGCGCGCGTCGCAAGGCTGGGGGCTTGGTCTGGTTCGATTTCAAAACCCTGTGTGGCGGCCCCCGCTCGCAGAATGACTACCTTGAAATCGCCACCCAATTCCACACCGTGTTGCTCAGCGATGTGCCGCACATGCCGGTGCGCATGGCTTCCGAAGCGCGCCGCTTCACCTGGCTGATTGACGTGTTGTACGACCGGCGCGTGAAGTTGATGATGTCAGCCGAGGTCGAGCCTGAGGCGCTGTACACCGAAGGGCCTTTGTCGCATGAGTTTCCGCGCACCATCTCGCGCTTGAAGGAAATGCAGTCGGCGGAGTTTTTGGCGCTGGAGCGACGCACCGTCGACACGGGGCTGACATGAGCCATCGCCGCGCTCTCCGCTGGGGCCTTGCCTGGTTGTGTGGCGCGGTTGGCTGGGCGCACTCGCACGAACTTGCATCGCAGCGAGAGCAAGTCAAGCGTCAACGCCAAGCCATTGAAAGCCGTTACGCACAAGACATCCAAAATTGCTACCAGCGTTTTGCTGTCAACGATTGCAAGCAAGAGGCCTTGAAGGCGCAGCGCGAGGGCCTCAAACCCCTTCGCGAGCGTGAGCAAGCGCTCGACGCTGCTGAGCGTGCCGAAAAGGCGCAATCACGGCAAGCGCGCGTGGCAGAGCGTGAGTCGCCCCAAGCCCAGCAAGACGAGGCGCAACGCCGTGCGCAAGCCGTCGAGCGGCAACAAAATGCGGAGCAAAAAAACCGTGAAAAACAACAAGCGCATGCCGAGCATGCAGAAAAAAGGGTCGTCGAACCAACGCCACGCGATGAGGCGCGACCCACAGCGGCAGAGCGGCGCAGTTCTGAGCAAAGCCATGCGCGCAAGTTGCAAGAGGCCCAAGCCCACCGTGCGGCCAATGAGCAACGGCGCCAGGATCGGCAAAAGCCCTTGGCCGCGCCTCTGCCAATCCCCCCCACCGTGCCTCACGCGGACAGGCCATGACTGACAATCTGCGCTCGCCCGAACGCGAGCTTATCGAGTTGCGCATGGAGCATGCCGACCTGGATGCGGCGGTGGATCGCCTGGCACATGAACAGCCCGTCGACGAGTTGATGTTGCGCCGCCTGAAAAAGAAAAAGTTGGCGCTGCGCGACCAGATCGCCCGCCTGGAAAACCTGCTCGATCCTGCCGAGCCGGCCTGAGCCCCATGCCTGCTGAGCCGCTCACATCGCTGGTCACTGCGGCCTTCACGCCTGAAGGCCCTTTGTCGCGTTGGGACCCGCACTTTCAGCCGCGCGCAGGCCAGACCGAGATGGCGCTGGCGGTGGCCGAAACGCTGGATCAAGGCGGCGCGCTGGTGGTCGAGGCCGGCACAGGCGTGGGCAAAACCTTTGCCTATTTGGTGCCCGCCTTGCTCAGCGGCGAGCGTGTGCTGATTTCCACTGCCACCAAGGCCCTGCAAGACCAATTGTTCTCGCGTGATTTGCCCGGCCTGGCCCAAGCCCTGAACTTGCCGGTCCGCATGGCTTTGCTCAAGGGCCGCGGCAATTACCTTTGCACTTACCGCCTGGCCCTGGCGCGCAACGAGGCCTTGTTGCCCGATCGCCAAAGCGTGCACCTGCTGGCCAAGGTGGAAACTTGGGCGCAAGCCACCCGCACGGGTGACTTGGCAGAAATGCCGGGTCTTGATGAGCGCTCCTCCTTGCTGCCCTGGATCACCTCGAACCGCGACAATTGTCTGGGCAGCGAGTGCGAGCACCACAAAACCTGCCATGTCATGGCCGCCCGGCGTGAGGCCCTGGCCGCTGACGTGGTGGTCATCAACCACCATTTGTTTTTTGCCGACCTGGCCGTGCGCGAGTCGGGCATGGCCGAGTTGCTGCCTTCGGTGCGCGTGGCCATCTTCGATGAGGCCCACCAGTTGAATGAAACCGGCGTTCAGTTTTTAGGCCGACAACTCAGCTCTTCGCAGTTGATCGATTTGTCGCGTGACCTGTTGGTGGCGGGCCTCAGCCTGGCGCGTGGCCAAGCCGATTGGCAAGGCCTGAGTGCGCAACTGGCGTTGGCCGCGCGCGACTTGCGCTTGCTGCTCGGTGGCGGTGACAAGGGCGGCAAACTGGCCTGGACGACGCCAGCGCCGGAGGGTCTGAGCGAGGCCGACTGGGATGCCATGCTCGACACCTTGCAAGGCGTGTGTCAACAGTTGCTGGAAGCGCTGGAGGGTGCGCTGGAGGTGGCACCGGACTTTGCCCGCTTGTCAGAGCGTGTGCAAGACATGTTGTCGCAACTCGCGGCCTTTCGCGAGCCGCCCCCCTTGGGGTCGGTGCGCTGGGTGGATCTGGGGCACTGGGCCCGGTTGATGCAAGCGCCATTGGACATCGCCGAAACAGTGCGCACCCGCATGCTGGCAACCCCGGCCGCGGAAAACAGTCCTGACGACAGCCAAGACCCCGACGCGGCCGACGCCGCGCCCTGGCGCGATGACCCAGCGCGTCCGCGCAGCTGGATTTTCACCTCCGCCACTCTGGGCGACGACGCCACGCTGCGTTGGTTCACCGAGCCCTGCGGCTTGAGCGATGCGCGTGTGCTCAAGGTGCAAAGCCCTTTCAACTACGCCAAGCAAGCCGTGCTGTTCGTGCCCCGGGAGGTGGTGCGCCCCAACGACCCACAGCACACGCCGCAGGTGGCCGCACTGGCAGAAAAAATCGTGCGGGCCCTCGGTGGCCGCACTCTGGTGCTCACCACCACCTTGCGCGCCTTGCGCCAGATTGGCGAGACCTTGCGTCAACAGTTGGCCGACGCGCCTGGGTTGGAAGTGCTGGTGCAAGGCGAGGGTTCCAAGCGCGAGTTGATGGACCGCTTTCGGGCAGGCGACGCCGACAGCCAGCGCGGCTGCGTCCTGGTAGCGTCGGCCACGTTCTGGGAAGGGTTTGATGTGCCCGGCGAAGCCTTGCAGGCCGTCATCATTGACAAGCTGCCTTTCCCGCCACCGAACGACCCGATGGTGGAGGCGCGTGGCAAGCGTTTGGAAGCCCAGGGCCGCAGCCCGTTCAACCATTATTTTTTGCCGGAAGCCGTGGTGGCTTTGAAACAAGGGGCAGGGCGGCTCATCCGGCGCGAGACGGACAAAGGCGTGCTGGTGGTGTGCGACAACCGCCTGATCACCACCGGCTACGGCCGTCGCTTGATGGACGCCTTGCCGCCGATGGCGCGTGCTTCTTCCGAGCCTGCATTGCTGGAGGGCTTGCGCCGGCTTACCAAAGCTTCCACCACGGACCCGACTTCTTTGGATCCGTGACGGTAGGCTTCTGGCTCTCAGGGAACGTTTGCGCCAACACCCTCTTGGTGTCGTCACGCAATTGCGTCAGACCCAGCTTGTCGTAGCACTCAATCAAAATATTCAAGGCGTCTTCCAGGGCCGGCACATCCCGGTAATCCTTCAAGGCGGCTTGCGCGCGGTTGATGGCAGCCACGTAGGCGCCCTTGTTCAGGTAGAAGCGCGCCACGTTGATTTCTGATTTCGCCAAAATGTTCACCGAGTAGCGCATGCGCAGGCGCGCGTCCTCGCTGTACTTGGAGTCCGGGAAACGGGTGACCAATTCGCGAAAGGCTTCAAACGATTCTTTGGCCGCTTTTTGGTCGCGCTCCGACAAGTCTTGCTTGGAGATGAACGACAGCATGCCCAGGTCTTCGTTGAAGTTGACGATGCCCTTGAGGTACAGGGCGTAGTCCAGTGCCGGGCTGGCCGGGTTGATCTTCATGAAACGGTCCAGCGTGGCCACCGCCAGCACCGGATCACCATTCTTGTACTGGGCGTAGGCCTTTTCCAGTTGCGCTTGCTGCGCCAACTGCGTGCCCGCTGCGCGTCCCTCCAATTTTTCATAGAGGGTGATGGCTTTTTCATAGAGCTTGTTGTTCAGCTCGTCTTTGGCTTCCGCGTACAGTTTTTCAGGTGTCCAGCCAGCGGTCCAGTCGGCTTCATTGGTTGCGCAGCCGGCAAGAAAGGCCAAACTCAGAAGCACGGATAATTGCAAGCGTCGCAGCACAGGTCACCTTTTTGAATCACGCCAAACAGCCATTATCCGACAAGCCTTGGGTCCATGGCGATGCCGAGGAAAACGAAGACAGCGCCGTTGAGTCGGAGTGGCGCGAGCTTCAGCTTTTGCCCGAGCACCATGGTGAGCGGCTCGATCGGGTGCTGGCCGGGCTGATTCCGGAGTTCTCGCGCAGCTACCTTCAGCAGCTGATCGAACAAGGCTGCGTCGGATTCAGTGCCGAGGCGCGCGCGCTGACAAAACCTTCCTTGCGCATGAAAGCGGGCCAAACCCTCAAGATTGAGCTGCGCCCCACAGCCCAAAGCCAAGCGTTTGTGCCACAAGCCATGGCCTTGGACACCGTGCATTGCGACCCGTGCCTGCGCGTCGTTCACAAACCTGCGGGGCTGGTGGTGCACCCCGCGCCAGGCCATTGGAGTGGCACGCTGCTGAATGGGTTGCTGGCACTGGACTCGGCGGCGGCTTTGCTGCCGCGCGCCGGCATTGTCCATCGACTGGACAAAGACACCAGCGGCCTGATGCTGGTGGCGCGCAACCGCAGCTGCATGGACGCCCTGGTGGCCCAAATTGCCGCGCGCGAGGTGCACCGCGAGTACCTGGCCATCGTGCAGGGCGCCTGGCCAGAGGGGCAAGTCAAAGACATCGAAGAACCCGTGGGACGTGACCCGCGCAACCGATTGCGCATGGCGGTGGTGGACTTGGCACGGCACCCCGGAAAAAGCGCCCACACCACGGTAACCGGTTTGGCCAGCTCGCCGCAGGCCAGCTTGATCCACTGTCAGCTGCACACTGGGCGAACCCATCAAATTCGGGTGCACCTGTCTCACATGGGTTTTCCGTTGCTGGGTGATGCCCTCTATGGCGGCAAAGACCTGCCTGGCCTGGGCCGACAGGCACTGCATGCGTTTCGACTCACCCTTGCGCATCCTCAAACCCAAGCGCGTTTGTCCCTTGAGGCGCCGCTGCCCCCGGACTTGACTGCTGCGCTGGCCGCTTTGGGCCTGCGCTACAATGAAAAAATGGCCTGAAACAGCCCGACCCATGGCGCGACCGCCTCGCGGATTCGTCACAAAATGACCGCCCCCACAGGGGCTCTTACTCCGGAAAAATCTCATGAATACGGTGGATGCCAAGCGTATCCTCGAGACCGCCTTGATTTGCTCGCCTCAGCCCCTGTCGGTGCGGGATTTGCGCGTGCTGTTCAATGACGAGCTCGGTGCGGACACAGTCAAGAGCCTGTTGGAGTCCTTGCAGCAAGATTGGACCCAGCGCGGCGTGGAGTTGGTGCAGGTGGCTTCTGGCTGGCGCTTTCAAAGCCGGCCCGAGCTGCGCGAGTACCTGGACCGCTTGCACCCTGAAAAGCCCCCCAAATACACCCGCGCGGCCATGGAAACCTTGGCCATCATTGCCTACCGCCAGCCCGTGACCCGGGGGGACATGGAAGACATTCGCGGCGTGACCATCAATTCCTTGGTCATCAAGCAACTGGAAGATCGCGGCTGGGTGGAGGTCATTGGCCACCGGGAGACCGTGGGCCGCCCGGCCTTGTTTGCCACCACCCGTCAATTTCTGGATGACCTGGGCCTGTCATCTCTGGACCAACTGCCCACGCTGGAGAGCCCGGCAGCCCAAATTCAAGCCCTGGCGGCGTTGCAAGAGCCCGAAGCGGATGACCCTCAGTTGAGCCTGGAGACGGAGACCCCTGATGAACGAAGCGACCCAACCTGAACCGCAGCATCCAGAGGTGCCGGCTGCCGCACCGGCCGCCGATGCGACCGAGGACGCGCAGGCGATTCGCTTTTCCGATGTGGTTTCTGGCGATTTTGACGTCCAGGCCGACGAGGAAGAAGCTACATCGCCCAAACGCGTCTTGTTGCCCCAGCCTGAGTCGCCCAAGCTGCACAAAGTGCTGGCGCAGGCGGGCCTGGGCTCGCGCTTGGAGATGGAGCAACTGATTCTGGAAGGGCGGATTTCCGTCAACAACGAACCTGCCCATATTGGCCAACGCATTCAGTTTGGCGACCAGGTGAAGGTCAATGGCAAGCCCATCCGGGTTCGGATTGAGCCGCCACCTGCCCGTGTCATCGCGTACCACAAGCCGGTGGGCGAGGTGGTGACGCACGACGACCCGCAAAACCGCCCCACCGTGTTTCGCAAGCTGCCCCGCCTGCAACATGGCAAATGGCAATCGGTCGGTCGTCTGGACCTGAACACCGAGGGCTTGCTGCTGTTCACCAGCTCTGGCCAATTGGCCAACCAGCTGATGCACCCGCGCTTTGGCCTGGAGCGCGAGTACGCCGTGCGGGTACTGGGTGCCTTGTCCAACGAGGAAAAGCAACGCCTGCTCGAGGGCGTGCAGCTGGACGATGGCCCGGCGCAGTTTTCCAGCATCGAAGATGGTGGCGGAGAGGGCTCCAACTGCTGGTACCGTGTGACCATCAGCGAAGGGCGCAACCGCGAGGTGCGCCGCTTGCTCGAAGCCGTGGGCCACGCCGTCAGCCGGCTGATTCGCATTCGCTACGGGGCCATGGTGTTGCCCCGCGGGCTCAAGCGCGGGGCTTTCATGGAGTTGGACGAGCGCGACATTGGCGCTTTGATGAAAGCCGTGGGCATGCAACCCGGACGCATGGCGACGGCGCCTTCGCCGGGTCGCAAGGAGCGCCTGGCAGGGCAGGGCCACGGCCCGCGCCCTTCCCGGCCCGCCGGCAAAGCCGGGCCCACTGAACAGCCGCGCCGCGAGAAAAGCCGCCGTTCGGGCCCGTCGAGCGGTGGACAGCCCGACCCGATGAAAACATCGGTCGGCTACATCGGCGCCGACAGCTTCAATCGCATGCGCCAAGGGTCTGGCAAACGGGGTGGAGGCGGGCGAGGCGGCCGTGGCCGCCCCTGAACACCCCCTCAGGCCAAGGGGAAACCCTGTTCTCAGGCTAAAATAAGAGGCTTTGCCAAACAGGCAACATTCTTTGAAAACCAACAGGAAGTCTCACATGGCCATCGAACGTACCCTCTCCATCATCAAGCCGGATGCCGTTGCCAAGAACGTCATCGGCCAGATCTACGCCCGCTTTGAAGCCGCTGGCCTGAAGGTCATCGCTGCCCGCATGGCCCATCTGTCGCGCGGCGAAGCCGAGGCTTTCTATGCCGTGCACAAGGCCCGCCCGTTCTTCAAAGACCTGGTGGACTTCATGATTTCCGGTCCCGTCATGATCCAGGTGCTGGAAGGCGAAGGCGCCATCCTGAAAAACCGCGACCTGATGGGCGCGACCGACCCCAAGAAGGCAGCCGCTGGCACCATTCGCGCCGACTTCGCTGACAGCATCGACGCCAACGCCGTGCATGGCTCTGACGCTCCCGAGACGGCCGCAGTTGAAGTGGGCTTTTTCTTCGCCGGCATGAACGTTTACAGCCGCTGAAGCCTGATCGCAAGCGCTCAGTCCCTTTGTCATGACGGTCAACCTGCTCGACTTCGATCGCCAGGGGTTGACCGAGTTTTGCGAAGGGCTGGGCGAAAAAAAATTCCGGGCCACGCAGCTCTTTCGCTGGATTCACCACAAGGGCGCCCGAGACTTCGACCAGATGAGCGATCTGGCGAAGTCCTTGCGTGACAAACTCAAAGCCTGCGCGCAGATCACGCCGCTCACCCCCATTTCTTTCCACGAATCCGCCGACGGCACCCTCAAGTGGCTGTTCGATGTGGGCGATGGCAATGCCGTCGAGACGGTGTTCATTCCGGAAGACGATCGGGGCACCTTGTGCGTGTCCTCCCAAGCCGGCTGTGCCGTGGGCTGTCGTTTTTGCTCGACCGGCCATCAAGGCTTTAGCCGCAACCTGACCACGGGCGAAATCGTGGCCCAACTGTGGTATGCCGAACATTTTCTGCGCCAGCGCCTGGGCAGCCCAGAGCGTGTCATCAGCAATGTGGTGATGATGGGTATGGGCGAGCCTTTGCAAAACTACAGCGCGCTGGTGCCGGCGTTGCGTACCATGCTGGATGACCATGCCTACGGCTTGTCACGCCGTCGCCTGACGGTGTCCACGTCTGGCGTGGTCCCCATGATGGACCGTCTGGGCGAAGATTGCCCAGTTGCGTTGGCCGTCTCCCTGCATGCGCCTTGGGATGCGCTGCGCGACTCGCTGGTCCCGTTGAACCGCAAATACCCCTTGGCCGAACTGATGGCCGCCTGCCAACGTTACTTGGCCCATGCTCCGCGCGACTTCATCACCTTCGAGTACTGCATGCTGGACGGTGTCAACGACCAAGCCGAGCACGCCCAAGCCTTGATCGACCTGGTGCGACCCCAGAAGGGGCAAGCCGTGTCCTGCAAATTCAACCTGATTCCCTTCAATCCTTTTCCGGCCTCGGGGCTCAAACGCTCGCCGCAGGCACAGGTGCTGGCTTTTGCCGAGATTCTGCAGCGCGCCGGTTTGGTCACCACCGTGCGCAAAACCCGGGGGGATGACATTGACGCCGCTTGTGGCCAATTGGCCGGTGACGTGAAAGACCGCACCGATGTGGAATCGCGCATGGCGCGCCAACGGGTCATCCCCTTGCGAGCGGCAGCGCCATGAGCGTTTTTTCGTGGTTTCTGGTGCAGAATCCACAGCAAGCCATTGTTTTCAAGCTTTTTTCCAGCGAGCCGTCGATCGGACTGTGCCCATGACTGACTCTCAACATTCTGACGCGCCCAGTGCATTGGCGCCACCTGTGGCCAACAGTGCCGGGGCCTTGCTGCGCCAGTACCGCGAAGCCAAAGGACTGCATATCTCCATTTTGGCCGCTGCGCTGAAAGTGCCCACGGCCAAGTTGGAGGCCTTGGAGGCCAACCGCTTCGAAGCCTTGCCTGACCTGGTCTTTGCACGCGCGCTGGCCATGAGCATGTGCCGCTATCTGCACGCCGATTCTGCGGCCGTCCTGAGCATGATGCCCGGCCAAGAGCTCGTGCCTGCGGTCGAGCCGCTGGTGTCGGTGTCCAGCGGCATGCAGCGCGCCATGCCCATGAGTTCCGGCACAGGGGTTTACAGCCGGCGCATTCAACCCCAGTGGTTGATGTTTGCGGGGGCTTTGCTGGCGGTCCTGTTGGTATGGGCTGGGATGGGCTTTCCAGGGCGTGACATGCCTCGCCATCCCACCGCGAAAACGGTGTCGGATGTTCTGCCTGCCCCCGTCCAGGAATCTTCCGTCCCCAGCGATCCGCCAGCCACGGCCCCTGCCCAAGTGCCCGCTGCGGCCCCCGGCATGGTCGTGACGCCCGTTCCATCCGGGGCCATTCCACCCAAGCCGGCCTCCGCCGCACAGTGAGCGTGAGCATGCGTGACGCTGAACTACCCATTGCCCTGGCTGCCCCGGCCGCGAGACGAACCCTTCAAGCCCGCGTCAGCTGGGGTGCACGGGTGGTCACCGTTGGCGGCGATGCCCCCGTGCGGGTGCAGTCCATGACCAACACCGACACGGTGGACGTCATCGGCACCGCCATTCAAGTCAAGGAGCTGGCCTTGGCAGGCTCCGAGATGGTGCGCATCACCGTGAACACGCCCGAGGCGGCGCAGGCCGTTCCTGAGATTCGGAATCAGTTGGACCGCATGGGCATTGATGTTCCGTTGGTGGGTGACTTTCATTACAACGGCCACCGCTTGCTCACCGAGTTCCCCGATTGTGCTCAGGCGCTCTCCAAATACCGTATCAACCCAGGCAACGTGGGCAAAGGCGACAAACATGATCGACAGTTTGCGCAAATGATCGAAGCCGCCATGCGCTGGGACAAGCCGGTGCGCATTGGCGTGAACTGGGGCAGCCTCGACCAGGAGTTGCTGGCGCGCTTGATGGACGAGAACGCCCAACGCAGCAATCCTTGGCAAGCGCGACAAGTCATGTACGAGGCGCTGATCACCTCGGCCATTGACTCTGCGCGGCATGCCGAGTCGCTGGGCATGTCGGCGAACCAAATTCTGCTGAGCTGCAAGGTCAGCGGCGTGCAAGACCTGATTGCCGTCTACCGTGAACTGGCGCAACGCTGTCGCTATCCGCTGCATTTGGGGCTGACCGAAGCCGGCATGGGCACCAAGGGCACGGTGGCCTCGGCCACCGCCTTGTCCATTTTGTTGCAAGAGGGCATTGGCGACACGATCCGGGTGTCACTCACACCACAGCCTGGCGAATCACGCACCCAGGAGGTGGTGATCGCGTCTGAAATTTTGCAGTCGCTGGGCCTGCGCATTTTTGTGCCCAGCGTGACGGCTTGCCCGGGTTGCGGCCGCACCACCAGCACCACGTTCCAAGAACTGGCCAAAGAGATCGATGATTTTTTGCGCGCCCAGATGCCGGTGTGGCGTTCGCGCTATCCGGGCGTGGAAAACCTGAAGCTGGCGGTCATGGGCTGCATCGTGAACGGACCTGGCGAAAGCAAGCATGCCGACATTGGCATCAGCCTGCCCGGCACTGGCGAGGCCCCAGCGGCGCCGGTCTTCATTGACGGTGAAAAGGCGCTGACCTTGCGCGGCGAGAACATCGCGCAGGAATTCCATCAAATTGTCGAGAACTACATCGAGAAACGCTTCGGCAGCGGGCAATCCAAACAACATGGCTGAAAAAATCACCGCCGTCAAAGGCATGAACGATCTGTTGCCGACGGACTCAGGGCGTTGGGAAGCATTGGAAGAGACGGTGCGTCAGCTGATGCGCCGC
>JACCDI011877895.1_pt1 | contig 11521 bp, 8 predicted proteins | sample 7442791 | NCBI WGS metagenome assembly JACCDI01 (sample SAMN15323434, study PRJNA562643) | freshwater metagenome | isolation source: river surface water | place: USA:Blue River Watershed | collected 2017-08-15
CGCGTAAGTCAATAAAAATGACCCCGCCATGATCGCGCCGGCGATTGACCCAGCCAGCGAGGTTAATTTCTTGACCAATTAAAGAATCAGTAACCTGACCACAGGTATGACTGCGCATCGACATAAATATTCCTAATGAGGTTGATTGGGGGTCTTGGGTGGAACGATTCGAGGTGGCACTGAACCCATCGACACAATATGTTTTAGCGCTTCTTGAACGCTCATATCGAGCTCGATCACATTAGCACGGGGCACGATCATAAAAAAGCCAGACGTTGGATTCGGTGTGGTGGGTAAAAATACGTTGACATATTCTCCACCCAACTTACTGTTCACTTCAGACGCTGCGGTACCGGTTTGAAAAGCGATTACCCATGACTCAAGATGCGGATAACGAATCAACAGAGCTTTGCGAAACGCTTGGTTATTTCCAGAAAATAATGTGGACGAGACCTGTTTCACACTCGAATAAATTGAGCGCACGATTGGGATACGGGTCACGGTTCGGTCCCAAAGTTTAAGCCACCATTGGCCCGCAAAATTAATCGCGAGAAAGCCCGTAAATGCAATCACCGCTAATACGATCAAAATCCCCAATCCTGGGATTTCACGAAAATGCCGAAGCTCTCCAGAGAACTGGCCAGGCGAAACTGTAATGATGGCTAACATTACCCAGCCAAAAATTTGATCGATGACACCCAGCCCCCATGTGATCACCCAAATCGTGACCGCCATCGGTATCCAAACCAAAATGCCAGCAATAAAGTATTTTTTCATGAAAATTTCTGCCTAACCCACTATTTTAGCGAGTTAAGGCCAATTCAGGCGAAATGGGACTAAATCGAATGGATTCGGACCAAAACCAAAAGAGCGCCGACCAAGAATCCACTGAGAAATAAAGCAATTCCAAGCCATTGGCGCCGTTTGCGGCGCTCATCGATTAATAGCTGTTTAAGCAAATCAAGCTCGGGACGCTGCTCTTTGCGATGAACCTGTTCTAGATTTTCAGCAATCAGACGTGGCAAGGTAGGCAAAATCTTGGCCCATTGTGGAGCCTCTTTCTTTAGCCCGTCAATCAGGCCTCGTAAACCAAGCTGCTGGCTCACCCAGCGTTCCAAAATAGGTTTAGCAGTTTTCCAAAGGTCTAGGTCTGGATCCAATTGACGACCTAAGCCCTCCACATTTAACAGGGTCTTTTGCAATAAAGTAAGTTGTGGCTGAATCTCAACCTTAAAGCGACGCGATGTTTGAAAGAGTCGCATCAATACAATTCCTAAGGAAATATCTTTGAGCGGTCGATCAAAATAAGGTTCGCAAACAGTGCGGACCGCACCTTCTAGCTCTTCTAAACGGGTATTTGCTGGAACCCAACCGGATTCTATGTGTAACTCGGCAACGCGCCGATAATCCCGATTAAAAAATGCCAAAAAATTCTGGGCTAAATAATTCTTGTCAAATTCGCTCAAATTTCCAACAATCCCAAAGTCGAGTGAAATATATCGACCAAAGGTGTTGGGATCCAAACTGACTAAGATATTTCCTGGGTGCATATCTGCATGGAAGAAACCATATTCAAATACTTGAGTAAAAAAGATTTCAACTCCATCAATAGCTAGCTTCTTAAAATCAACTCCTGCAGCGCGCAACTCATGGGTTTTCCCAATCGAGATACCATACATCCGCTCCATCACAATGACATTGGTATGGCATAAATCCCAAATCATTTCAGGAATCATGAGCTTATCGGAGTTTGCAAAGTTACGACGCAATTGGCTTGCATTAGCCGCCTCACGCATCAAATCAAGCTCATCGTGCAAATAAGTATCAAATTCAGCGACCACCTCTCGCGGTTTGAGTCGCCTGCCATCCTCAGAAACTTTTTCAACGATACGCGCCAAATCATGCATGAGAGCCAAATCACTCTCGATCACCGGCAAAATACCGGGGCGTAATACTTTGATAGCAATCTCTTTATTAGCCCACTCGGGATGGGCATCATTGCCTCGCAAGACTCCAAAATGAACCTGTGCGACCGATGCACTCGCCACTGGTGTTGCATCAAAGGATGAAAAAATCACTTCAATCGGGTGTCCTAACGCTTTTTCAATAATTGCTTTGGATTGCTCATTGGAAAAAGGTGGAACGCGATCTTGCAGCTTCGCTAATTCATTAGAGACATCATCTGGCAATAAATCCCTACGGGTCGATAGAACCTGGCCAAATTTAACAAAAATTGGACCAAGCGCCTCAAGCGCCAAGCGGATCCGCTCGCCACGGGGTAACTGACTTGGAGAGGTTGATGCAATGAGTCCGAGGATAAACCGTCGCACACCGGGTCTCAGGTTATCGCGAATTAAGCCAAATAAATTAAAGCGCCAAGCCGTATAGAAAATGATGCTTAGGCGAACAATACGACTCACAATTAATCCCGACTTTTTTGTAAAAAGGAAATTCGCTTTTCAAGGCGCTCAACCGCATCACGTACTGCCTGAATCTCCATTTTATGAGAAATAAAATCACGTTGATGCAGTAACACTTTTTTTTCTTCACTCAAGTACTCGACCATATTACCTTGCAAATCAAGTAGGGCTTTCTCAGTCGCTTGTGCAAAACGTTTAGCTTGTGTACAAATAAAATGTGCAGGTGCATCACCAATGATTTTGGCTAAATCCTCTTCGTACTCCCAACGCAATTGGTTTGAAAGCTTAGCAATCAATTGAGCCAATTGAGCGTCACCCGTTATTTTGACCGCTCTCATCGCCCGGTCTTTAATGCTTCCCTGAGGAGCGCTCAGTGTTGAAAAGCTGTTGGCATCAATTTCTAAAACTAAATCTGGACGTGGATGTATCTCAGATAAAAGAGCAATGAACGAATCGTCCTGAATTTGCCATTGCATCGATCCAATAGGCAAAATCAACTCGATCACCCGACCTTGATGATGACTTAAATCTCGCAAAGCCCATTCTTCACGGGAAAGGACGTGATTGATAGCGCGCACCAAAGCTGTTTCTGGTAAATCAAGCCGCAGGTTCATAGTGTAAAAAACCCGCACAAGGCGGGTTTTCCAGTGGGGGAAAAGCTAAAGCTTAAACCAATTGCTGAATACCAGCTAGAACCCAGCCCCCAGGAGCGTTGACAGGCTTCGATAGATTCCAAACTTCCCTAAATGGTTCAGCGGGTCCATCTGCCTGCTCCCGAATCATGCCCGAAAACTCAACGCTGCACAAATACGTGTTCGCATCGGTCTCAACGCCTAAGAGTTCAGCGTTTAGCGTAACCACATCAGTATGATTTACACCTTCAGCGCGGCCCTGTAAATCGCGTTGCAAACTAGCAAACATCTCAGGAGTTGTAAATTCACGTAATGCTCCAAGATCGCCCGCATCCCAGGCTTTTTGCAAACGTGTGAAGTAGTGTTTTGCATTAGACAAAAAAGCGATTTGATCAAAGCCTTCAGGCAGTTGATACGCAGGTGCCTGATCAAGCATTGGGCTTGGCGATCCGAATCCAGTATTGACCGGGTGGCTAGGCGTAAAAGCAGGTTCTTGTCTTGATGTTCGTTGCAATCCGTTGGAAGCAGATACTGGGTTTGGCATATTTTTGGCACTGGCTGGCATGAAGCGACGCAATACAAATAGCAATGCAAACCCTACTAGAACAGCCAATAACAGACCTGTCATAAACGATGCAGCAGCCTCACCTAAACCAAAATGCGAAAGCAAGTATGCAATTCCAAGACCTGCAGCAAGACCACCTAACATTCCACCCAAGCCCGAACGCTTAGCTGCAGCGGCTGGAGCAGCAGCTTGTGAAGGGGCTGCAGCAGGTTGCTGAGCTTGCTGGGCTGGTTTTTGCTGAGCCGGAGGTTGTGCTTGTTTTTGCGTGGGTGCATTAGCTGAGCGACCAATATTCGATCCACCGCCCAAACGCTTTGCATCAACAACAGCGACATGACCCACGGATAAGAATGCAAAGGACAGCACAAATACGCTGGCTTTTAAAAAAGTACTTTTCATTCAATCAGTCTCCTGTCTACGATCTGTAAGTTGTACTTTACAGTGAATATTCAGTATTTAATACCAATATGCAAAGCAACGATACCCCCAGTCATCCTATGGGTATGGACTTCGTCAAACCCAGCTTCCTCCATCATCGTTTTAAGGGTCTGCGCGTCTGGGTGCATGCGAATCGATTCTGCTAGGTATTGGTAGCTAGCAGCATCTTTGGCCACCTTATCCCCAAGCCATGGAAGCACCCTAAAGGAGTACAGGTCATAGATTGGAGCTATCAATGGGTCTGGTTTCGAGAACTCCAAAATTAAGACCTTACCCCCAGGTCGAATCACCCGCGCCATTTCTGACAGGGCGAGTTCTTTATGCGTCATATTCCGAAGACCAAATGCAACACTCACCACATCAAAATGGTGATTCGGGAAGGGGATCTGTTCAGCATCAAACTGAATGCATGGAATCGCAATACCACGATCCAAAAGCCGATCTCGACCTACCGATAGCATGGATGCATTGATATCGCTTAACCACACCTCAGCTTCAGGATGAGTGCCCCACTGCGCAGACTGCGCGAAGGCGTAAGCGAGATCGCCAGTGCCACCGGCAATATCAAGTACCCGGTCGCCGGGCTTAACGTTTGCTTGGACTAAGGTAAATTTTTTCCAGAGGCGATGCAAACCGGCTGACATCAGATCATTCATGATGTCGTACTTTGCTGCTACTGAATGGAAGACCTCGGCAACCTTCTCGGCCTTTTGAGACTCTTCAACGCTTTGATATCCAAAATGGGTTTTTGACATCTCTAGTGCCCACAACCATGGGATTTATTCACAATCGCAGCATCACGATCAACGCCTGCATCTTTGCAGCGTTCAAGGTATTCGCTCCACAAAGACTCTTGGTTTTCACATAACTCATACAAATAATCCCATGAGTAAAGACCTGAGTCATGACCATCTGAAAAGGTTGGCTTAATTGCGTAATGACCAACTGGCTCAATATTGACGATGCCAACATCTCGCTTGCCCGTTTGCAAGACCTCTTGACCAGGCCCATGACCACGCACTTCGGCTGACGGTGAGTAGACGCGCAAAAACTCAAAAGGCAAACGATAACTCTTGCCCTGCTCGTATTGAAGCTCGAGAACTTTCGAGTTCTCATGCACGATTAAATTTGTTGGAATCATTACACCAATACCCTTTCAATTCCGCCTTGGTTGGCCTTAGTTACATAGCTTTCAAGCCAATTGTCACCCAATAAATGCTTAGCCATTTCAACCACAATGTAATCCGCTTTGGTATCGCTATCGCTATCAAATCGCGATAAGCCTTGCAAACAGGATGGGCAACTGGTTAATACTTTAACCTCGCCAGCAAAGTCCTTCCTTAAATCGTTGGCACCCTTCTCCATTTCAATTTGCTTGCGATAACGCACTTGAGTTGAAATATCGGGCCGCGTGATTGCCAAGGTACCGGACTCTCCACAGCAACGTTCGTTCTTTGAAATTGCGCTACCGTCCTTAAGTTCAATGAGCTCGTTGACTGTCTTCAATGGATCCTGAAGTTTCATGGGGGTATGACAAGGATCGTGATACATGTATCGTACCCCTTCAACACCCTCAAGCTTTAACCCTTTCTCGAGCAGATACTCATGAATATCAATGATTCGACAACCAGGGAAAATTTGATCAAACTGATAACCCGCCAATTGATCGTAACAGGTGCCACAGGAGACCACGACTGTTTTGATATCAAGATAGTTCAATGTATTGGCCACCCGATGAAATAGCACTCGATTATCCGTAATCATTTTCTCGGCTTTATCAAAATCGCCATTTCCTTTTTGCGGATAACCGCAGCATAAATATCCAGGCGGTAATACCGTTTGAACACCAGCATGCCAAAGCATTGCTTGGGTTGCTAAACCAACTTGTGAAAATAGTCGCTCCGAGCCGCATCCTGGGAAATAGAAAACAGCTTCCGTATCAACACTCGTCTCCAGGGGATTACGAATGATCGGCACATAGTCTGCATTCTCAATATCTAAAAGTGCGCGAGCGGTCTTTTTCGGTAAATTACCCGGCATCTTCTTATTCACAAAATAAATCACCTGCTCCTTCAGGGCGGACTTACCAACCGTGGCGGGAGGGGACTGCGTTTGCCGAACAGCCCATTTTTTAAATAATTGATGGGCAAAGCGCTGTAAGCCGTAACCCCATTCGATCATCACCTTACGACTCATGCGAATGGTTTCTGGGTTGGTTGCATTGAGAAACAGCATGGACGCACTAGTGCCAGGGTTAAAACGGCGCTGCCCCATCTTGCGTAATAAATTACGCATATTCATGGTGACATCCCCAAAATCAATTTTCACTGGGCATGGCGTGTGGCACTTGTGGCAAACCGTGCAATGGGCGGCAACGTCATCAAACATTTCCCAATGGCGAATTGATACCCCGCGGCGGGTTTGCTCTTCATATAAAAATGCTTCAATTAGCAATGAGGTGGCAAGAATTTTGTCTCGCGGGCTATATAACAAATTAGCCCGAGGAACATGGGTTGCACAGACTGGCTTGCACTTTCCGCACCGCAAACAATCCTTTACGCTATCGGCAATGGCACCGATATCGCTTTGTTGCATGATGATCGATTCGTGACCCATCAGTCCAAAGCTTGGTGTATATGCCATTTGTAAATTGGCATTCGGCATCAATTTGCCTTTATTAAAGTGCCCGTTTGGATCTACCCGATTTTTATAGGAACGAAATTCCTTTAATTCCTCGTCACTGAGATACTCTAATTTCGTAATGCCAATGCCATGCTCGCCTGAAATCACGCCATCTAAGGAGCGCGCCAAAACCATAATGCGATCCACTGCACGGTGAGCATCTTGCAACATCTCGTAATCGTCCGAGTTCACCGGAATATTGGTATGAACATTGCCATCGCCAGCGTGCATATGTAAAGCAACAAATACGCGTTTGCGTAATATCTTCTGATGAATGGCTTTAATCTCTTTTAAGACCAAATCAAAGGTGGATCCGCCAAAGATGACTTGCATTGGAGCTAGCAACTCATGCTTCCAGGAGGCGCGCAGGGTCCCGTCTTGCAATTGTGGGAAGAACCGATCAATATTCTCTAACCACTCAGTCCAGAGGGTCCTTACTTCACGCAGAAGTACCTGGGCCTGAATGACGCGATCACCCACCATTTCTGCCCTTGAAATATCCTCAATCTCATCATTCGCACGAATCGGGAGCGTCGCTTGATTGATATATTGCTCGAGGGCGTCGAGTAACTGAATTTTATTTTTAAGCGATAACTCAATATTAATTTGATCAATCCCGTCGGTGTACTCACCCATTCGCTCAAGCGGAATCACTACATCCTCGTTAATCTTGAACGCATTGGTATGCTTTGCAATCGCAGCAGTTCTTGCGCGATCTAACCAGAACTTCTTGCGGGCCTCGGCACTCACTGCCACAAAGCCTTCACCCACACGCCGATTGGCCATGCGTACCACTTCGCTAGTTGCAGCAGCAACGGCCGCCTCATCCTCGCCAGCAATGTCACCGATCAGCACCATCTTAGGCAAACCGTTGCGTTTGGATTTTGTCGAATACCCAACCGCTTTTAAATAGCGGTCATCGAGGTGCTCCAGTCCCGCCAGAAGCGGTCCACCGTTTTTGCTTAGATCATCTAAGTACGCTTTGATCTCAACAATGCTCGGAATGGCTTCGCGTGCTTGACCGAAAAACTCCAAGCAGACAGTACGCATATGCTTTGGCATGCGGTGCAAAATCCAAGTGGCACTGGTAATCAAACCATCGCAGCCCTCTTTTTGAATCCCAGGCAAACCGGATAAAAATTTATCCGTCACATCCTTACCCAACCCTGCCTTTCTAAATTTTGCGCCCTCGATTTCTAAAACCTCGGAACGTAAAATCTTCGACTGAGGTGCCGCCTTGCCATCGGACCAAATCAGACGAAACCGGGCAACTGCTTGATCATGGATCTTGCCAAGGTTATGGTCGAGCCGCTCAATGTCTAACCAATTTCCATCGGGATCGACCATGCGCCAACTTGCGAGATTATCTAGCGCGGTTCCCCATAAAACGGCTTTCTTACCACCTGCGTTCATGGCGATATTTCCGCCAATACAACTAGCATCTGCTGAGGTTGGATCAACTGCAAAAACCAGTCCATGCTTTTCTGCAGCATCCGCTACACGACGGGTTACCACGCCCGCTCCAGAATAAATAATTGGGACAGGGGCACTCAAACCTGGGAGCACTTTACGTTCAAGCTCTCCAAGATCAATTAACTTTTCTGTATTAATCACTGCCGACATGGCTACCATTGGAATGGCGCCACCGGTATAACCCGTTCCACCTCCGCGCGGGACAATCGTCAGGCCCAACTCAATGCATGCTCTGACTAGATTTGGAATTTCTGCTTCGGTATCTGGCTTGAGAACCACAAATGGATACTCAATTCGCCAATCGGTTGCATCAGTCACGTGAGCAACGCGCGACATTCCGTCAAAAGCAATATTGTCGAGGTGCGTAAATTTGCTAAATACTCTCTTTGCCTGCTTACGCAATTGCGAAACCGTTTGAAAGTTATTTGCAAAAGATTCCACTGCGCTGCGAGCGGCAAATAGCAAATCGCTAACTTGCTCCGCAAAATCGCCTGAGATCCGTTTTTCAACTTCACCCAAACGATGCCATAAGGCTTGAATGAGTGCGTCACGACGTTTGGGGTTATCTAATAAATCATCTTGCAGATAGGGATTGCGCTCGACGACCCAGATATCACCCAAGACCTCAAACAGCATCCGAGCGGATCGGCCTGTGCGGCGCACACTGCGCAATTGCTCCAAAATTTCCCAGGCCTTGACTCCCAGGAGGCGAATGACAATCTCTCGATCCGAGTAAGAGGTGTAGTTGTACGGAATCTCACGAAGCCGATGGGATTGCGTATCGATCTCAGACAGACTATCTAAGGAGATAGGTGCGTTCATGGTGGCCAGTCGATTAAAGCTTTATTTTAGATGAGCTTGGTCATTTTCGTTGCCAATCGATTTGGCACAATACTGAATCAATTTAAGGACTTATGTGCCAAGCATGGTACGCTGTCATGATGAAAAATAATTATTTACACCGAATTGAGAATGCCAAGGTCTACGACGTTGCACGCAAAACAGAATTAGAAAAGGCCCGGGATCTAAGCGCCCGCCTCCAAAATACGATTCTTTTAAAGCGCGAAGACAGTCAACCAGTCTTCTCATTTAAATTGCGTGGTGCATACAACAAAATGGCCAGATTGAGCCCGGCTGCTCTTAAAAAGGGTGTGATTGCGGCCTCTGCTGGCAATCATGCGCAAGGCGTTGCTCTATCCGCTGCCAAACTCAAATGCAAGGCGGTGATCGTGATGCCAGTCACCACACCTCAGGTCAAAATTGATGCAGTAAAGACACACGGAGGCAAGTGGGTCGAACTGGTCTTAACTGGCGATTCCTACAGCGATGCGTATCAAGAAGCGCAACTGCTTCAGAAAAAAAAGGGGTATACCTTCATTCACCCTTTTGACGACCCAGACGTCATTGCTGGTCAGGGAACGATTGCTAAAGAAATCCTCGATCAATACCCTAATCCAATTGATGCCATTTTTATAGCAATTGGAGGGGGCGGACTGATCTCTGGAATCGGCGCTTACATTAAATCAGTTAGGCCCAAGATCAAAGTGATTGGTGTACAAACGGTCGATTCAGATGCGATGAAACAGTCTTTGCAACTGGGTAAGCGCATTGAGCTCAAGGAAGTTGGTTTGTTCTCAGATGGCACCGCGGTTAAGCAGGTGGGCAAGGAAACCTTTAAGGTCTGCCAACAGGTAGTTGATGACATTATCTTGGTGGATACCGATGAAATCTGCGCTGCGATCAATGATGTTTTTACCGACACACGCAGTATTTTGGAGCCCGCGGGTGCACTCGCTATTGCTGGCCTGAAGAAATACGTTGAGAAACATCGCCTCAAAAAGAAAACCTTGGTAGCCATTGCGTGTGGCGCCAACATGAACTTCAGTCGACTGCGATTTGTGGCTGAACGTGCGGATGTGGGTGAATTCCGTGAAGCGATCTTCGCAGTGACAATTCCTGAGGAGCGCGGATCATTTAAAGCGTTTTGCAAAATGCTCGGTAAACGCAATGTCACTGAGTTTAACTATCGCATCGCACACCAGGATCAAGCGCATATTTTTGTGGGTATCGGAACTCAACGCGCAGGCGATAACAAAACGATTGCCAGCGCTTTTCGTAAAGCCGGCTTCGCAACCATTGATCTAAGCCATGATGAATTGGCCAAAACACATCTCAGGCACATGGTTGGCGGTAGCTCCGCATTAGCCAAAGACGAACTACTCTATCGCTTTGAATTTCCTGAGCGCCCGGGGGCACTCATGCGCTTTTTAGATAGCTTGGCCCCTAATTGGAATATCAGCCTATTTCATTACCGCAATCACGGGGCTGATTATGGACAAATCTTATTGGGTATCCAGGTGCCCAAAAATGAGCAGGCCGCCTTTAAACAATTTTTGACGACTTTGGGATATCCTCACTGGGATGAGAGCAAGAATCCTGCTTACCGCCTATTTCTAAAATAAGATGTCCTATACCCTCGCTGGAAAACTAGTCGTTGCCATTTCATCGAGAGCACTCTTTGATTTTGAAGAAGAAAATCGCCTGTTTGAAGAAAGTGATGACAGCGCTTACATGAAATTGCAGCTAGAGCGCCTAGCGACTCCGGCCCAAGTAGGCGTTGCTTTTCCTCTTGTTAAAAAATTACTGCGCTTTAATCAAGATCAACCGCGCGTCGAGGTTGTGATCCTGTCGCGTAACGATCCAGTTAGTGGTTTGCGCGTATTTCGTTCTGCCAAACACCATGGGCTTAGTATTGAGCGAGGGGTCTTTACTCGAGGCAGGCCGCCGTATCACTACTTAAAATCGCTCCAAGCCAACCTCTTCTTGTCAGCCAATGAAGATGACGTACGCGCTACGCTTGACGCCGGCTTTCCGGCTGCGCGCGTCTACCCAGAGTCAACCAAAATGGCTGAGAACAACCCCAATGAAATCCGTATCGCCTTTGACGGTGATGCGGTTTTATTTTCAGACGAGGCTGAACAAGTTTTTCAGGATCAAGGCCTAAAGGCGTTTGTTGCTCATGAGAGTCAACGTGCTGCCATTCCATCGCCGCCAGGTCCGTTCACGCCCCTGCTTGCTGCCCTGCACCACCTCCAAACGGAGACTGAGCCTAAAAATGAAATGCGGATTCGGACAGCGCTAGTCACAGCCCGCTCTGCACCCGCCCATGAGCGTGCTATTCGCACTTTGATGAACTGGGGGATTGATGTAGATGAGGCGATGTTTCTTGGAGGCCTATCCAAGCGCGAATTTCTCAAAGAGTTCGAGCCCGACTTGTTCGTCGATGATCAAACCGGTCATTGCAATGCTGC
>JACCDI011889078.1_pt1 | contig 11521 bp, 9 predicted proteins | sample 7442791 | NCBI WGS metagenome assembly JACCDI01 (sample SAMN15323434, study PRJNA562643) | freshwater metagenome | isolation source: river surface water | place: USA:Blue River Watershed | collected 2017-08-15
AACGTACTAAAAGTTTCATCTTTCTCGTGATATACTAATTCATCTTTACTCGCATCACTTCCTAATTTGTGCTTGTACACTTTATCCGAACGCAACGTTACACTGTCTTTTCGAGTGTAAAAAACAGTTTTATTATCACTAGCCCAAGTTGCACCACCCGTTGTATTTTCTATCTTAGTCGATAGAATTTCTCCTGTTTCTAAATTTTTAAATTGTAGTGTATATTGTCGTCTTGACACCAAATCAACACCAAAAGCCACCCATTTGTTGTCTTCACTTACACTCAATCCAGCCAATTGAAAATACGAATGTCCTTTTGCCATTTCGTTGCAATCAAACATGATTTCTTCTTTGGAATCTAGCGATCCTTTTTTACGCGAATAAATCGGATAGTCTTTACCCATTTCATATCGAGTAATGTAGTAATAACCATTATAGAAATACGGAACTGACTCGTCGTCTTCTTTGATTCTCGACTTCATTTCCTCAAACAACTGATTTTGAAAGTCTTTAGTATGAGCCGTTGCTTCTTGATAGTACTTATTTTCCTGATTCAAATAATCAATTACTTCTGGATTTTCTCTTTCGTTGAGCCAATAGTAATTATCCGTTCTGATGTTTCCATGTTTTTCGATAGTATGCGGCTTTTTCTTAGCCACTGGAGGAAGTAAAGTTGCTTGCATTTTAGGTTTACGATTTTGTGAAATTCCGGTTGCAAAAATAAAACAGGAACAGATTAAAATAAGCCGTTTCATAACAATTTTTTAATTTTGAACGAATATACTACTTTTGCAAAGTAACAGTATTAAAAGAATCTTAAAATGTTTGGAGACCTAATGGGAATGATGGGTAAACTCAAAGAAACCCAACAAAAAATTGAAGAAACTAAAAAACGTTTGGATACCGTTTTGGTAGATGAGCAAAGTTCTGATGGTTTACTAAAAGTAACCTTAACCGCCAACCGAAAAATCAAATCGATTGACCTAGACGAAAGTTTGCTGGAAGACAAAGAGCAACTAGAAGATTACCTTATTTTAGTACTCAACAAGGCTATTGAAAAAGCCACTAACGTCAATGAAGCCGAACTTGGAGCAGTGGCTAAGGAAGGCATGCCGAATATTCCTGGGATGGATTTATTTAAATAATTCGCAGTTTTTTTAGAACACAGATTGAAGAAATTTAAGAAATCTTCACAGATTATTAATTTTTTAAATTTTTATAATTTCTCTAATCTGTGTTTCTTTTCTTTTTTTAGGATAAAAACTTCACCAACGCTTCTTTCACATAATCATGCATCACTTCCTTATAATCCAAATGCGTGACAATGCGCAGTTTCCCTTGTCCCATTGAACTGATGTGAATGCCTTTTTGCTTGAGTTTTTCAATTGTAGTTTTTTCGTCGAGATTAGGTTTTAAATTGAAAATCAAAATGTTAGTTTCTACAGGTTCTACTTTTTCAATCCATGACAGTTGTTGTAAAATCGCTCCCAATTCTTTGGCTCTACGATGATCTTCTGCCAAACGACTGATGTTGTTTTTCAGAGCAAAAATTCCAGCCGCAGCCAAATAACCCGACTGACGCAAATTGCCTCCAAATATTTTCCGGATACGAATGGCTCTTTTAATGGTTTCGGCATCACCAACCAAAACCGAACCAATTGGCGCTCCTAATCCTTTGGAAAAACATACTGAAATCGTATCGAACAACTCTCCGTACTGCTTCGGATGTTCTCTTTTGGCTACTAATGCATTCCACAAACGCGCGCCATCCAAGTGAAATTTCAAATTATTTTCTATACAAACCTGTTTTATTTTCTTCAATTCTTTTATATCATAACAAGCGCCGCCACCTTTATTTGTGGTATTTTCAACAGAAACTAATTTCGACAAAGGCGCATGATAAAACTCAGGATCGTTGATTCCGGCTTTTACTTGCTCAGCGGTTATCATTCCGCGATTTCCATCCAACAAATTAAAATTCACTCCGCTATTCGCCGATGCTCCGCCCGCTTCATACAAATGAATGTGCGACCATTTATCACAAATAATCTGATCACCCGGATTGGTATGTAACTTAATTGCCGTTTGATTGGTCATTGTTCCCGTTGGGAAAAACAAAGCAGCTTCCTTTCCAAATAAATCGGCTACTATGGCTTCAAATTCGTTTACAGTTGGGTCTTGCTTGAACACGTCATCGCCTACTTTGGCATTGAACATGTATTGCAACATATCGTGTGAGGGTTTGGTAACCGTATCGCTGATTAAATTTATTTCCATATAATGAATAGATATTCTATTTTTGCGCTAGAGCCTAGCCCCGATAGAGCCGATATCCTTTTTATTGCTAACAAAAACCCTCCGACTGCGCTCAGGGTGACAGAGCAATAAAAAGATAAAGGCGAAAGCGGGATCAGCTTCAAATAAAACACAAAACTACATTAATTTATGACAAATACCGAACAAATTAAAGGTATAGTAGAACGCCTTGGTGCGTTGAGGAGGTATCTTTGACATCGATGCCAAACTAATAGAAATTACCAACGAAGAAGAAAAAACCTTTGCACCCGACTTTTGGAACAAACCCAAAGAAGCCGAAATCATTGTGCGCAACCTGCGTTCGAAGAAAAAATGGGTGGAAGATTTTGAAAAAGCCAACTCGTTAACCGAAGAATTACAAATTACCTACGAATTTTTCCGTGATGGAGACGCGACCGAAGAAGAACTCGATCATCAGTACGATTTAGCCAACGAGCACATTGAAAACATGGAGTTCCGAAACATGCTATCGGACGAAGGCGATAATTTGAGTGCTGTTTTGCAAATTACAGCCGGCGCTGGCGGAACCGAAAGTTGCGATTGGGCGTCAATGTTGATGCGAATGTATTTGATGTGGGCGGAACGTCAAGGATATAAAATCAAAGAACTGAACTTTCAAGAAGGTGATGTGGCCGGAATTAAAACCGTAACTCTCGAAATTGAAGGTGATTTTGCTTTTGGATACTTAAAAGGTGAAAACGGAGTACATCGATTGGTGCGTATTTCGCCTTTTGACAGTAATGCGAAACGTCATACTTCTTTTGCTTCAGTTTACGTATATCCTTTGGTGGATGACACGATTGAAATCGAAATTAATCCTGCCGATATTGAAATTACAACCGCGCGGTCGAGTGGCGCTGGTGGACAAAATGTGAATAAAGTAGAAACTAAAGTGCAATTGGTTCACAAGCCAACGGGAATTCAGATTCAATGTTCAGAAACGCGCTCACAACACGACAACCGCCAACGCGCGATGCAAATGTTGAAATCGCAGTTGTACGAAATTGAATTGAAAAAGCAACAAGAACAACGCAACGACATTGAAGCGGGAAAAATGAAAATCGAATGGGGTTCGCAAATACGAAATTACGTAATGCAACCGTATAAACTAGTCAAAGACGTACGCACAGGTAAAGAAACCAGCGATGTGGATGGCGTAATGAACGGCGAAATCGATTTGTTTTTAAAAGCCTATTTGATGATGATGGGACAGAAGGAAGAGTAGTCAGTGGTCAGTAGTCAGTGTTAAAAATTAAAAAAGAAAACACAGATTGAAGAAATTTTAATAATTATAAAAATTTCTTCAATCTGTGTTGCTGATTACTACAATTAAAAGAGTACATTTGCAACGAGGATTCCGAAAGGAAGTTACACCTCACCACAATAGCCGATCGCTCCAGGTCGGCTTTTGTATTTTTATAGATTAGAGGAAAGAAGAAAGATAAAATCTTTACAGCATAACGGTCTTTTTTCTTTCAGCGCAGCGGTCTTTCAGCGAAGCGGTCTTACAACACTTCCTTCAAAAACTCAAGCATTGCTTTCCAAGAACGTTGAGCTGCTTTTTCGTTGTACGCGGCGCCTTTGCTGTTGTCATTTCCAGCTTTTGGTTCGGTAAAAGCGTGAACTGCGTTGGCATAGTACACCATTTCCCAATCGGCTTTGGCTGTACGCATTTCGTTTTGAAAAGCATCGATTTCGGCTTTAGGAACAAACGGATCATCGGCACCGTGCAATACCAAAACTCTGGGATTTATTGTATCAATTTTACGAGTTTCATCTTTCCCTAAACCACCGTGAAACGATACAATTCCTTTTACTTTCATATTGGTCCGCGCCGCTTCAACAGCTCCAGTTCCACCAAAACAATAGCCAATCACTACAATTTTGTCTGGATTAGCGCCTTGTTTGACCAATTCGTCCAAAGCCAATTGAATACGTCGGTGGTAATCTGCGATGTTCTTTTTGTAAAAACCCGCTTGTTTTCCAGCTTCTTGTGTATTGGTGGGTTTATTTCCAACTCCATAAATATCAGCCACGAATGTTTTATAACCTAAATCGGCCAATTGAGTAGCGGTGTTTTTGGCATGATCGTCAATTCCCATCCAAGCAGGTAAAATTAAAACACCTGGAAAATCCTTTAAAGTTGTTTTGGAAACCGCTACTAAACCTGTTAATTTTTGATCACCATCGGAATAATTAACTTCGATAAATTGAGCCATAGAAATGAGTGGTAAAAGAATAATAGCTACTAAGTATGATTTTGTCTTCATCTTTTTTATTGTAAATGTATCAATTTCTAAGAAAAACAGTTGTTAAGTTGGTATTAAAAAAGCGTCTCTTTTGGAAACGCTTTGAATTATTTGTTTGAATTGAGATTAGATTCCGATTTCAACTTGGAAGCGAATATACCAATTATTTTTACTTGTTCCGTTGTAGAAATCTAACGTATCGTAATTGATTTCACCTTGGAGTTTAAAAGCATGTTCCCAAATGTATTTGGTCACACCAACACTATACTGTTTCGTATTTGGTGCTTTGGTTTCAATATCATTACCTACTTTTTGAATCGAATAGCGACCAATAATTTCATAGTTTTTCTTGGTATTGTAACTCAATTGATAATCAAATCCGTTTCCTACAAAAACATAATTGGATTCGGTTAAGTCATCAGGATTGAATGTAATGGCGTTTTCATTGGTGGTTCTCGACATATAACTCGCCATGGCAGCCCAACCGTTGTATTTAAACATTCCGTCTAGTAAAACCGATTTCATCGTACGCGTTTCAAACAAATCATTTCCCAACTGACCTTGCGTTCTACGAGCGTGATTGTTTTGCTGAAATGCACCTGAAAGCATTAATTTTGGCTTTTTCTCACGAATCACATCACCTTCAAAATACGTTCCATCTTTTGTAAATGCTCCTAATGGAAACAATTCTACTTTTCCAGTAACCGCTATTCCATTATCTGCCTTACCCGTTACATTTCGGCCTTCACCTGTTGAAAAAGCAGTTTTTAAGTTGTATGAGAATTTATCTTTGAATTCATTCATATTGTGAATTTGAAAACCAAAATCTCTATCAATAGTGAATTTAGCATTATTAATAGTCCGATCAGTCAATTGTAAACCTCCAGATGAATTCACGCGTTGGCGATTTCCTGGTAATTTGGTTTGACCAAAACTAATGTTCCAATGCTTGTTTGGGCGATAAAAAACCACCGCATCTCTGATAATATTGATATTTTCGCCTTCGCGAATTTCACCCACATCGCCAGGCGCAAACGATAATTGAATCGCATACAAAAACTTAGGGTTTCCAACGTATCCATCCAGACGCAAACGCAAACGGCGAATTTGCCCGTCGTAAGCTCCGCTTTCACCATCATTTTCTAAATAGGTAACGCGATTTTGCATACGAAAACGAATATTCATTTGAAATAAACTATCAGGCGAAGTCATTCCGATTCCTTTTCCAAAACTATAATAAGGCAACGTAGATAATTTAATATCGTTATCGTGTTTGGTTTGTTCGATAGTAACCTGAGCTTGACTGGAAAAAGTAAGCAAAAAGGCAACTAATAGGATTAATTTTTTCATTGTTGTGTTGTGTGTAAAGTTGAGTTCAGGTTTGTGTTTTTAAAAGGTTTAGAAATAATTAAGTAATTATTACAATTTTATACTTCTTCATTCAATCAATAACAATTACTTAACATTTTCAAAAAAGGTTTAAAAAAAACTGCCTACAAGAGACAGTTTTTTTGTGAGATAATTATTTTTAGATGAATAATTTCAAGAAATAATACACTAAAGCAGCTAATACCGCAGAAACCGGAATGGTTAAAATCCACGCCCACAATAGTTTTACGGTTACACCCCAACGTACCGCAGAAACTCTTTTGGTTACTCCTACTCCGATAATTGAACCTGTAATGGTATGTGTAGTAGATACTGGAATTTTAAAATGTTCTGTTGTAAACAATGTCAAAGCTCCAGCTGATTCAGCAACAACGCCTTCAAAAGCAGTTACTTTAGTGATTTTTGAACCCATGGTTTTTACGATTTTCCAACCACCACTTAATGTTCCTAACGCAATTACGGTGTAACAGGTAAGCGGAATCCAACCCGGCATATTGGCCTTGATTCCTTTGTCTTCATCTGGTAAAACTACATTTAAGTCCAACCAACCTGTCGACATATCAATATTCGGATTTAATCGTAAATATACAGCAACTGCCGCTGCGATAATTCCCATTACTTTTTGAGAATCATTTCCACCGTGACCTAAACTAAAAGCCGCCGATGACAACAACTGCATTTTCTTCAGCACTTTCTCTGCTTTTGCGGTAGAAAAACTACTGAATACTAAATTAAAAATCGCTAGACTATAGAAAATCACTGCGACTAAGAACCATTTTATATTGTGAGGTTCGGTAATGACACTCCAAAAATGACTGTCAAAACGAGGTTTTTTAATATCTTCATAAGGAAGTAGAACGGTTGATAAAAACCAAGCCATTAATAACATCAACACCACTGTTAACACTTTTGGCCATTTCTCTTTTTTAGAAGAATACATCAACCAAAGCGAAATGAAATACGATATTAACATCCCTAAAAGCGGAGCAAATACAATGAACAAAATCACGATAAAAACACCCGATGGCAATAACTCACCTTCTTTGGCTGCTTTCAACCAGTTTACAATTTTAAATCCGGCGTGTTCAGGATCAGTTACTCCATAAAACCCATGAGCAATCGCTGCGCCTGCAAATCCACCGATTAATGTATGTGAAGAAGACGATGGAATTCCTTTCCACCACGTGAATAAATTCCACACAATGGCAGCTACAACACCTGCTAAAATTACAACTAAATCAATGCTACTAGTGTGAGCGGTTTTAGCTACAGTATCGGCAACACCAAACCCAAAAACCCAATACGCCAAAAAGTTGAATAATGCTGCCCACAAAACGGCCTGAAATGGCGTTAGTACTTTGGTAGCAACAATGGTAGCAATAGAATTGGCTGCATCGTGAAAACCATTGATATAATCAAATACCAAGGCTAGAAAAATGATTATAATAAGTAAAGTAAAATCCATAAAAGTTATTTTTAGTGAGAACTATTTATGAATGTTTAACAGAAATTTGCTCCATTACGTTAGCAACACTTTTACATTTATCAGAAGCTGACTCTAAAGCAGAAAGTACTTCCTTGTATTTAATGATGTTTTTAGCGTCGTTCTCATTTTCGAAGATATCAGCTACCGCTTTATCAAAAACCGAATCCGCTTTACTTTCCAACTTGTTGATTTTTTTACAAGTATCTTTGATCGCTTTATGATTGTTCATGTCTTTTAATTCCTTGATTCCAACACCTATTAATTGACATGCTTCTAAGTTGATTTCAGTTAATTTACGAATTGATTTTGTTATCTTTTCTACTTGATACAAACGCATTTTACTCGCCGCACCGTGCATGAAATCAGCAACATTATCAATAGCTTTAATTAACGAGTGAATGTCTTCTCTATCAAACGGAGTAATAAAATTTCTACTTAATTCTAAATGTGTTTTGTGAGTGATTTCTTCAATAGTAGCTTCTAATTCTTCAATTTTCTTGAAGTAATCTTCGCGTTCTGTTTTCGGAGCATTTACGGCTTCGTGTAGTGTTTCAGCAAGTGAAATCAAATTGGTTGATGCTTGTTCAAATAAAGGAAAGAATTTTTTATCTTTCGGAACCAAAAACTGGAAAATACTGTTTAATGACATCTTTTTTTCTGTTTAATTTGGTGCAAAGGTATTTACCTTATGTTAAGAAAACATTAACTAAATAATATGATGCCGTTATCAATTTTTACAATTTCGTAATATTAAATTGTTCTATTTTTAAATGAAATCGTTTTCGTACATTAGCCACACTAAAAAAAGCATCATTTTATGGACATCAACTTCAATAAAAACGAAGACCACAACAAACTTTTATTATCCGATTTAAAACAACGCTTTGCCAAAGTTAAAGTCGGTGGCGGAGAAAAACGCATCGAAAAATTACACGCTGAAGGCAAAATGACAGCACGTGAACGCATTGATTATTTGTTAGATGCCAAAGCCAATAGTATTGAAATTGGAGCTTTTGCTGGAGACGGAATGTATGCAGAACACGGCGGTTGTCCTTCGGGCGGAGTTGTAGTAAAAATGGGTTACATCAAAGGAAAACAGTGTATAGTGGTTGCCAATGATCCTACTGTAAAAGCGGGTGCATGGTTTCCGATTACAGGAAAAAAGAATTTGCGTGCTCAAGAAATTGCCATGGAAAATCGCTTGCCTATTATTTATTTAGTCGATTCGGCTGGTGTGTATTTACCAATGCAAGATGAAATTTTTCCGGATAAAGAACACTTCGGACGTATTTTCAGAAACAACGCCATCATGAGCAGCATGGGAATTACTCAAATTGCCGCTGTTATGGGAAGTTGTGTGGCTGGTGGCGCGTACTTACCTATTATGAGTGACGAAGCCATGATAGTAGATAAAACAGGAAGCATTTTCTTAGCTGGAAGTTATTTGGTAAAAGCTGCCATTGGCGAAAATATTGATAATGAAACTTTGGGTGGAGCAACAACACACTGTGAAATATCAGGTGTTACCGATTATAAGGCCAAAGACGATAAAGACGCACTTGATCGAATTAAAAGCATCGTCGGAAAAATTGGTGATTACGAAAAAGCCGGTTTTAACCGCGAAAAATCAGAAAAACCAGCATTAAAAGAGGACGATATTTACGGAATTTTACCAAAATCTCGTGCGGAACAATACGACATGATGGAAATCATCAAACGTTTGGTAGATAATTCTGAAATGGACATGTACAAACCCGATTACGGCAAATCAATTATTACGTGTTACGCCCGAATTGATGGTTGGGCAGTTGGTATAGTTGCGAATCAGCGAATGGTTTCCAAAACCAAAAAAGGGGAAATTCAGTTTGGCGGTGTGATTTATTCGGATTCGGCTGATAAAGCGACTCGTTTTATTGCTAATTGCAACCAAAAGAAAATTCCGTTGGTGTTTTTACAAGATGTAACCGGATTTATGGTCGGTTCCAAATCAGAACACGGCGGAATCATCAAAGACGGAGCCAAAATGGTGAATGCCGTTTCCAACTCTGTAGTTCCTAAATTTACCATTGTAATCGGAAACTCATACGGCGCAGGAAATTACGCTATGTGCGGAAAAGCCTACGATCCTCGATTAATTGCGGCTTGGCCAAGTGCCGAATTAGCGGTCATGGGCGGAACTCAAGCGGCGAAAGTGTTGGCACAAATTGAAGCTTCTTCACTTAAAGCCAAAGGCGAAACTGTGGATGAAAAAGTAGAACAAGAATTGTTTGATAAAATCAAAGCGCGCTACGATGCCCAAGTATCTCCGTATTATGCTGCTTCTCGTTTGTGGACTGATGCCATTATTGATCCATTAGAAACTCGAACGTGGATTTCGATGGGAATCGAAGCCGCCAACCATTCGCCAATAGAAAAGAAGTTTAACTTAGGAGTGATTCAGGTGTAGTTGTTTATTCAGCATGAAATTCTCGAACTTGTCATTCCGACAGCTTGTCCCGACATTTCGGGAAAGGAGGAATCTCATTATATTAATATACAATTTTGACCAAAATTCAATTAAAAATACTTTCATTTTTTATAGGAATTCCAATTGGACTGTGCATTAGCTTTGGGTTTACAAATTTCCTTTTTATTGAAGCTGACTTCGGAACAAGGTATCGTTTTGATGAACTATCTTGGTTTGGTGACTTCTTTTTTGATGGATATCATTACGATTCAAATGGTTATTATTATATTTTGATTTTAACTTTAGGTATAGTTGTCGCATACAAAATTTTACTTTTTATTTTTAAACCTACTAATTGACAATAACAAAAAAAATAGTAACTTTTATTTTACATTCCGTGCTGGGAATTATAATTTCCTCAATGTTATTCTACATTGCTGGAAATGTCCTTATTCAAGACGAATGCTATTATCATTTCAATACACCTAACTGGTTTGTCAATCTGATGTTTGATTTCCCTAGTTGGAATGGTTATCATCCTTTCCCATCTAATTTCCAATTGGGTTTGATTATTTTATCTGGAGTTTATTTGTCGTATTTGTTCTGCAAAAAAGTAATGAAAATTTAATGACATACAACCATTTCCATACTTTTCAAACCAACATCTCTTCCATTCCGCTTCCGGAAAAATTTACTTTTCCTTTTTTTTACGAACCTCACGAACTGAGTAAAATAGCGGTAAACGAGCTTCAAAATTACCTTGAAAATCAAGCCGATTGGGAACACAATTTTGGTTTAGATGATTCACAAAACGGATTAGTAATCGGAAAAATGTTTGGCGTTTTAGTGGTTCAAAATCAACACAATGAATTGGGCTATTTGGCTGCTTTTTCAGGAAAATTAGCCGAAAGCAATCATCTTCCCTATTTTGTACCTACAGTATTTGATATGTTGGAAGAGAATAGCTTTTTCAAACAAGGCGAAATTCTTCTCAATCAATTGAATGCTGAAATTGAAAAATTAGAACATTCTGATGAGTATTTGAAAGCAATTTCAAATTTGAAAAAAACTGAAATTCAAGCTGAATCGGAAATCAAAGCCCAAAAAGACAAAATAAAAAACGGTAAAAAACAACGAGCTGAATTACGTCAATCAGCATCGCCTGAAAAACTCGAACAACTCAATAGTGAAAGTCAGGCAGAAGGTATTTTACTCAAAAAAATGACGCAATATTGGAACTACAAAATAGCCGATGCTACTCGAGAATTAGCCTTCATTCAAGATAAAATTAACGAACTAAAAGAGCTGCGAAAAACCAAATCGGCCGAATTACAACAACAGCTTTTTGAACAGTATTCGTTTTTAAATCAATTCGGAAATTGGAAAAGTTTAGGAGAAATTTTTAATGGAAATCCGCCTGCTGGTGCCGGAGAATGTGCGGCTCCAAAATTACTGCATTACGCTTTTCAACACCAATTAAAACCGATTGCAATGGCCGAATTTTGGTGGGGACAATCGCCCAAATCAGAAGTGCGCAAACACCAACACTTTTATCCTGCATGCACCGGAAAATGCGAACCGATTTTAAAACACATGCTCGACGGAATTGAACTGGAAGACAATCCGTTTCTTATT
>JACCDI011150560.1_pt1 | contig 11516 bp, 5 predicted proteins | sample 7442791 | NCBI WGS metagenome assembly JACCDI01 (sample SAMN15323434, study PRJNA562643) | freshwater metagenome | isolation source: river surface water | place: USA:Blue River Watershed | collected 2017-08-15
GCGATGCATTTTTTGTTCATGAAGCAAATCTTTTGTTGAAACCTATATTTTTTTCATTTTGGAATTAATATTAGTTTTGTAATTGCAGAAGAAGAATTTCAGAAGATTTTTTATTACAGTGGAATTGAATTAATCGTCCGAAAGCCAGAAAATTTCTTCGCTTTCTCTTTTTCTTTGGTTTTTTTAGAGTATCGGACGCGTGACTTACTAAGAGGACATGCTGAGGACACGTGACTGAGCAAAAAACTCTAATCAAATGGCCGGCCATCTGATTCTGTCCCTGGGATTTTAGGACATGTCCCTGTCCCAAGGACATGTCCGGGACATGTCCAGGACATTTCCAACTAAGCTGATTTGGTGGACTATCAAAATGATTAAATTGGTAATACTGATAGGTGATTGCAGACAAATTAGCCCAAGTTGAAGATGGTACAATTGTTGTTGATTCAGTTTATCTTGAATTTGATGCTATTGTTGAATTGCATTCAATCATGTTTCAAACACTATTGGATGTCAATTTTGTAAAATGTGAAGATGATAGATGCTCTTGTTTGTTTGTATTGTTTTAGCTTAATACATTTGATATTCTTGATGCATCGTTTTTTGATAGTTTAATAACATTGCAATACTTGCATTTCATGCCTGCAGCAAAACATGTCCCATGTTTGCATTGGAAGTAAAGGATTTGTTTATCTTCATGACACAATGCCATGACATGGCAACATGATAGAAATTGCATGGTAATTATTTCAAACAAAAAATTATCATTATATAAATATAAATTTGAAATCACTCTCTAAAATATTTTTTCATGTAGAACAAGCATGAATAATATTATACCATTCATATATTGACAATAACATGTCTCTATAAAATATTTATTGCCATTTATATTTATATTACACACATCAATGTATAAATGAAATTTACATATATTTATAGTATCAGATTAAATTTTAGAATAGTGACCACGTGGATGGTATATCTGAGGTATTCACTGATGATAACTATCTGTTTTAATTAAAATGACTGACCACATCAATAAAAAGACATTAAAAATTTTCAAGGTAAGGTATACAGGTGGTATATGTCAGATGTAATGGTATGTGGTTGGTATTTGTGAACAAAAAACTTCTTGCAGTATATGAAATCGTATAGATGCAAAATTGTATTTATCTGGTGTACAAAAGTCCTTAAAATCATTCAAAATCAAAACCAATGGTATATGTAGTGCTATATAAAAGTTTTGGTATATGAGCTGTATACAAACAAATTAGCCATACAAAATCATATGCTGACCTTCTTTTTTGTTGCTTTGATGAGTACCATACAAGTTGCTGTGGAATCATGGGGATTTTATTTGCAATTGAGATTGTTGACAGGAAAGATTGTCCAAGGGAGATTAGAGATTTAGACTTTGAAGCAAATTGTAAGACTGCTGGTTAATTGTTGCATCTTTGTAAATAATTGCTTGGCACTGCAAGATATATTGTTCTTGACTCCAGTTTCTGTGTCCTCAAGGCCCTAATTGAACTATGTAGGAAAGGAATTTTTGCCTGTGCTCTCATCAAGAAGATAAAATATTGCCCCAAGTTTGTGCCCAGCAAGGAGATGGAGGCACACTTTGAAGAGATGGATTTTAGAGACACCAACGCAATTGGAGGGAAAATGGATGGCTTCAAGTTGAACATTTGGGTCATGAAAGATCCCAATTATCAATTATGTCATGTTGATGATGGCAATGGATGGTTCACTCTTCACAAAATGGTGCAAATCAGTTGCATGTGTTTGGAACACTGGCACAACCAAACAATTCCACTACACATGGCCATATGATTGACATTTCTGCAACTGCCATCTTGTGGATGATCATAACAATAAAAGACATGCCATCCCAGCCCTAGAAGATAGTTGGACAACTGATCACTGGCCCTTTTGTGTCTTTACTTTTCTGTTTGCTGCCACAGAGGTGAATGTTTTTTGGTGCACAAGTTTTGGACCTTCAAGACAGACCCTTAAAATTTTCCCATCTATGTCACTTTCTGATGCCAATTGGCCTGATAATTCATTGACAATCCCCACCTTGTTTCTGAATGCTAAGAGGCAATTGATTCCAATGTTTCCGAGAAAGCACCCAAGTTTGCAAGAAAATGGACAGTCAAAAATGGGACTTGACTGCCAAACAAGCTTATTGGCATAAGGTTTGCTCCACTTAAAATTGCACCACTCATATCAGAACCTATTGTGCTTGTAACCCTGGAAAGTGGCTTGGCAATAACCATTGTGCTGAGCATGTTGTATTAATTTGTTATGGAGGGTAGACCAAGTAAACTGAATCCAGCTTTGTATTTTTAGGCAAACTTAAGGTTGAAAAATGGTATAATTCACCATTTTTTACTTAGTAACCATCTGGTCACCTTTGCATTTTTGGAATCCCTGTGAAATTCTGCATTGTTCATATAATATTCTGCAGGATGATTTTTTTTATGAAAATGGCTCTACCTGTACAACAGGCTGAAATCAGCTTTTTTGGTGATATAGTGTCCGAAATACAGTAGGTGTTATACTTTGCGTGTTGGCATTGTACCCAACTCTAATGACCTGTATGTGTCAGTTTGAATTACTAGAGAGTGCTACTTTTTGGACAAATTTGAACACTCTCTAAGTATTCTTTTAGTTTTGCCACGACCTTCGATAATATCAAATCAACCAAACGAGGTAATACTAGAGGCAATAGAGATTGAAGTACTTAAGATATCCTAAAGCTGAAAAGTCATTGCCCAGACAAAGTGTGTTTGATTTCGACTGCGACTAGCAAAGTCAAACGCGTTCCATCGATATCACATAAATACCTGTTCATATTTTGTAGAGGAATAGTACATCATCCACGTGTTTTCTGTGTGGAATTTTTATTGGGCACAGACAGAAAAACCTATGGGGTTTATTACGTACACATATTTTTAGTCTCATTGAGTTGGTGTTCCAAGAGGTTCATAAAATACTCGCCTAGCGAAGGTGCGGTCCCCAACTTGTCCTCGTGACCAACTTCAGTGATTACAAATCTCTAAAGAAGATATGATGAAATGTTTACATTCTTTTATTTTATATTTTAATATTTACACTTTAGTTAACTATATTATTTGAAAAATAACAAAATGATTTTAAAATGACCATTATTATTTTGCTCTGTTACGATCAAATCAAAAGAATTCTTTGCTTTTTCTCGACATGGGGAATCAAATATTAGTATCTAATTTCTTAAGAGTATGAAGAGAGAGTATGTATCGTTACCTATTGGGATATTAGCAATGAGGAATGTGCTATGGAGAGATCAAGTGGATGAAGAATTAGAAAATGACAGAATGCTTTCAGAGTGATAGAGAACGTAGTAGTACTAGATAAAAAATATTGCGTATTTCTGTTGTATATATATGTTGAGACGTCAATATTAATAACTTTTAATCGCACTCTTCAGCTATTACTATAGAGACAAAAAGCAATATCAACATCAATATAATACTAAAATCATATTTTATTGACAACATGATCATCTCAGATCATGACCACATGAAGGTCACAAAAAAACGGTAAAATACGAGAACATCAATACGTTTCTTGACTTCAAAGTGTTATAAAGTCACAAGGGAAATAACAACACAAAACAATCGCAAAACAGCGCTAGCGGCGAATCATCACAGAGATCTGCTAGCGGCTAGCGGCGAATCATCACAGAGATCTCAAAACATCATCGTCAGTATTTCTTGCGAACTAAGTGAACAGATCATGCCAATATTTTTGTTCAAGCCTACTGCCACGGTCAACAGCTCTGATCTTGTTGTACCTTTTCCCTCAAAAATAAGGCGTCGAAAAAGAGCGCAAACATTTTCTCTGACTGCAACTGAAGATAAGGAGAAAGCAAACACCACCAAGAAGTCCAATCCACGCAGCGTGCACTTCGCGGAATACAGCACGCTCTACATGTTTCGTCGCGCCAGTGCCTCCGAAAATGATCGAAAGTGGTACAGTCGAAGAGACATGGAGCGATTTCGGGAAACGTACGAAGCCGACATCTCGGAAATAAGGCGCAAAGTCTCAACGAATTCCAAGGAGGCGTGTATTCATCACGATGACTTCCTCTGCAGTGTCGGGTTGAACGGCAATGCATCCCTCAAAATGTCGAGGAGGAACCATCAGCGTGTTGTCCTGGAGGAGGCCAACCGTCAGAAGTCTCTCGATATCATGGACGGCGAGAGATTGCGTCGGGTTTCTGTAGCATTCAGCGTTCATGGAAAGAATTGGGCGAAAGATTTGGCAGCAGTATATTGGAATACCGACTAGATGGCTGTTGTACACGGCTATCAATCGTCAGTTTGTTTCTGGAGGATGCCACAGTTGTGGCGGATTCCATGCCTACCGGAAGGCCGAAGAATGATAACATCTTGCTTCGAAGTTCCTTTCGTATCCATTGTGCAATCCAATTTTTGCAGGAACACTGTAAAGTCAAAAGTAGCAACATTAATCTTAATTCATTTTCCATTTTTGCTTCAATTCGCAGACAATTTTTGTGGTTATCATCCACAGCTCTCTTAGGACGATACCACATATCATGTAAATTGTGATGGTGATTCCAGCTAGCTTCACATTTTCTGGTGTATTGTGCGTCAAAACTTTCTGCAAAACACGAAAACGCACAACACTTCATGATGTGTCATTTCTTTGCTCTATTTCAGATACATTTGAAGTGATTGATCAGTGTGATAGAAAATAGGGTGTGTATAATAGGCAGATATCAAATCAAAAGGTACAACTCTTCCATGTGCAATAGCATATGCCCCTAACAAGTATACTTGACTATGACGTCAATACTTGACTGAAAGTGAACTAAACAACTTCAAAAAAAATGCAGAATAAAAGTCCACAATTCCTAACTTTAAGATAATATAAATACAGGACAAATAAAGGATATAAGATAGTGTACGAATTATATGTTCCATAATATTTTAATTTGCTATATCATATCACAATTATTTTAAAAACTGAAAACATGATTATTGAAGAAGGTGCAACATTATATGTGTAGGGATTAATGATTGATTGTTGCAGTAAGATCTGAAGATGAAAGCATGAATGGAGGCATGATAGATGCAGTTTTTTGATCATTGTTGGAATACTTGCAATTATTGCCAGATGGTATGCAGAAAAACAATTGCTCAATACTAGATACATTGGATGATGAATACTCATTCATAGGCCCTTTTGGTGCCCCCCTTGACATTGACTCCATGGGACTTGGTAATTACTAATGAATTAAGCCAATTTGTTTTTAGATAATAAAATAAGCTAAGGTCAAAGCTGGTTTTAGTCACCCCCAATCCAATCCCAAGTTTTTTCTGTTGGTATGATTTTCAATGCAAGATTCTCACATGGCTTGCAACTCCAATGAGAAGGTTAAAATTGTACCAACAAACACTTGATTTATGCTCAAGCAAACCCAAGAATTTTGGGGTTGGAGCCCCAAAATAGTAGGGTTTTGCGGATCTAGGGCCCCTTAGGCCCAACCTGTCACCACAGATTTCACGTCTACAAGAGACATCAATTTCAGTCGAAGTCAAACTCTTTATATCTAGGAAATAGAAAAAACTTTAGGTTGGTGACAGGGTCAATAAAAAGAATTTCTATGTTATTCTTTACTGCTGTAGATCATATCACATTACCACAAAAGGACTAGATTTTGAGATAAACTAAATCCAACTCTGCTTACAGTCAACTCTATTTTAACTCTGTGCCAATTTGTCTGTTGATTTTTTATAAGTTTGAAACCTGTGAGAAGCTTTTTTTGTCCATCACAGTACCCTTTTTTGAATAAGCCGCTCTTTTCCCAAACCATCAGTAATGTCTAAGAGACCCTAGATCCACAAAACCCTAGTATTTTGGGGGCCCTACCCCAAAATCCTTTTTGTGCGATCATTAATTAAGTGATTGTTGGTTGATTTTAAGCTTCTCACTTGATTTGCAATCCATTTGAAATTGAGTTGCAAACCATGTGGGAAGCTTGCATCTGAATGGAAAAACCTTGGAGTTAAAATAGAGTTGACTGAAAACAGAGTTGGATTTAGTTCATTCACTAGATTTTATGATGTTATATGTAAATTGTAAATATACATGTAATTTACTCTTCAAAGCCAAGAGCGTCCATGTCAATAGTATTGTACTATCTATGTTGTACCTTTTATTGAGTATCAGAATGATACAAGTAAATGTTATGTAAGTAGCATAATTCATATTTAAATACGAAAGATTATGGAAAAAGTCAAATATAATGTATCAATAATGGGGCATAATTAAAATTAAACTCAACATAAATCATAGGACATATAGAATGCATATATCACAAATGCAGAGACTTTTTTCTACCTATTTTATTAGTTTTCTGGAAGTCAGACTAAACCTATTTTCAATCAATTGAGTAGCTGAAATTTATTATACTTTACCAAGTATAATTTTTTGTTGGCCCTCTTACATCACCAACTGTACAAAGCATTTTTTTTTGACTTCAAAAGATTTGCATTAATTTTTCACTTTCTAATCAGTACTGCAGTATTGCCATGAACCATGATGCTGTTGCGGTGGTTCATGATTATTTTTTATTTGTTGTGTTTGAGAATGCAGAGGGCTCCTCATTGTCTTCCTGGTGCAACAAGACCTTATCACTGGATCGAGATCATTTGGGATGTGTGTACTGAAAATTAAAGAATACGAGGTACAAGCTACCAAAAAGTCTTTTAATTTATGATTTATGATTTATGATTTATGATTTATTCGAGTTGATTTAGGGGCCAGGAAGACTATGGATTAGCGATGATTTCTACATATTTCCTATGTTCAAGTATACCAAAAAAATATTGCTAATCCAGTGTCTTCCAGGGCCTAAACCATCAAACACATATTTTTTCTACATAACGAGTGCATAAATCATAATATGTGATATATGCACTCTTTATGTCTTATGATTTATGTATCATGTAATTTTGAATACGCTCCAATTAAAATACTCATAATTTCGAGAGTAAAAAATTGTTCCGACGTAGTTTGAAAAACCGAAAATTGCAATAAATTTTTTCGTTGTGAAGTACATTTTTTCTATTGTAGATGCTATATCAAATACATCACATCAGTTTATGTTGCATGACACACAACCTACGTCATCTTGAATGTGTCATTCTCGCATGCATGAAGAGCTAAAAATACCACATTTGCATGCACAGTTGGCTGAAATAGAGTGAAATAGATATAGACAAAGCCTCCAAAAAAGTACGTACTTGAGGGGGAGGATTTGTCGAGTTCAGAATCCAATTTCAGGTTCTACTTTCTAAAGGTAACCATTCACGCAACATTCCAACGAAATAGGAAGCTTGTTGACGTGAAATTGTTGGTAACAGGTCGGGCATTAGACGATTCCGAAGGGTTAGGGAAAAGCGGTTAATTCAAACAAAGCGTGCTGTTATGGACAAAGCTAGCCTCACAGGGTCCGCACTTCAAAAAAATCAACGGAAAAAATTCTAAATTACCTGAAATTTTGAAGGGCACAAGAAAATAATATATGTTTGATCTTTTAGGGTCCATGAATGACGATGGCATCCGGTTCACTCCCAAATACCTCCATCACCAACGACCTTGCCAACAGCAGCCACAAACCCGACCGAGACTCAAACGAAGATTCACTTCCAGATTTCGTGGCGTCAGCTGTTGAAATTCCAAATAATGGCTACCAGCACCCCGGCAACAGCAACGCCCTTCATTCCCCCATTGCAGTTCCAGTTGCCGCGGCAACTGCCAACCATCGTCAAACGCCATCTGCTCAGCAAAGTGACGGCCAGACACTATCTCTCTTGCGAAACCTCGAAAATCGGTTCAACATACTCCATGACGACTTGCGCCACTTGGAGAAACGGTGCAAATTCTACGAGAAAAAATGCAAAATGTATGAGAAACGACAGAAGAAGCTAGAAAAGGCGGTTTTCAAGAAAAAGCAGAATTTAGGGGGAGATGGAGACAACGAAGGAAATGACTCCGAGGATGAAAGTGTAGATGAAGAAGCCATGGAGGATTTTTATGCAGAGGGAGATGGAGGGGACAAGACTGATTGGAGCAACGACGAGGCCGTAAACGCTGATGATGAAAATGATGGCAGCATTGAGAAAAAGAAGTCAAGAAAACGGAAACGGTCGAATGACACAGAGCCTAAAATTTATTCCGATGCCGTTATTTTCCCTCCCAACACTCTCGATTTTTCTTCCATGTTCGAAAAGCTTCGAGTTTACCACCAATTGTACGGAACTTGCAGCGTCACAAGTGCCTACGGAGACAAGTCCCTGAAAAAATGGGTTCGTACTTGGAAAGAGAGGCGGAGAAGATTTGACAAAATGGTTGAGGAGGAAGGTGGTCAGGAGGCTGTGTTTCCGGGCCTCGACGATATCGATGCAAAGACCTACACAAAAGACGCCATACCAGAATACAGTCACCAATGGGAAGATCAACAAGTACAACATCTTGAATCTAAAAGATATCAACTTAATCGTCGCTTCATGCTCCGAACTCGCCATCAAATCAAGTGCCTTAACACCCTTGACTTCAACTGGAATATAACAGAAATTCCTCGATTCGAAGATCGTTTGATTGAATTGCAAGATTTTATTAGTGAACATGGTCACTACAATATTCCGAGGGAGTATGGAGGTATCGGAGAATGGTTTCATAAGATGAAAGGAAATTTTGTTTTTCGAAGGAAGCATTTTATGGAAAAGCAGTATCCAATGCTGTTGGAGATGGGTGTTGATATGAATGTAGCTGTTCAAGGACGAAGGAGGCGAAGAAGGAAAAACAAAAACGATGTCAATAATAACAATGAATGTAGGACCGAAGAATTTGAGGAGGGTGATACTGGTGATATGGGTGAAGAAGCAAATGTTGAGTAATCTGGTAAGGTGGTTTATACATAGATGTATCAGTGATTGACATTTTAAACCTGAATTGTAAGTATTTAACATGATAGTAGAGAATTCCAATACATATTTTTTGTGGCGGACCAAATACAGAATCACAAAAAAATCACCCAAGATACACAACCTTTTTTTGTAGAATATTTGCCTGTAATATGTGGTGGAAGTTGACAAAAAAGAAGTAGTCTCGTTTTAAAGGAATCCATTCACATTGTGGCAAAGCAGCACCAAATTGTTTGAAACTTATTTCTCTGTTCAGCAGTTCTCTCAAGAAGTGTTTATTTTTCTGATACTAATTGATACTTCATGATTGAAAAATGGAAAGCCAATAAATATATATAATTTCTCACAGGCAACTCTGTCCATTCATAGTATCATTATTGCAAGTATGATTTACTAAAATTTAAATCAAGCAACTTTTATTAATTCTTTCAGCTTTAATGACAAACACTCTTGTATTCTATACAGCATTATCATTCTTATTGATAATGTTACTGTTCTGATCCCTCTGTCAATTATGAAATGGTTCATTTGGCAATTGGTTGTATTTACCTTGTTGTTTCTAACTCATCTTCAAATATCTTGTACAATTTACATCACAGGATTTTAAGCATATCAATACAAGCATTTCATGTTCGTTGAAAATGTACATGGCTAGGAGCTGGTTGATTTCAAACCAAAATACTTTATGTCCTCATTGTTACTGTTGAAAATCTATAATTAGAAGACTGAAGTAAATAATGTTATGATTTGGTTTTTTTTGAAGGGCTTGGTCAGAATGATCATTTTTGAGAATAATAAATTGGATTTTAATAAACACTCTAGCAAAGGTTTGTTCACTAACTCTCTACTCACTACAAAATAAACACTGAAAAATCTCAAATTATGAGTTTGATTACTTTGTTGTAAAAATTTAATGTACCAACATATAGTAAGGGACATGCATGGATGCTGTATAAAAGAATTGGTATGTGTCTTCATAAATCCTCTTTTTAAAAATCCTCACCTTTTCACATAATTATTTTTTAATGTACAAAATCACTGTTTTGGTGAAATTTGCGTGGCATTCACCTCTCATCTCACACCATCTACTGACCTGTAAACCTTCTGCTGTTATTTATTGTTCATTTGTTCTCATTTCCCATCCTCTGCCTTGTCTGTTCAGACCATGTGTTCATTCATTCTTGTCCCTCAGTTTACTTCCAATTTCTGATATTTCAAACTTTTTGATTCAATTAAAAATGTCATTTAAAATATATTGATGTAATATACTCAGAATTGAATTGCAACATGCAAATGCTGATATTGACAAGTAAATGAAGTAGTTATTAATAGTATTACCCACTAGCTTGCATCATGCAACCTCATGCACCTATATGTGAATTTCACCACCATTTTAATCAACTATTTTTGCAGTTTCAGCAAACAGTCTATGATGGCTGTGGATGCAATCAATAATCAAAGACTTTGCATTTTCCAAACTTCTACTGATTCTTGATCTCAAGCCTGTTACTCACCAATTAATGAATAACTACAAAAAGTTTCTAACATCAATATGTGGGTTCAATGGTTTGTGAAAATGTATTTGTGTTCATTTTTTGAAACTTTGCACAAATTTTGCCATTGTTATGTATGATATTGTGGGAGACAAAAATTGTGTAGCTATTTACAGCAAGCAGTACCCATTGTCTAATCCTAGAATTTTTTGTAGTGCATACAGTTGAAATATATAAAATCATTGATCTTCTACCTTAAGGTTGATAGGAATTTGTCTTAAATGGATAAGGTGTCATAGGGTTGTCACAAATGCACATTATGTTGTGGAAGTCCTATTACACTGGTTGTGCAGGAGACATGTGAGAACAATTTTGCTTCTTACATTTAAAAAGAAAAAATGGACAATTTGAAACACTACTGAATATTGTTGTACATAAAATAAATGCCATGTCAAAAAACTGCTTTTAGTGTGGAAGAATTCAGCATTTTCAATTACATGTAATGTATTTTCTTTGCAGTTGACTGATTCAAACTAAGTAAAACTTACAGCAATATATCTTGAATTTAACTCATTTTGATCAAAGTTGATTCGAATAATTTTTGCCATAATTTCTGCAGTGAAAGATCACCAATGGATAAGGTGAATCTTCATTTAAGAAAAGAAATGAAAAAGCAAGTTATCAGAAAGGAAAATTTGATTTAGTCTACAGTTTATTTTTTTAATTTAAGTTCATGATATCTCATTCATAGTATCATCCTAACATCATACCTACTTACCTTACCCCTTGTACTTAAGCTACATCTACTAAAAAGTCATTATTTCAAGATCCCCTGACTCAAACCATGAGAATTTACAACCTCTTTGTATTTTTACAAAAAAATATATGTCAATAATGCCACCAGATTAGGGAAACTCTCAACAGTGTTATAATAGCATTTTTGTTCACAATGTTCATTGCTTATTCAGCTTTTCTGTGTTTTTCAATGTCCTTCTACATAATAATCATTTATTGAAGTTAA
>JACCDI011981774.1_pt1 | contig 11514 bp, 12 predicted proteins | sample 7442791 | NCBI WGS metagenome assembly JACCDI01 (sample SAMN15323434, study PRJNA562643) | freshwater metagenome | isolation source: river surface water | place: USA:Blue River Watershed | collected 2017-08-15
ATGCCGATTTGATTGCAAATATTAAAGAATTGGTTTTGCCACCTTTAAAAATTGTTGTTACTGGAAAAGGAAGAGTAGGGAAGGGAGTTTGGATGTTGTTACATGATGCGGGTTTGGTTGAGGTAAAGGCAAATCAATTTATTCAATCTGATATGAATAGCCCACATTTTACAATTTTGGAAATTAGCGATTATTATCAAAAAAATAATTCGTTTGATTTACATGATTTTTACGGTAATTCGGAAAGTTATTCAAGTACTTTACATCCCTATTTAGCCCAAGCAGATATTTATATCAGTGCGCATTTTTGGGACGGTAAAGCACCCGAATTGTTTAATCAAAAAACGATAGGCGATAAATTACAAGTGATTGCAGATATAACTTGTGACATTAAAGGATCTGTACCAACTACATTACGCGCATCAAGTATTTCAAATCCTATATATGGAGTAGATAAAAAAACTTTTACAGAATCCGATTTTAAAAATGATGATGCTTTAGCAGTAATGGCAGTAGATAATTTACCTTGTGAATTACCTGCCGATGCATCGCATGATTTTGGGTTGGCATTAATGGAATATGTTGTTCCAGAGCTACTTAAGCTAAACGAAAGTGATGTGATTAATCGAGCAAGTATATGTAAAAATGGAGCTTTAACTCCTAAGTTTATGTATTTAAGCGATTATTTAAAATCATAATAAATAACAAAAAAATACAAATTTAACATGCGCAACGGATTAAAAAGTTGGCAAAATTAAAATCTAAATATTATCTTTGAAAAGTTGGATATTTTTCCAGCTTGATTATGAATACCTTATTAAATGAAACAAAATCACAAATTTTCCAAAGAGAATCAAGAGTTTATCAATGAGTTAAAGTCTAGAATCAACCAATTTTTTAAACAAAATCAAGTAAGTAAATACGGTGGCTGGCGCATTTGGGCAAAAGTTTTTGTAATGGCTGCTTTGTATTTTTTACCTTACACATTAATGGTAAGTGGTGTGGTTAGTCATCCCGGATTAGTTATTCTTATGTGGTCCGTTATGGGCTTTGGAATGGCTGGTTTAGGTTTAAATGTAATGCACGATGCTAATCATGGAGCTTTATCCAAAAACAAAAGTGTGAACCATATTATGAGTTACACTATGAATATTATTGGCGGTAGTAGTTTTATGTGGAAATTACAACACAACGTATTGCACCATTCTTTTACCAATATAGAGGGTTCTGATAGCGATATGGACCATGTGCCAATTTTGCGTTTTTCTCCGCACAAAAAATGGTTACCAATACACCGTTTTCAATTTGTTTATGCATGGTTTTTATACAGCTTATTAACTTTAAGTAAATTGGTTATGAGTGATTTCACCCAATTATTTAAATACAGAAGATGGGGATTAGTGAAAGATATTCAAAAAAATTTCTTACATATTTTAGGCTGGAAATTTTTCTATGTAGTATATGCTTTAGTTATTCCTTTAATCTTTATTAATGCATCTGTTGGAATAATCATTTTAGGATTTGTAATTATGCATTTAATTGCAGGATTAATTTTAAGTGCAATTTTCCAAACTGCACATATTATGCCTACAAGCGAGTTTCCATTACCAGATGCAAATGGGTATATTGATAACGATTGGGCAATTCATCAATTAAGTACAACTTGTAATTATTCGCCTAAGGACCCAATTTTCTCATGGTTTGTAGGCGGTTTAAATTTCCAAGTGGAGCACCATTTATTTCAATCTATTAGTCACGTTCATTACCGTAAATTATCTAAAATAGTTAAACAAACTGCCGAGGAATTTAAAGTTCCTTATTACAGTAGTAAAACTTTTTTACATGCAGTTTACGAACATACTATGATGTTAAAAAAATTAGGCACAGCTGCCTAAATAATTTAAAAATATATCTAAAGCCGCGTTTATCGCGGCTTTTTTATTTTGGTATATTTAAACTATATTTTTGTTTTTTATATTTACAAAAAAATATCTATGACAATTTTAGCGGTAATTCCAGCGCGATATGCATCAACTCGTTTTCCGGGTAAACCATTAGTGGATGTACAAGGTAAACCAATGATACAAAGGGTTTATGAAAATGTGATCAAATCGGATCTGTTTACAGAAGTGGTAGTAGCTACAGATGATGAAAGAATTGTAAAAGTTGCCGAAAGTTTTGGTGCTAAAGTGGTTTTAACATCTAAAGAACATGAAAGTGGAACGGATAGATGTGGTGAAGTTATAAAGCAGTTACAAAACGAATTCGATATAGTTGTAAACATCCAAGGTGATGAACCTATGGTAAATCCTTTACAGTTAAAGGAACTGGTTGACGTTTTTAAAAATCCACAAGCACAAATTGCTACTTTAAAATCAATTATTACTAATGAGGATGATATTGCTAACCCAAATGTGGTAAAAGTTGTAACTAGTAAAGATGGAAAGGCTTTGTATTTTTCTAGAAGTACTATACCCTACAACAGAAATAGTACAGTTGTATCTTATTTTAAACATATTGGCTTGTATGCTTATACAAGCGATACTTTAAAAAAAATCACACAATTATCGCTTGGCGAATTAGAAAAAATCGAATCTTTAGAACAGTTAAGATGGTTAGAGAATGGATATAATATTTATGTTGCTGAAAGTAATTTTAAAAATATAGGAATTGATACGCCCGAGGATTTAATCGAATTAAACAAACACTATAAATTTTAATCATGAAATTACATTTTTTAATGTTAGTTGTATGTATATTTTTATACAGCCATTCAAATGCACAATTATTTATTCCTAAAAATGTGGATCCGGAAAAGGTAGATTCTATTCGTAATGCTAACAAAAATCCAAATTGGCAAAACAATAAATATATTTACAATTCTACCATTTTATCTCCGTTTTCATTTAAGGATTTGGCAACATCTCCTTTATTGTATAGTGGTTTAGCTATTGGTAGTAGTGGAGGAAGTGTTTTAGAAAATGAAAAATTAGACCAAAATATCTTATTTAATTTCGCTTTGGGTTTAGCTTCAAATAGTTTTAATCAAAGCAACACAATGGCTACTTTCACAAAATTCGAAGCCTATTACCATTTGTTATTTAATCTACCACAACTTACCAATTCCAATTGGAATACTAAACTAGGATTTGCAACTAGTATTACTTTTACTGGCAGATTAAATCCTGCTTTTGGCAATAATTCCTTAGGTTTAGATAATATGAATAATATATTTTTGAGCGCCAAAACAGAGCGTGATATTTCCCGAAAACAAGCTGTAATTAAAGATTTTAAATTGTTTAAAGTAAAATTCTTACCCACCCATCATAAATTAGGTTTTCAAACTAATATTGGAGTATTAAACACGAACTATCGTCCAGGTTTTGCATACGTGTATTCTGGCGAAATTAATGGCACCAATACTTCTCCAATTTCTTATTTTTTTACAGATTATAAATTTGCTGTTAACGGTTTCCGAGTGGTAAATAAATTGTATTTTACTAGATATTTAAAAAATGGAAATGCTTTTAGATATTCGTACGATTGGGAATATATTAATGCTCCTGGAAAATACGAATCTTATCAACTCATTATGCACAATATTGGCTTTGCTTTAATGTTTAACAAATAACAAAACCAATTCAATTGAGCTTTATGAATGCCTTTAACATTAAATAGTTGGGGTGATTGTATTCTTTGCTTGAAATTAAAACACGAAGAAAACGAAGGTTAACACAAAGTTTCACAAAGATTTTTTACTTAGTAACTTAGTGTCCTCCGTGGTTAAAAAAAGCGCTACACTTTTTATTTCAAGCAAAGTTCTGGATAAGTGTAGGGCCATTTTTTTGGTGCGGTGTAACATCCCAATTAAAATTACCTTCAATCAATACAACTCCGTTTGTGGTTATGGCAACATCCCATCCTACGCTAAATACATCGGGCATTTGTTGGTGCGCTTGTAAACCACAATTTTTTACTTCTTTCCAAAGTGGTAGCTTGTAATCCTTTAATAAGTTAAAATCTATGGTGTCAAAAATGGGCAATTTAAATTCATTTTCATCAATATTTTTCAGTGTACCACTTTCCATATCAATAGGTAAAATACAATAGTTTTTTGTGTGATTTTGCAAAGGAATTTCCAATACTGCCGAAATAGCTTTAAACTCTTCTGCTTTATTAATTGTAACTAACCTAATGGTTATCAAATCTTTAACTTCTGTTAGTAACTGTGTTTTTGGATGATTTTGCAATAGTGGTTGAAATAAATAGGCTTTTCGAGTTAATAAATCGTTTATAAATTCCATAATTTCCATTTCGTTTATCAGCGATTTATCCTTGGTAATCATTAGCTGATACGAAGTTGTTTGTGCATCGTAATACATCGGATAATTATCTATTTGTTTACTACCATCCACAGGTTTAATAAAAAGGGAAGATTTTAAAAACAGTTGTTGAGCTGTGATTTTTTGTCCTTGCAAAATGGTGCAATCCGTAATCACCGGCACTCCAATTTTACCCATATACTGTGCAAACAAATTTTTATTACTTAACAAGGTTTTGGTTTGCTTACTTATTTTAGGCGACATCATTTTGTGCCATCCGGGTAATTCGTTTGTAAAAATAAATGTATGCCAATCGGCACTTTTGTAATTGTATAAATTTAGGCGGTAATACATTACCGGCAAACTTGTAAAAACAAAACTTAGTTGTAGCAAATCCCTTAATTGTTTTAGTGGATGTATTTGTTTGATATGGTAAATTTCCTTACTTTTTTTGCGCCATATTTTCCAAGTTAATTTCCAAGCTAAAAATAAAAACCAAAATAGTAAAGTATAAAAGTTGTATAAGCTTTTAAAAGGCTGCGTTAAATTAATTTCGTTTTGTTTGTATGCTTTTTGGTGTAAAGCGCCAATAACCGTTGTGTTAAACGAATATCTATACTTTAAAACTCCTTTTGGTAAAGGTTTTAATAGTAGCAGTTTAATTTTTACTTTTTGCTTATTATTTCTCAATTCTAAATTTTTGTAAAGTTATTTTAAATGGCTAAGTAAAAAAAATAATAAGAGCAAAACACTTGTAAAATAAAGTAGTATTGGTAACTTCGGCATTTTTAAAACTATTGTATGAGTGCTATTAATTGTTGTGTATTATATAAAACTTCGGCTACAAAATCTTCTTTGGTAATACTAAATGATATGTTACAAGCCTCCAATTATTGGGAGCCAGATGCTTTAAGTACAGCCAGTAATGCAGTAAATAATTGTAGTTTAGGAAAAGCGAGTTTGTTTAATACAGCTTTATCCAAAAACGATAGGGTTTATACCGATACCGAAACAGGAAACATCATTACGGCTAACGCTAGGATTGATAACCGACAAGAGTTAATGCACGAATTAAATATGTCTAACACTTTAATTACCGATGGGCAAATCATTTTATATGCCTATCAAAAGTGGGGAAAAGCTTGTGTGAAGCATTTATTAGGCGATTTTGCATTTATCATTTGGGACGAAAAAAACAAAAAACTTTTTTGCGCACGCGATCATTTTGGAATAAAAGTATTGCTGTATAGTAAAACAGAAGAAGGAATTATGATTTCCAACGAACCCAACGCTTTTTTTGAATCTAACTGGATAACCAAACAAATTAAGGAAGCTTTTTTGGTTAATCAAATTTGGAATTCGGGACCAAGTGAGCTTGAAACGGCTTACAAAGGATTGGAAGTATTACCTCCAGCGCATATATTAGAAGCGGATGCAAATGGTGTACATATCGAAAGATATTGGAAATTGGAAGATAAAAAAGATTGGGATAATTTATCCAAAGACGAATTACTGAAAGAGTTTAAACAACGCTTTACCAAAGCGGTTGAAAGACGAACAATAACAGATTATGAGTTAGGTTGCCAGTTAAGCGAAGGATTGGATTCCAATGGGATAACAGGGTATGCTGCACGTTTACTTCCACAGCAAAATATTTATACTTTTAGTTATCAAACCACCGAGTTAAATGAAGAAACGGAGCAGGTTTGGGGTAAAACTTATCAAGATATTCAGGAAATGATTGATATGCATCCCAATCTTAAAGCTTTATGGTCCAAGGATCCCAATGTGGAGCAAGAGCATCAAGATTTGATTTCCAATACCGGCGGAACATTTAATATCCATCCACAATTTTTACCGCATTGTACCTTGGCAAAAAAAAATAATGTTAAAGTATTATTATCAGGTTGGGGAGGCGATCATTGTGTATCTAGTCCGGGAGATTTTTACGAAAGCGAATTATTTACGCAAGGTAAGTTTACGCAACTTTTGCAATTGCTTCGCGATAAAAAAACTCGAGGCAGAGGTGGTAAACCTTTCAATACAATACTTAGGTTGCTTGTAAAACATGCAAGTCCTACATTACATACTAAGATGGTGTTAGTAAGAGGTTTAGGTTTGGAGCCTTCCATGTTACAAAGGGTTAAACAAAGTTTTGTAAAGGAGCAATATATAAAAAAGTATCAGTTAAGAGAAAAATTAAATTTGTTTATCCATAATTATCAGGCGAGATATTCTACTAAAGATTATTCCAAAAGAGAGTTGTTTGAAATAGGTGTAGAGCGCAGAATAATGGATTCGGAGTTTACCGGACGAATGTTTAAATTAGAATACCGATTCCCTATGTTGGATGTTGAACTGATCGAATTTGCATATAATATTCCTGCGTATATAAAGGTTTTTAAAGGAGTGGAACGCTATGCTTTTAGGGAAGTAATAAAAGGTTATACTACCGAGGGTATTCGTTTACGAAAAAAGGCAGATGTAAACCACCCTAATTTTGGAGATCAAACTAATATATCGGATTTGGATAAAAAACAACTTTTAGTATTATCAGAAACACCTCATTTTAAAAATTACACCAACGCGCTTAATTTACAACCCAACTCATTTCAAAATCGCTTTCAATTAAAACTAATGAATCGTAATACTTATCTATTCAAATTTTGGAGCGATAAAAATGTGCCTGTTAACGAATTGTGATTTTAGATATAAAAAACATGCGATAGCACACCTTTAACTTCTAGCTTGGAGGTGATGTTTTGGGTTAAAAATGAACAAAGCCCTTTGGAGTTGTGATACAACAGCTTTAGCTGTTATTTTAAGCTGGAGTGGTGCGTAATCACATTTTGTTTCCTACTCTATTTTGTCAAGTTTTTTTACATTTTTTTTGGTACTGCAATGAGCTTTTAGACCTTTTTAATATCTAAGCCAAATATTAATTGTATTGCTATGGAAAACAAAGAAAAAGCTCAACAAAAAAAGTTTGGATAACTCCTGAATTAATGGACGAAAGTGTTGAAATTACGGAGGGAAAAGATTATTGTGATTTAGAAAATACTGTTTGTGATTGTTTTAGTCCATCTTAGGTGTTAAAATTTTTGCATCAATCACATATTTTCGATCAGTTTTATAACATTTTTTAAAACCTAAATAGCTTTTGCCACTATTTTTTTATATTTGTCGAAAATTTAAATTGAATTACAATGGAAAATAAACAAAACGCACAACAAAAAAAGTCTTGGGTAACTCCTGAATTATTTATTGAATCTGTTAAAGATACTGAAGGGAAAAGCTATCATCTTATTGAAATAGGAGAGTCTACTGGTCCCTCATAATTTCATATTTCACAATTAAATTATAAAATATTTTTTGTGCTTCTCAATAAATATTTAATTAAAATTTACAGCGACAAGAATTCGATAAAACTTTTATAACTAATAACTTATTTAATTATAAGTAAAAAGAAGAAGAATATCTTTTTTGCCAATTTTTTTCAGGGCAAACTCAATCAAATTAACTGACTTACAAATTTTTGTAAATATCTGATTTTCATATTTTTAATTTTTTTTGTTCGGTATGTTTTTCGTGTATTTACTTGGTAATCACGTAAATATATAAAAATGAAAACAACAAGAGTAAATGACTTTTTTAATGAATTAAAATACCCTAGAGCTTTCAGAGGAAATAAACAAAAATCTTTCACTTCATTTGATTTAGTCATATTGTTTTCCTCTTATAAATATTAGAAACAATTAAAATCTGCGATGTACAGTTATTACTTTTGCATAGCTCAAAAACATTAAATGACATTTACGGAATTAATAGCTCCAATTGATCCAATCCTCTTTTTCTCGGATTATTATGAAAAAAACCTCTTCTTATCAAAAGAAATCAAGTTGATTTTTATAGCAATCTGTTAAATATCAATGATATTGAAAATTATCTTTTGTCTGATGAATTAAGTTTTAATGATTTAAAAGTTTTATTAAACAATCATTTAGTATCATCTTCCAAGTATAGTAACGCTTCAGGATCTGGGATTGATTTGGAGAAATTACAGTTTAACAGAAATAATGGTGCTTTAATTGTTATGGACAACATTAATAGAAATGTAAAAAAAACCAGTGATTTTTTAGTCCCGATTGAATCCGAATTAAAAACTAGTTTTCAATGTAATTGTTACTTATCTCCACAAAATAGCAAGGGCTTTAAAACACATTATGATACTCATGATGTACTTGCATTACAAGTTTATGGAAAAAAAACTTGGTCTATTTATCACTCCGAAGAATATTTACCATCAAAAATACCTAATAAAGAAACTGTTTTTACAAACGAAAACGATTTAAAGCCTTTAATGACTGTGGAATTAGAAGAAGGTGATTTACTATATTTACCCAGAGGATTTTACCATAAAGCTTTTACAACCAATCATCCATCTGCACATATTGCTATTAACTATTCTATTATTTTTGGTTACAAACTCATTTCAACTTTAGGCAAAGAATTACACATTAATAATTTTTTTAGAAGAACCTATCCTTCGGCTGGTTTTGAAAAAGAAGCATATATTAAAGAGTTTAAAAAAGAACTTATCGCTTCAATAGAGCATCTTACAACTGATGATTTTGATAGGCTGTATCAAATCCGTTTAGACGCAGTAAAACAAGTCAATCAATTTCAATCCTCAAAAATTACCTTAAATTCGGTTTTAGTAAGGAGGTACAACTCGGAGTATTTTATAAAATAACAAAACAAACTGCACCTTAAAATATGGAACTATTAGTATTGTTTTGCCGATAAACTTTTCTTTAGCCATTTCTGAAATCATGAATCAACAACAAATAGTGGTTAAAGATTTTCCGATAGAAGAAACTAAATTTCAATTAAAGCTTGCAAAAAGACTTTTTAACACAGGTCTTTTTAGCTTAAAACCGTAAGCCGTTTAAACTTTTCGACAGCCCAAACTCCTTGCTTGGAGGCGAGGTTTGAGGTTAAGTGATACAACAACTTTAGCTGTTATTTTAAGCCGGAGTGGTGCGTAATCACATTTTGTTTCCCACTCTATTTTGGCTAGTTTTTTTACATTTTTTTTGCGTCTGCAATGAGCTTTTAGACCTTTTTTATATCTTACCAAATATTAATTGTATTGCTATGGAAAACAAAGAAAAAGCTCAACAAAAAAAAGTTTGGATAACTCCTGAGTTATTTAATGAATCTATAAAAGAAACTGAGTCAAAAGAAAGATTCTCCCCTTATGAAGACATTAGCAGTTCTACTGGTCCTTCTTAAGTATATATTTTTTTAATTATTAAATAAACGAATTGTATAATAATTAAAAATATACTTTATTTTCGAAAGTATAGCTTTTTGTTTTAAGAGTTTAATAATCAATTAGTTTTAAAAATAATTCTTTAAATACAGACCCCTTTTTCAAAAATTTATATAAGCTCAATTTAATACTAACTTTAGTTATTTTTTTAAATTGGAATAGTGTGTAATTATCTTTTTTAATTGATTTCAGGTCATTTTTAACATTTATAGATGTATTAAAGCGCTTTTCAACTTATAATAACTATCTTAGCCAAAATTTAAATTGAATTACAATGGAAAATAAACAAAACCCAGAACCAAAAAAGACTTGGATAACTCCTTTATTATTAAATGAAACGGTTAAAGAAACTGAAGGGAAAACTTATAATTCCTATGAAGCTATTAGTTTAGGAGTCGGCCCTTCATAATCTTTTTCTTATTAATTTCAGTTTGTTTTAAAACACTATAATTAAATTTTAAATAGTTTACAATCAATTTTTTATCTTTGGGAAACATTAATTATATTGTGATGGAAAATTTAAACAACAAACAAAATACAGAACAAAAATAGGCTTGGGTTACACCAGAATTATTTGATGAAAAAGTTCAAGGAACGGAAGGCAAAGCTATTTACGTTAGTGAATATACAAATGAATATGGATCTTTTGCTCCTTCTTAATCTTTAGTTTTTTCTATTTAAATTCATGTTTTTATAATATAAACTCTTTAAATTTTAAAGAGTTTATAACCATTTTTATATATCTTATCTTAAATTTAAATTGAATTACAATGGAAAATAAACAAAATGTAGAACAAAAAAAAGCTTGGGTAACTCCAGAGTTATTTAATGAATCAGTTTATGGGACGGAAAGTAAACCAACTTACTCAATGGGGGAAAGTACATTTGTTGGTCCTTCTTAATCTTTAAATAATATATTTATATGTAAAAGCCTGTTAATACAGGCTTTTTTTGTGTCTATCATTCTTAAAAAAACATCTACCCTTGCACCACAATTTTTGATTTGCTTTCTGGTTTTATTTTAAAATTGTAGTACCATAAAGATATAATACAACCTATACCACTTACTAAAAAGGTGTTGGGTGCGCCTATAAAATGGGCTATTTTACCGGATAAAATACTTCCAGTGGTGGTGGCTGCCATAAATAACATGATGTATAAACTAACTGTTCGCCCAACCATGTTTTTGGTGGATAAAATTTGAATTACTGAGTTACAGGAGGCGTAAAACAAAGCCTGACCTAATCCTATAAAAAACATGCTTAATATAGCTATGTAATAATTGGAAACAAAGGCTAATAATAATATTGCGCCACCGTATATGTAGGGTGCAGAAACTATTAATCGTTGATAGGTATCGAAATTTTTGCGTGTTGCTAAAAATATGCCGCCTGCAACAGCACCTACGCCCATTAAAGTGGTTAAAATTCCCAATTCTTGTGCGTCGCCTAATAAAACAGTTTTGCAAAAATCTGGAAGTAAAACGGTTATCGGAAATCCAAATAATCCTAACAATGCCGATAAAACAATAATATCTTTAATTTGAGGGTGTTTACGTGTGTAATTAAAACCTTCTTGTATTTTTTTTGCAAAACTAATGCTGGATGGATAAATTTCGTTTCGTAAATTTTTCATCAGTAATAAAGCAATCGAACCTACAAAAAACGATGCGCCATTGATTAAAAAACAAATGCCTTCGCCTTCTTTTTTGTACACGGTTATAATATAAGCCGCCAATAATGGCCCTATGATTCGGGCAATATTAAATAATAAGGAGTTAAGCGCTATGGCATTGGTTAAAAATGTTTTACCCCTCACCATATCTTTCAGCAAGGCTTGTCGGGTAGTCATGTCCAC
>JACCDI011347234.1_pt1 | contig 11509 bp, 8 predicted proteins | sample 7442791 | NCBI WGS metagenome assembly JACCDI01 (sample SAMN15323434, study PRJNA562643) | freshwater metagenome | isolation source: river surface water | place: USA:Blue River Watershed | collected 2017-08-15
TAAAGCACACCAACTACAATAGTGAACAGTATAATTATGCCAAAATGGAGAATAATACTGTAAATCTAACCAAAGCGGGAGCTCTTGACCCAGGAATTGACTTAACCCCATTTAGGAACTATGACTATAAATACAACGGTAAAGAGTACCAAGACGAGTTGGGGCTTGGGGTTTACGATTATGGGTTTAGGCATTATGACCCAGCAATTGGTAAATTTAACATTATTGACCCACTAGCTGAGAAACATCCTGAAATATCTCCTTTTGTCTACTGTGCAAACAATCCTATTAAATTCATCGACCCCGATGGACGAGATTGGGTTGAAGATTCTGACGGAAATATAACATGGAAGAAAGGGGTTACAGCAAAAAATCAATCCAAAACTCTGAAAGAAGGAGAAATATACAGGGGTAAATCTTACGAAAGAATTAGAGAATGGAATAATGAGACTGATGGAAACGGAAATTCAGTTTCTAATATAGTTTTGGAAAACTATGGTACAAATAAAAAAATGACTTATTCGGAAATGACCGAAGCAAATATTTCTGTAGAAGGTTCAATGCGTGATGGGAATAGTAAATTAGGGGATGTTGAAGTTAAAATTTATTTAACATTTGCAAATGGACAAACTAGATATATGGATGAAGCATATAATGCTGTTGCAGGAGGTTTTGGAAATGGGGCACCTGAGAATGGTGATTACAATGTTAGCAATTATCAAGATAGAAGTCCAACAGGTTGGTACAACAAAGGTATGAATAGCGACGGGGTTGGATTTAGTTTTAATCTTAATCCTACCTTTAGTACTGGAAGATCAGATTTAAGAATTCATCCTGATGGGAATAATGAGGGAACTCTAGGCTGTATTGGTTTATCTGGCAATGCAACTCAATTAACAAGCTTTAGTGATAATGTCAGAAGTGTCATGAGGTATACAGGGGGTTCAGTTCCCGCTACAATTGATATTTCAGGAAATCCTAATAATGATGGCAGAAGTGGAAATAGAATACCTAATATAAATGAATAATATGAAAGTTTTAATAGCCTTAATGTTGACTTCATTATTGTCTTGTAAAGAAGGTAATAAAAAAAATGAACCAATAAGTAATTTAACTAATTCTAAAGAGAATATTGACTCTGCTTTAATTCTTGATAAGAAGCTAATTTCAAGTAATCTAAAAGAGTCAAGACAGATAAAACCTGACACAACAATAAACAACAAACTTTTACTATCCAATAGTGAGAGTTTGATTAATTTTTATTCAAGTGAGATTAAAACAGTTGATAGAATTAGAGAGAGTCCTGTAGTTATTTTTACTAGTAGAAATAAAAATGAATATTTAATCGCTTATCAATATGAGGGTAGCTCAAAAAATTCATTTGATTGTTTTGAAATTGGCTACTATAAAAATGAAAAAAGTTTAATTGAAATTGAAAAATATGAAACTTCTGAGACAAAATTTGAAACAGAATCGAAAATCTGTTTGGGTGCAGATTTTAAAAAAATAGTTGAAGTTAAAGGTTCTAATTACAATAAACTTGAAAAAGAAAATTCTATTGTAATTACTTATAGAAATGATGATTATGCTAACTCTTCGTTTTTAAAAAGATACAATATGCCGAGCTATTATATGGAGTTCACAATTGAACGAGATAAGGTTATTAAAATTAAATTTGGATTTGATTATCCTTAAACAATTGCTTTTGTTCTATTAATACTATAAATTTAACAATAAACAGACAAGCCTACAGGTTTGTCTGTTTTTCTTTAAAACAAAAATATAATGAGAAGCGAATATTTAATTAATTATGAAAATGCAACCATTACCGATATTGATATAGATAGTTTAATTATTGAAATAAAATCGATTTTAGGTATTCCACTAAAGGATTTAAAAGTAAGTGATTTGGTATTTTATGACAATGAAGATATTAAGTCAGGAAATGGCGTTTATATTTTTAAAAGTGAAGAAAAGATTTATTATGTAGGTAACTGCTATGCAAGAAACTTTGTTGAAAGGATACCTGCACATTTTGACATTAGACATAATGGATGGTTTAATAGTCTTCTAAAAGCTATAATAAAAGACAAATATGGAAAGGTAAAACTAACTCCTGAAAACGAATATTTATTGTCAGAATCGGCAAAATTTGCTTTTGAAAATCTTAGTCTAATTATCATTAATTTTAAGATTTGGAATAAAGATAATATTAATAAATTGGAGAGTGTTTTAGGTAAAACCTTAAAACCTATAAATAATAGATTTAGAAAAATTGTGTAAAATGAAAGAGATTATTGAAATAATAGATTCGTTTAACAATTCGCCATTACGGTTTTTAAAAAGAAATCTTAATTTAATAATCATTCTGCCAACCATACTTGGCGGATTATGGCAAATTATAGAGCTTTCTCAAATGTCATTTTCGTTTATTCGATTTTTTTCAGTTGGTCAGATTATACCTGATGGATTATTGATATTAATGCTTTTAATAATATTCTTTTTATCTGCTATGATATTAGTCTATTATTGGAAAAAAATAGATTCTGATGTTGAGGAGAACGAAATGGTTTCTAAAAAAAGTAATATAAGATATTCTATTTTGTTTCTTATTTTATTTTTAGGTTGTGTCCCTTTGATTATATACACAAACAACTACTTCATAAACAATATTGAAAGTATGATTAGTTTGTTTTTTTATATGCCTGTGAACATTATTTTCATTCTTTTTTCATTACTGTTTATTCATAATGCAATACTATTTTGTCCAGATAACAGAATGCGGTTTTATAAAACCATCCTTAATAATATTCGACCACTGACATTTTATATTCAAATATTTATGTTATTTCCATTTATGGCTAAGTTTCACGATGTTTTTATGCTACCAATTGAATTAAAAAACGTAGATAATTTAATTTGTAAAATTGAGAAAATTGATGAAAATGCCAATTTTGAAATACGATACAGCAACGATAAATATGTTTTCATTGAATGTCATAAATTCACTAAGGACAGAAATGGTAAGCATAAACAAAGTGAAATCAGAATTCTAAAATTCGAAGATCTACTAGACGATACCGCTTGTATCGGAAATAAAAGAATCGAGCAGAATAGAATTAAGGATTCTATTAGAGATTCAAAAATTGGTTTGCTTAAATAATAAGAAAAAGCGGAAAATATTTTCCGCTCTTCTTATTATATTACGTTTTAGATTATTCTTTAACTACTTTAACAGTTTTAGTTCCTCGTTCTGTTCTTACCTCAACTAAATATATTGCGTTGGGTAATTCTTGAATACTTATTTCATCAGTATTAGTTTTTCCCTCTTTAGATTTTAACAAACGCCCAAACATATCATAAATATTTACTTGAGTGATACTATCATTTTGGGTTGTTACATTTATGATGTTTGTTGTTGGATTTGGATAACATTTTATATTATCGTCCAAAAATTGATTATCAGAAGTTGATAAATTTTCATCAATAATTATTCTTGATAAACCAATGTATGGTTCATTATTAATAGTATTATAGCTTCCGAAAACAACTAACTTATTTTCTTCATTAAATTCAAAATACACATTTTTCGGACTACGGGTTGACATTGGGAAGTTATTTGAATAGGGAGTAGAATTAAATATATGATTCGACCTATCTAAAACTATTGTTGAAAATGAAGTATCTAGTGACCCATCAATATTTGCTCTAGAAATATTTATATCACAATCTACTTGTTCATTATAATAAGGAAGTGTACTTGGACTTAAATTAGAATATGTTGTAAAATAAAACTTGTTATTATACTTAAGTATATCTGTAACTTGAGAATTATCAATGATTGCTGTGTTTGAGACAGGACTATTAAGGTTATTTATGAAGTTACCATCAAAATCGATTCTAGCAATTGAACGTTGCAAATTACCATTTACTTGATTAAAACGACCAGCAATTATCAAAGAATTTCCATCTAATATAACTTTGTTAATCAAAGCAATTTCGCCAACATTGTTCCATACATTTAAATTTTCAAACCTGTGAGCAAGAGTTCCGTCAACATTCAATTTAACTAATGAGTACCTTCTAAAATAACTCGGAGCAATAGTATTTGGTGGATTTGCCCCATAACCATTCGCACAGTAATCTATGGAGTAAAGTAGTATCTTGTTATCAGGCAAAACTAACATATCAATATTGACACCATTGCTATCTAAAAATGTTCCCGAAATATTTTGGAAAGAAATATCTATGTTGCCATTTTCTAGAATTCTAATTACTCCTGCATTGGCTTGAAACCCTTTATAAATAAAAGGGGTTCTACAATATAATAACAACTTACCATCATTCTGCAAAGCAATATTAAGGGTTTCAAATGAATATATTCCATGGTCTAAAAAACCTGTATTAAAAGAATCGTCCATTGAACCATCAGAGTTCAATTGAAATAAACCTTTAAAAAACAAATCCGCCTCAGAGACAACACCTTTCCCACTCAATGCACTAATTATTATTTTTCCATTGGGACGTACTATTACATCCATGATGTCTCTAACGGTTTGATTAGCTTGTAAGTTTGGATTGAAGTTAAAAGTTTCATCTTTAGTCCCATCTGCATTAAGCCTTATTAATTTGTAAAATATGTTTTCAAAAAAAACATTGGAAAGCAATATTTTGCCATCGTTTTGTATGCTTGTTGGATAACGAAATAATCTAGTATGACCTGTTGGTGATGCAGCGTAGGTTGAAATTCCAGGAATACAAAACCTCTCATCAAAATGAAACGAATTATTTATTGACCCATCAGTATTAGCTAGAAAAGCTTGGTTCGTATAGGTGTCTTTATATTTCAAAAATGTTCCTGAGAGAAGAACATTATTTGATGAATTTACAATGATTTTATAAACTATGCCATTACTTTGTGCAATGCCCGTATCAAAAGTTCCATCTACTGTTCCGTCATGATTAAGTTTAAGAACGCTATTATTTGCTATTCCTTTGTAAGTTGTAAATAATCCGCCTATCAAAGGTTTATTATCATTTAGAAATTCGATTGTCCAAACATCATTATCAAATCCACTATTACTTGTATGGAAAGTTGAATCTAAAGTTCCTGTGTTGTTTATTTTTGCTATTCGATTAATTGTTGTGCCTTTAAAAGTTGTAAACTTTCCACCTACATAAAATGTTCCATCACTTGCGACTCTAACAATATGTACGTCATTGTTAAATCCTGTTCCAACAACAAAGCTTGTATCTACTGTCCCGTCTGAATTAAGCAATACAATTCGATTTTTGCTTGTCCCATTTATTGTTGTAAAAACTCCTCCTGCTAAAATTTTACCATTAGGTAAAATAGCAAAAGAATACACAATTCCATTTGTAGTAACTGCTGTAAAAGATGAATCTATTGTTCCGTCTGCATTTAAACGTTGAATAGAACCATCACGACCAACAAGTAATTTTCCATCTGCTTGTTCTTGTAAAGCATACACATTTTGTGTACTTGTATCAGGCAGAAAGTTAATATCTCTAGTCCCATCAGCATTGATGCGTGCTATTTTTGGTACGAAAACATTCATCATACTTGTGAAATCTCCACCAATATACATTTTGTCACTAGTGGCTTGAGCTATAGCTGTAATATTCCCATTAGTTGGAACTTCAAAAGTTGTACTTACTGTTCCATCACCGTTCAACAATTTCAGCTTTGTCTTGTCACTATTTGAGCAAAACAAAAACTTCCCATCTGCTCTTTTCGATATTCTAAAAAAGAAATCGTTTGTCTTTGCTACTCGCTTATTAAAAGTTTGATCTATTGACCAACCAGTTTGACCATAAAAAACACCACTAATCAGTAGTGAAAAAAGCAAAGTAAAATGCTTTTTGATGTTGTAAAAATTGCCCATAATTAAAATATTTTTAGAACAATTTTAAAATAAAAAAAGCCCATAAAACAGGCTTTTAGGAGTTATTTACTTAACGGGTCATATTAGAGCATGAACCCTATAAAATAGAAAGTAAGGAAAAATAAAATTATAGGTTTTTTGATGTCAAAAGCGTGTGTTTTACTCTTTCGAGAAAAACATCTCCGATTGGAATTTCGACAATAGTATCTTTCAAAGTAAATATCTCGTCCAATCGTATTTTACTTTTCTCGGAGATTTCAAAAACGCCTGTTTTAGCTCTAAGAATAATAAACTTTAAAGTTGTGTTCATTTTCTCAATGTAATTGATGTTTACGATATACGATTTATGACATCGAAGAAAAGTTTTTGGAAGTAAGTTTTCGATTTCTTTCAAGGGCTTTGTAACGGTAATCTTTTTATCGTTTAAACGATGAATATTACAATATGAACCATCCGATTGGATATATAAAATGCTGTCATGCTTTACTAACCAGTGAGCCGTTTTGTCTTTTATACTGATATGGTTCTTAAGTTCGGAAAATCTCTTTTTGAACTTATTGATGGCAATTGCAAGTTTTACAGAGTTCACAGGTTTATCCAAATAAAAAAGAATGTCATCATAGTTTATTGCTTTTTTTGCAAACCTATCTACATCAGAAAGCACAATCACAAAAGGATGTTCATTAAAAAAAGCGTTTGTTTCTTTTAGAATTTCAAAGCCAGTTCCATCATCTAATTCAACATCTAAAAAGATGATATTAGGCATTTGGGTTAAAGTTAAAACAATTCCATCATTGACCGAAGACGCAGTTCCTAAACTGATAAATTCGGGATACTGCTTGAGTTCATTTTGCAAGTGTTCCAAGCACTCTTTTTGGTCTTCTATAATGATGTAACTGTAATTCATGATACTGTGTTTAAAGGACAAACATCATCGAAAATAAGTACATAAAAAAGGGTAACAAAGTGAAAGATAAGTTAATTTGGATTAACTTTTTAAACGAGTTAAATTTTGGTATAAACCATAAAAAACAGCGTGTTTAGACTCTTTTTATTATATAATTTTCATTGAATAAATGTTTCATTTTTATCTTAATCCAAATTAGTAGAATGTACCAAGTCTTTTTTTTGATTATTATTACTACTTTTGTTAAGCTGGAAATTCCAACAAAAAAACTTGTAGAAACAAAAAAATGAACTATGTAGATGTTTTTTCACATTTAGGATTCGACTTCAAATCAGATTTGAAGCCAAAAACTATTGAAGTTGAAAAAAACACTACATTAACTGTCAGACTTAAAAATTCTGTTTTCTTTTACAAAAGCCCAAACAACACCAACACTTCTTTTTATCTCATTACAACAATTTTAGATGCAACTGAAATTGAAGATGTTAGAAAATATATTTGGAATAAAAATGATGCTGACTTAATTTTCTACTATCCCAATAATGATGCAAAATTAGTAATGTTCTATGCTAAGTATTCTCCTAAGATGACTTATAATGAGAGTATTTTAGATACATTTTCAACTTCCGAAAAAGATTTAGAGAAAATTGAAAAAATTAAACACTGGCGGTTTGACAGTGGTGTATTTTGGTTGAACTATCACAAAGCTATCAGTAAGGCTAAATACAAAGGAATTGATAAAGAACTGGTTGCTACTTTGAAGTCATTGAAAGAACAACTCTTTATAACTTTATGTAAATTGATTTCCGAAGAAGTAAAATGTAATGAAGTTGTACAAGCTCTTATAGATAGAACCCTTTACATAAAATACTTAGAAGATAATCACATCATAAATTCTCATTTTTATGAGCATTATTTTCAGGATTCAACTCTTAATTATGAAAAATTATTAGAGAATAATTCTGATGCAGATTTAAATAAATTATTTAAAAAAATTCATGAAATTTTTAACAATAATCTATTTGACCAACCTACCATAGATAATAAATTCTTGAATAATGATATTCGCGGTTTAATAGCCAGTTCATTCAAGGCAAACTTAAATACTGGACAATTAAGATTATATGATTTTCAATTTGATGTTTTACCCGTAGAATTTATAAGCTATATCTACGAAGTTTTCTTATCAGAGAAGCAAAAAGAGAATGGGATTTATTACACTCCTAAAAAATTAGCACAGTTAATTGTTGACGAGGTTATTAACGAAGATAAAATAGGAACTATTTTAGATCCTTCGAGTGGCTCAGGAATGTTTCTTATTGTTGGCTATCAAAGACTTTTAGAAATTGCCCAAAAACAAAATTTAGAGCCAAAAGACAGCATTGGTAAAATAAAGTTTAGGACGAAACTTTTATCAGATAATATTTTTGGTATTGAGAAAGAATTAACAGCCCAAAGATTCACGTTTTTTTCTCTTTCACTTCAAATATTTGAAGGTATAAATCCAACAGATATAAAAGATTTTATCGCAAATGAGTTAAATGAGAAGGATAAAGTTGATTTATTTTCAGAATTTTCATTTTTTGAAAATATTAAACATGCCAACACTCTTAACATTACTAAAAAACCATTTGAGGATAGGCAGTTTTCATATTTGGTGGGAAACCCTCCGTTTTTTGAAATTCCAAATACTGATGAGTTTAAAAATGAAATTTCTTTTTTAAATTCTTATAAAGTGGATATAACAAATGAGAATAAATCATTAACGGCTAAGCAGATTGTTGGAAAATCCCAAATATCCCAATGCTTCTTTCTAAAAATAAAAGACTGGAGTAATGAGAAAACAAGATTTGGATTTGTTTCTAATAGTTCAAATTTCTATAACGATTATTCAAATGATTTTCAAGAATATTTTTATTCCAATTATGGGATTGAGAAGATTTTTGAGCTATCAAGAGTAAAAAAGATTTTGTTTGAAAAGGCTAATGAAAGTGTTGTTGCAATAATTTTTACAAATAATTCAGAAAATAAAACCACAGAATATTATCCTGTAGATTTAGGTTTGTTTTCTGAAAAACCATTTGAATTACTAATTATTCAAGAGGATAAAATAATTAAAATTGAACAAGCAAAACTTATAAGTAAAGAAGTAAAGTTACGGGATTTTCTTGTAGGTAATGAATTTGACATTTCTCTAACAGAAAAACTAGGTAGTAATAAAAAACTTGTTGATTTTTATGCTTCAATTGGTCGTGGTTTTCAAATTTGGGGAGAGTCAGCAAGAAAAAAAGAATTTGGTATAACAAAAGAAATGTGGAGAAGTTTTGATGAGCAAGTTCAAAAAGCTTATTTGAATAAGTTTATTAATAAATATTTTAGCCACTCGAGAGATGAAATTTTTAACAAAGCATATATAAAGCCCTCTAATTTAAAGCCCTTTGTTAAATTACCAAGTCAAAAATTTATCAACGATTTGACAAATTTTGAAAGACCTATTAGTAATAAGGAAACATATTTAGGTTCAAAATTGATGTTCACAAGAATAGGGAGTAAATTAAATTGTGTTTATTCACCTGACAATGATTATTTTGATTTTTCTGTTTACACAATAAAACTGAAAGATGAAAGTCTATATTATGTACTTCAAGCAATTTTTAACTCTCAATTAATTCAATTTTATTTAGATTTTTATAGTCGCAAAAGAATTTTTGATTCTTTTGCAAGGATAGGTAATGATGATATATTAAATATTCCTATACCAAAAGATTTAGTGGATAATTTAGTAACCACAAAAATATCTAAGATAAGTAAAGACATCACAGAAGCAAGGTTTGAATTCTCAGAAAAAGAAATTGAATTGAATGAACTTATATATGAATTGTATGAGTTGTCGTATTGGGAAAAACAGAGAGTAAAAGATTACTTTCTATTAAAAGAAAGAATCGGCAGAAAAAGAAACAAATTAGAAAATTATAAATCTACAATAAAAGAGGTATTAAGTTTTTATCTTAAAAATCCTATTGAAATAGAAGAAACGTCAGCAGATTTTAATTTAATCGTTGTAAAAATATCTCTAAATAATTCTGACACTCCAAAAGCGGATAAAACAAAAAAGTTCATATTAAATGAAATTTTTGAGAATAATCCCAATGGAAATTTTTTAGCAAGTCAAGAGAAAATTTTTGGAAATGACTGTGTTTACATCATTAAAGAAGATATAAATACAAATTGGTCAGAAACGAAGGCTTTCGAAGATGGGCAAGACATATTAAAACATCTAATACCTGCTGGGAATGGAGAGAGAATACATTAAGATATCAAGACCCTCTCCTTTACCAAACTACATGCCTCTTCTAAAAGAGTTAGATGATGAGTTTTGGAAAAAATGGGTGTTTTTCCATTTATTGACTTTTTATCAGAATTATGATAGTGTTGAGTTAAAGCAAAAAATTAAAACCGAAAGAGAAAAATCAAATCCGAGAATCGAAAGAGAAATTGCAAAATATATAAGAGTTAAGCTCAATGATAATAAAACTTTTGGTTATCATTTCAAAGCGTTTGGAGAAAACACGAACGATGAAGATGTAGAAGGTAACTATGACATTACTATTCACAGTACAAATTGGAAAAGTAAAGATTTTCATTTTGAATGTAAAAACTTAAATAACGAACAAGATTTAGTAAATAAGTATGTTTGCTACAATACCTATAAAAAAGACACCAACAATCAAAATATTTTTGACGGTGGTGTATTGCGTTATTTCAATGGAAAATATGCTCAAAAATTAAATTTTGGGGGTATGATTGGATTTGTTTTAGATGGAGATACTTTAGATATAAAAAATAAAATCAGTGCAAAATTGAATGAAAATTTAGCAACGACTCCAGAAGGAGATTTATTAAGAATTTTGGATAACTCCATAGATCAAAATAATTTTACTTTCGATAGTGTCCATAAAAGGAATAATTCTGAATTAGTTCTACATCATCTATTATTTGATTTCGCTTAACTTTTTTATTCGTAGGATTATTTTTTAAATGAAATTAGAACACACTTTATTAGCAACCCTTTTACAAAAGCAAAATTACAAAAAATCATTTTCTACAATCGTGGAGAATTTTGAGGAGAAACTTGCTAATTTTGACCCTGTAAATAACTGTATCGAAATTGAAAAATACTTTAGTACTGGAAATGGATTGGTTTCTATTAGGAAGAGACTTTTAGCAGACAATGTTTTTAAATCTGAAGACATTTATACCTACAAAACCAAAGGAGGAAAAAGTAAAACTGATGTTAAGGGGCTGTATGTTTTTGTTCATGGAAACGAACCGATATATGTTGGGATATCAAGAGGGATAATCCACAGGACATTACAACACTTAAGAGGTAAAAGTCATAATACATCTACATTGGCTTATAATATAGGTTTGATTAGACATCAAATCTTAAATAGGGAAGAATACACAGGAAGGCGTAAAGAGTTTGATTTTAATAATAATGTTACTCCTGTGAAAGATTTCCTGTTTAAACAAAAAATAGCCTTCTTGCCGATTGAAAACAGTGAAGAGTTATATCTGTTTGAAATATTTTGTGCTATGAAATTGAGATGTTGGTTGAATAAGTTTGAGACTCATTAAGAATTTGTTTTGTTTTTTTTGCTAAATCTAAAGTTTTAATTAAAATGTAGTGTATACA
>JACCDI011335521.1_pt1 | contig 11506 bp, 8 predicted proteins | sample 7442791 | NCBI WGS metagenome assembly JACCDI01 (sample SAMN15323434, study PRJNA562643) | freshwater metagenome | isolation source: river surface water | place: USA:Blue River Watershed | collected 2017-08-15
CACTGCACCCCCCTTCTCCCCCACCTCTGCAAGATTGCCATTGCTCAGTACATTGTATCCCACTGCAATGTCTCCCCCCATGATATTGCCATTGAATGATGTGTCAGCTCCCTCTGTGACATTGCAATTGCACAGCACATCGTCTCCCCCCACAATATCTCCCCTGGTGACATCATCCAACAAAAGACATCTCCCCCCATCAATATTGCTATTTCACAGCATGTTGTCTCACCCCAAAACATAGCCGTTGCATGGTACATTGTCTCCCCCTGCAGCATATCCCCAAGAAAAATCTCCATTGAACAGCACAATGTCTCCCCCGATCAAAGTCTCTTCCTGCAATGCCGCCATTGCACAGCATGTTGTCTCCCCCCTGATGTTTGACATCAACGTCTCCCATGTGATGTTGCCATGGAATGACGCTGCATGTCTTCCCTCCTATTGACATCTCCCCCTGCAACATTGCCAGTGCACTGTGCATTGTCTCCCACCATGATGTCTGCCATTGACATCTCCCCATGCAACATCTCCCTCCATCCCAGTCTCATGGTGCAACATCTCCCCTTGTGATGTCCCCCCAGCAATATGTTGATTTGCATTGTCTCATTCTACACAGTCTTATCCTGCAATACCCCCTAAATGTCTCTTAAAATTTCCATGGCAACATCCCCCACAACATGACACATTCTCATCACTTAGCAACAACTCCCATCTTAGTGGATAGATTTCTGAGGCTGTATAAGTTGGATGTTTCCATATTTTGAGCTGATTTGCTTTTTCACGTTGTTTTCTAATCATTTCTTTCAGCCAATTGAAAAACACTGCCCACAACATGGCATAGCCATTTTTCTGGAATAACAGCTTCAATTGACAATTCCAAATAATCAAATTTGACCTGTGGCTGTGTTGTAGGGTACTGGCCACTCTCAGGTTCCACTGGTTCATCACAGCACAAAATGTCAAATTGATATGTTGACATTGTCCATAAGACTGTTAAAGGCAGATGAAGGGACAATCCACCATCACCATTGCATGGCTACTGTCCTCCTGATGGCATATGGCTCTGTCAGTTGCAGCATTGGTATTTGCATTTGAGTTTTTCTTGAGTCCAGCTGCAAATATTCCAGGATGTTGTCAGGAAGTCCAACCTAATGACCCATAGAGTTCCAATTCAAATCCAACCATTTTTCTACCTTTCTAGAGGCAAGCTGTTTTCCCCTCTTTTTTTCAGCCAATTAAAATTGTTGTCCAATCCCCAATGCCTATTTCCATCGTTTTGCTGAAACTGATTCAGCCTAATTCTCAACAGCAACTACTGCCACAAAATTCCCAAGACACTTCAAGTTTTGCTTTCAAGAGTGCTTGTTGATCCTCAAGATTGTTTTATATACAAGATTTTCCACAAGGGCAGTCTTCAATCGACATTTCCAAACAATCAAATTTGACCTTTGTCTGTGTTGTGGGTACTGGTGATATACCCACATTTGAGTTTTTAGACATAATGTGGGTGTAGCACAAAGCCATATGTGAGGCAATGCAGCATGCATTGAATCATATATCAATGAGGCTATGAGAAAGATAGGTTCACATGGTGAACCTGACATCACTAAAATCCAGAGAGACAGGAGGCATTGGAATCCACAAAGAAGGATTCTCAGGAATCGAGGGTAAGCACAACTAGGCATAACAACTGGCCACTCTCAGGTTTCACAGGTTCATCACAGTACAAAGTGTCCAATTTGATATGTTGAAATTTTCAAAATTAATGGTTGATCCACAAGTTTGTATTCACATTGCATTGTAATATGTCATGGTTTGGGCGATAATTTTAGTCCTTGTGCAGCGAAATACAGGTTTTTGTGTTAACCTGTCAAAAATCAAAGGATAAGTTGTTAGGGGAAAGAAATTTTACTTCAAGTAGACATGCCCACTATTTGAGTAAATGAATACTGATTGTGTTTGTTTTAGATAGAGATCTGAAGGGTCTTTGTAAGGGATTGTGTGATGTTGTATTACCACTGATAGGACAGAATGATATTTCTTCATATCCAATTTTGACTGTATTTAGTGGATAGTAATTCCCTTGTAGTCCAAGTGGTTTTTTTGTTGCATCTGATATTATGCCTGCTGGAACCTGGTATAGCAACTTATTGACTGATTGAGTTGATCTCAAATTTTTAAACAGATATATATGATCAACCAAATATGCTTTGAACAGTGTGGTCAAAAGGGTTGATTAATCCCCCTGCTCAGCCACACTCCATGCCACCCCATCATACACCCATCCAATTGATTCAACTTTGAAGAGTTTTAACTTCTAACAGTGCATAGTGCATCACTTGTTGGAAAGTTACATTGAAATAGTTAAATGGAAGATTTTCTATTTTCTCAATTGGAAATTGTTGTGGTAAGAAGCTGATCCAACTCACAATGTCAAAAATAACTGAAATTCGTTCCATTCCTATGAAACCTATTTTGAAGAATATTAAACTAATGTCATTGATTATAAGATCAATCATTTATTTTGAAATTATGAAAAAGGTGTTGACAATTCAAGCATCCTTAAATGAAAAAATATTCAAGATATATATTGACTGTCTTAGATTAGGAAATTTGAATAAATCTCAATATCTCTCAACACCAATGCAGACATGCAACTTGTGAAGACACATCAAAAAGAGGTCAAATAGTGCAAAACATCAGGGCAAAAACATTCTTCCAAGGATGCCTTTTTTGTTTTTTGTGCAATGTACTCCTCTTGTCCCAAAGAATTCAAAAATAAAAAATGAAAAATGAAATGCACCAAATTTTTCCTCTGGGTCATCATCTGGAATACACTAAACACAAGGATTCTCCAAAAATGGATCTTGCAACAAAGTACAATGTCATAAGAATTTACAACATTTTGGCCTGTCCTAGACATGTTGTTGACACTTCAATGCTATTTCCAACTAAATTGACAATATACCTAACATTTCGGCTTGTAACCTGGTTTCGAAAAAGTTTAGTCCAACAGTCCATGCAGGAATTGGACCCATCATCATTATGCAGGGTTTACTAAGAAAAATTCAATTAGTGAATTTTAAGCCCTATAGGACAAAATGGGCTCAACACACACAGAATACATAATGCTTGGAAGTACATTTCCCCTAAAGTTTGGTACTTTTGAGTTCTTCTTCCATTCTTAAGTCATCATTACCTTTCTATCAACAAACTAACAGTGGAAAGTTCCAACTAAGACACAACAATTTTTTTCTGTCTTTGACACTCCAAAAAAGAACCAAATTATCCTATTTATAATGAATCCTATTTTATAGAAATTTGAAATATATAAATTCCTCAAATGTTTGTAAAGACATATTCTGTGTGGTGAACATTGGACAGAATTGCAATCATGTAAGCAAACATCATTGTTGTCATTCTTGAAAATCTGAAATTAATGGAATGAGCCCTCTATTTATGAAGCCAACTCCAAAGATCTTTGAACTGTCCAAAAGATTGAAACTTGAAAAAAGTTGGAGGTTTGGTAAATGGTAATGATCAAAAATCCATTAATTGGATCAGTAAAACTTTCAAATAAATATTTGTAATGACAAAGCAATTGATTCTTGATAGAAAAAATATCTAAGATTTTAGAGAGTAAGAAAATTGAGTAAAAAAGACAAATTTGTGATGATTTGGCAGCTTGTAGAGTAATTTAAATCAATTGAATTGACCGTATGCAATTTATTGATAGGTTACAACTTTTTGTGACATCTCAAATGAGCAGTTTAAGACCTGTTGCTAATTTTCAGATCCAAAGATATTCTGTGCATCTGGTTCAACTGACCACTTCAACAATGGGAAATTTCATGCTATTTTTGTTCTGTTTGTAGACATCACACATCAAATTGTATTTGTTATCTAGGTTCTTTAATTTGTTAGATCTCCATGTCATGATAACATTATTTTGCTGATATCACTCACACTTTGTGAAATTATTGTTTAAATTCTGATTCAAATTCAAAATATAATTGCATATTTTTGGAATTTTGTGTTTAGGTTTTGTGTAGATTTTACCTTAGTGTATCAAAGTCAGTAAAAGGAATGTTACAAGTAATTTTGTTCAATTGAGGTGATGACCTGATGTCATATAATTCAATTTTCTTTGATCAATAACACTTAAGATTACCAAGGGATTTCCAATTGAACAAGTGATTAAAATATTCGCCAAAATATTTTTTCTGCAATTAGGAGGCAAGTAGAGGCATTCTTATACACTAATTCCTACATAGACATTGACACATGAATGGTGTTAAAAAATTCATTTGCCTCAGTTACAGAACATTATACCTCATTCAGGGCAAAAGATGCTGAATTGATTGCTGGCAATAATACTAACCTATGGCTATGCACTGTATCCATCAAAACATGTAATTTTAGAGTCATGACAACATGGGACGTATAGAGGAATAAAAGAGTTCCCTCTCATTCAGCATGTAGAAAAGTCTTCATTTTATGTATCATTATATCCAAAACTATTCATTACAAAGATTCAACACACCCCAAAATATAGTTCTTATCATCTACCAAGGACAATATAGAATCCAATCTGTTTTGATGGTTGAACAGATATTTTCATTGTTGACAGCCCATCAATTCTATTTCAAAACGATCCAAAGCACAAGTAAATAGCAATAATGAAGTTCAAATCTTGTTAAAAAGTTTACTATAATGGTCAGTATCAGATGTATTAGACAGGCAATACTATGGCTTTTGTCATTTCAATTCTTTGGTCAACAATTTTTGCAGTAAAATATGTTCCTTAAAATTTGTAAGAGATTTTGATCAAATGAAATATTATCTTAAAATCTTGATTCCTGCAGTGATCCATACCCCTGGAGAGTTTGAAAAAATACATGTGGAGTCTCAAAAATAGTGCTATCAAAATCATATATATTTTTGTGGAATGAGGTAAAGGAAGTGTGTATTGTTGTAAGAAACCAATTTTGAAACCAATTTTGATCCCGAAACTTCTTTGAATATAAATCACCAGAAATATTGGAAATGCAAGGTGGACCTTTTTATGAAAATTTTTGAAACATTGATAAATCATCCAGTATTACCTCCACTGCAACAATCATAACCACACCATCAGTGATTGCAAAATGTTTCAACATTCAATCTATAAGTTCTTATTTATTCTGCATTATAGAATTTCATGTGGCTGATAAATTGGTATAATTTTCTTCTATGAGATTATCACATTAGAAAACAAGCAAATCACCCTATGGAAGACAATTAAAACTTCTTATCAGTTGAATAGCAACATGAAGAGAAAATTACAGAGTCAAAAACTTGTATTATTTTCTAATCAATTTGATTCTAATAAATTATTGATTAAATCTAGAACAAATTGATTTAATGTTCAACATTTTGGAGATTATGGTCCATTGTTTTGAAAAGCCACCAGATGTTGCAGCCATAATGTCATTTAATGAATGACTGTTTGAGCAATGATATCAATTTTCTTTATCTATTCGGAAAATTGCTATACACCTAATTGAAAATATGAATATTTTTGGTCGATCAAACAAGTAATCATTCGAGAGTGGTCAGAAAAATATGACACATTACTTCCACAATCAAAACAATTATCACAAAACTGAAATATTGAAAACCCTATGGAAAGAATTTCAACTACAATCCATAAGAAACTATGAGTGTTCAGATGCAATACATTTGGAAATGTTCATCAGCTAACAAAAAAAGAAATTCCATTCAATTTACAAAATTGTCTCTAAAAAATTTGATTCCAATATGTAACAATTTTTGTTATAATTCTAAATATTTTTTGCTAGAGCATAAAGATGACAGATGCAACTTGGATAGATATAAATATTGTTCTTCCTTATTTGTATTGATCATGACTTAAAACTTTGAGATGAGAAGCATGAACAAACCTTTTACCCCAATTAAATGAAAGAAAGATGATGGTATCATTTTTTACTGAAATTCGATTGGATGGAAATAAAAAATTGCATATAATATTTGAAAAAGTTCACTATTGTCAATGGATCCAAAATGCAACAATTAATCTACTACTTTCAATCTAAATTGAAAAACTTAGTTCAATTGTGGTGGCATTGAATTGGGATTAACTGGCATTTGACAGTGGGAAAGAAACATGACGCAAAATATATTTGATGTCAAAAATTTCTAATTCTTACCAATCCAAACTATCAATTCAAAAAAGACTGGTGCATAAATAGAGTGACAAAAGTGCTTTGTGCAAATTTATCAATGAAATATGTAGTGATACTAGAAATAAGAAAAACAAGTGTAAGAACAGGGCACAACAAACCTTGAAGAGCACAACAAAAACTTTTTGCAATCTTGTCTAAAAAAGCCATAGCAAATTGTGATGATATTCCACCCAGAGCTTGGAGATTGTCATTACTATTCAATATTCCCCATGAATATTTAAAGTTTTGGAATTATAAAGTCAATATAATTGGAATGAAATGCAGCCATGAAAATGCTACTCTTACCAATAAAATACACATCTCAAAAGTCTGTCTCAAATATCAGTCACAAGTACGAATATTAGCACCAGATCACAAGTAACACCAAAGAATTGCATCACGACCAAACCATTTATAATATAAAGTGCAGTTTCTTAAAATAGATCAAAATGAATTGCCTATACTATCAAAGCCACACATGTGTAAAAAAAACCTTTTGTTCAGAGCTTATCATCGTGATTTCTTTGATAAAAAATATTATATTGTTAAGTATTTGCCTAGTACAAAAATATTGAAAATACAGTTATTTCATTAAATAGACATTTGTCCAGGCTCTCATCATTCAAATGTGGCAAAGAAATGATTAGCTGCAGAGTGATGTACCTGTTTTTACTAAAAAATGAATTTTCCATGATGTTTTCATTTTTCTTTCAATCAAAAAGGCAAAAATAGAATGAAAACCAATTTCTCATGTGGTTGACTCTCTAGTAATTGTCCACTAATTGATAACTTAATCCTGACATTGTTGGAGCTTTTAAGGAGGAAAGTTTTATTCAAACTCTGTGATCAAACATCAAGTCATTTTTGTTAAAGTGATCAACCTTGCCACAAAAAACTAGGGCAAAAGGCACATTGAATCAACAGCTCTCAAAAAACAACAGCCCCAGACCAAACCAAATACTGGTTTGGTAGTCTGCCAAGACAACTTTTGCTGCAGCTTGGGCTATGAAATGACATGATCAATACAATGACCACACAAGTATACTCAAAGTCAATCCAACAACTCATGGGAGTACATTATAATCGTCTTGGAGATCACAAATTAAAGTTTTCATAATGAGAGCAAGACAGTAATGCAAAAAAAATATGCCAAAAAAGAGGTTGATATTTTACCAGTAAGTATACATTGAACCTTGAAATTGGTTTTGCAATTGCTTCAAATTTTAGAAATATACTTTATATCATGAAGTCTCCATAGTTTTGCAAACTCATTGCCAACAGGGCTTCATGCGAATTCAATACTGATCTTAATCATCAACATGACTTTGGTTTGTTAGTCATCTACAAGAAACTTTCATCTCATATGAAATCATGAGTCACCACAGCACTAGATTTTTAGCACATGGAAACCACCCATGGTATTAAGTCCCTAGTAATAATGACATAATTGAAATAATGCATTAACTTAGTTTAGAATACCAATCATAGAAGGCTTCTCACATGGAGTCACATCTTGAATGTGATCTCATATTCACAAATGATGTAAGCAAAGAGTTGGTTTCAAGACTCAAACCAAGAAAAATTAATTTTGCTCAGATTACAACTTCATTAATCCAAAATGATATGATAATGGACAGTGAGTTAGAATAAATTTGAAGCTAACATAACTACCATTTGTAACTTTGTTACTGCTACAGATACTACCGCACAAATGAAAATTTAAAAATTTTGCACTTGAATCAAACCTTGGAAGTTCAAAACAAATCAACAACAATAAATACAGTCACAACAAATCAAAACAATAGCAACATTCAAAATAATGGAAACCCATTGTATTTCCAACTCTAATGTAACTGAATTTTCCATGCTATAAAATCAACATACCAATGCAAGCATGAATATCACCAAGAATCAAAAACTATATTGCTTTACCTTACAGAAAACTCTCCAAATCGCACATTTGTATTGTCAACATTTCAAAATCCAGCTCAAAATATCTGATGATTATAATTTTCATTACACAACAATTTGAAAGAGTACATTTTTTTACACTATTCTCACATGCAGAGAAGAAAACAAAAAATGCTTATAATAAGTCACCTTTTTTGTTTATTAGAAGTTATTGTATGGACAAGGACAAGTGACATGGGCAGATAAAAATTATGGAACTCAAAAATAAATCAATCAATCCCTACTATACCAGGACTCATAAAGCTTAGTGACACTTTTTACTTAAGGTTACTGTCAATGTATTGAAAAAATCACACAGAGAATAATAACAAAATTGCTGTGTTTTCTGAATGAAAACTGAAACTACCATAACAATATATATTATCTATCAAGACAGTAACCATTTTGGATTATATCATTTAAAAACATTTCGTGACAAGGTAGCAAGGAAACCATAAATTTATCTGATAACAAGATGACATCAAATAGCAAAATGCTCATAGTCTAAAACAAATCTATTTAGAATTTCATTCCTGGAGGAGGTTTTGGGAATCATATTAGTTCTTTTTCATTGTAACTATCATCACACAAAAGAGCTTCTCTTTCTCATCTGAAAAGTATTTACATCAGCATATTCTACATGAAAAGGAGTAAGTTAACACAACCCATAGAGCTATGACATTTCTAAGAGTAATTCATTTTGAGAAAAAGAAAAGTTGTCCAAAAGTTTTTTCAACTCCTTGTTTACTTTGTTCCAGCCAATCACCAAATGAACCCCCCCTGTACTCTGCCACAAAAGCGGATAAATCTTAGTGCCTGATAATTATCAAAACATGAACAAAAAGCAGAAATCAAATTATATTCCTTAATCATCTTTGATGTGTAACTAGCCCATTATCATTTATTACTTCAGTGAGAAATAGGTGTTTTCATTGGGGTACTGTAAAAGTAAGATTTATGAATTTATCTCAAAGTATTTAATTTACACCCTTATTTCAAAGGTGCTTATGTCACTGAGGGCAAAATATGTTTTCAGCATCAAAGGACATAGACCTCTTGCATATGATGCACCACTTCTCTGTGGATCCTTTGTTGAAATCATTAAAACATGAATGAACTAAAAGCATGGTGTTTCACCAAAACTATAACCCAAACTTGTCAGGGGTTTCAATGCACTTATTTTATTGATTATCAGAGATTCAATACCACACAGTTAGCGACAATTTGATTACAACTGCTCATACACCAAATTAGCCTGACACTAGATGCTACACCCACTACAAAAAGGTGCACCCTTTACCTCCTAGCAAAACCTTTACATACTGTTTTTTAGTAGTTTTGTTGAAACCACTATCCCATAGTAGATTCAACATCCTTTACAGTTCTCTGATAGATACTTTTGTATCATTGGATTTTAGCAAAAACAGATTCTAAGGTAAATTTCTGACTTGCCCCAAAAGAGCTCATGCTTGGTTAATTTATCAAGACATTGAATACATCAAGCATGAGGGAATCAGCTATATTGTTCTACATTAGATATGCAGAATCCATATCCCATCTACCAATTCTGTTGCTTCTTTTGTGCACATGTATTTCACTTCTATACTTTAACCAATTAAGGCATCAATGGATACATACTTGGATGAATCATATAAAGTCAACTTTCAAAAGTTTCCCTAACAATCTTGTTCATTGTATACCATGAATTTGGGATTCCTTGCAGTTGGAAACATTGTTCAGGGAAACCACACGATTAAGGATCTTGGAATGAATGTTAGTGGGCATTGTTTTAATATTTTTCACAAAGTATTTGACACAACCAATGGAGACTCGATTTTTTCAATTTGACAAAAAGAGTTACATTTTTCATAGATTGATCTTTGTGTGCATAGTCCAACAACTTCACAATCAAGATAGAATTTACACACAAATTTTGGATTCCATACTCACCATCATTACTGACAGATACTTTTTAAACCCTCCACTTTATTGTATTTTATGGATGAAGAGACATCAAATCTAACCAGCATTTATCCACTATTGTTTAAGCTTTTCTTTATCTCCTCACTTTATTAAAGAGAAATAGACTATTTGGAATCCAATAGTGCAGCTTGAATACCCTATAGTCATTTCTGGTAATTGTAGTATTATTTATGGTTTCTTTGTTGAAAAAGTCCTACAATATATTGAGATTATATGTCAACTGATATTCTTATTCTTCCGTTTTTAGCTCCAATATTGTTTTTAATCCATAAAATATTTCTGTCAATCTGGAGGAGACTGGATTTTGGCGTTGTGTCCCTTTATGCCCTAGGCTATATTCATTGTACAGATTAACACAAATAATCATCAATTTTTGCATTAAGTGCTAAAAATAAGACAAACTACCTATTAGATCCCATTATTACTGAAAAGCTGATGTTGTAAGATTTAATTTGATAGCTAGTATGTTTGGTAAGGTTTAATTCATTCATGGTTTCATTTCCACTGAAGTTGCATATTGGGGGAGATGCAATGTCAACAATCAAATTGAACAAAGTTGGAAGCCTAGTTGGCACACACATCAACAGTTCTCTCTTACACAAATGATTCAAGGGCAATCTCAAGCAGAACATATCACTTGCTCCATTAGAAAAACAATGCACTGCAGTCATTTCTGTTGGAGGAAGATGCCATTAAAGGTTAGTGTAGGAGATCTGCATGAAATTACACCTATCAATATTATGAAAATTTATTCACTTTGTGGTGTAAGTTTGTGAACAAACTGTTGTACAGTTATAAAGGTTTAGATGGTTAACTGTAATTTGATTCAACTTCTGTTGACAAATAATCAATATAGATCCAATAATTATTGCAAATAATTAAAAAAATTTTACAGCTGCAATGGCATGTACATTTGGGGATCAAAATAGATTTGATTCAGCTCACCACACCGCAAATAAAAGTGACTCAAATGAGTCTCAAAGTTGTTATTTTTTTAGCCTGATTTGAGACATAGCCTTTTAATCCAAGCCAAATTTGAGTCATTTGATTTTTAAGTCATTATTTAAGACAGTCTTGGGAAAATCTAGTGTTTGTTCGAACGTTCAGATAAATTTTGAGACTTTATATTTGTAATCTCGATTTTCAATTTTCCTGCTGTCCAATTTTCCAGACATTTTTGTGTTCTATCTAGTACTGGAAAATTTGTGAAAATTGTTTACTTGTAATATAAAAAATCACATGGACTTAAGATTTTTCTATTTCTTTGTATCTCCTCATATTCTAGTCCATTAAAAAAAAGAACTCAATACATTGATGAATATTAGAATTCAATACCATATGGTATACTA
>JACCDI011911283.1_pt1 | contig 11500 bp, 12 predicted proteins | sample 7442791 | NCBI WGS metagenome assembly JACCDI01 (sample SAMN15323434, study PRJNA562643) | freshwater metagenome | isolation source: river surface water | place: USA:Blue River Watershed | collected 2017-08-15
AAACAAATGGTGATTGTAGCTCAGTTGGTTAGAGCGTCGGATTGTGGTTCCGAAGGTCGCGGGTTCGAGACCCGTCTTTCACCCTTTCAATTATAAAGCTTCGAGGCAACTCGGAGCTTTTTTTATGCCCATAAAAAAAGCCTTGAAGATTCTTCAAGGCTTTTTTGGGTACTAACGGTTAAAATTAGAAAGCTAATTTTACGTTTAAGTCAAAATCATCAGAAATCGTTTTGTCTCCTAAATCAGAAAAGAAACTTCCAGATCCGTATTTGATGTCGTATTTTGTACGGTTTACTTTTAAAGCTGCCGATGCAGTATTACCCGCTACGTTTAATTCAAATTTTACTGGCTCTGTTTTTCCTTTGATGGTTAAATCTGCCGTTACAGAATACACGTTAGCTGCTTTTTCTCCAATAGATTTAATAACTAAAGTAGCTGTTGGAAATTTTTCAGTTCCAAAAAAATCATCCGATTTTAAGTGACCATCTAAGCTAGCTTTACCTTTACCTTCTAAATCGGTAGTGTTGATTGTGGTCATGTCAACTGTGAAATTACCCCCTACAACTTTTTTTCCTTTGAAGATTAATGTTCCTTCTTTTAAGGTAATGTTTCCTGAATGTTCACCGGTTACTTTTTTTCCTACCCAGTTGATGCTACTTTTTGCTGCGTCTACTTTTTTGCTTACTTGTGCAAAAGACGTTACGGATACGAAAGCTACTAAAGCTACTGCAATTGTTTTTAAATTTTTCATGTGTAAATGTTTAAGTGTTAATGTATAATTAAATAGTTTCAAATAATTCTGCTGTTGATTTTCTAACTTTGGCTAAATGTTGGGTAGCGTCGTCTTCATGACGGTAACCTACTGCAGCTACTAAAGAAGCCGCATACCCTTTAGCTGTTAATCCTAGGATTTCATTGTATTGCTCGGGTAAGAACCCTTCAATAGGGGTAACGTCAATCTTTAATTCGGCTGCCGCATTCAATAAATTGCCTAAAGCCAAATAGGTTTGTTTTGAAGTCCAAACGGCCTTTTTCTCTAGTGGCAATCCTACTAAATTTGATTTCATAAAATCACCATAGCCTTTCACATCTTCTATAGCGATGCCTCTTGTTTGCGCAATGTTTGCCAAATACTCGTCAATTTGAGCATCTTGCACATCGGTGGAATGGGCAAATACAAAAAGATGAGAAGCGTCAACAATTTGACTTTGTCCCCATGATGCAGGTTGTAACTTGGCTCTCACTTCCGGATTTTCAATAATAAATATTTTGTACAACTGTAACCCATAGGAAGAAGCACTCAAACGAATGGCTTCCTTTAAAAAAGTTAGGTCTTCATTCGATATTTTTTTTGTAGCATCAAATTTTTTGGTGGCGTAACGCCAATTCTGGTTTTCAATAAAATTGTGGTTCATCGTGTAGGTGTTAATTTCTAAATTTTTCTAATAAGGTGTTCAATTGGGTCAATTCTTTTTCAGTAAGATTGTTGCCAAATTTTTGTTCGTGTGCTTCGACTAATGGATCCAATTGTTTGAGCAATTCCATTCCTTTTGACGTAATGGTGATTTCCATTTTTCTTCGGTTTTGCGGGCAAATCTCACGCAACACCAACTCTTTTGCGAGCAACTTATCTACGAGTCGGGTAGTGTTGCTGGTTTTGGCAATCATGCGTTCTTGAATGGTGTACATATTCACCGGATTTCCTTTTTGCCCACGCAAGATGCGCAATACATTGAACTGTTCGGCCGAAAGATCAAACGGCTTCAACAGTTCGTTGAATTTATCGGCAATGACATTCTGTGTAAACATTACATTGAGTAATGCTTTTTTTTCTTGTGCCATTGGGAAAGTGGTTTTTATGATTTCTTCAATTCGCATGCCTACGATAATATTTGTAGGTACAAATGTAGTATATTTTTTATTTGTATATACAAATGTGTGTTAATTTTTTTATAAAATTTTTAAATTCCAATTTTGGTCGTATTTTTGAAAAAAAAATAACACGATGAACTTAGACCAAAAAGAGTGGTGGAGTCAGTTTTTAAACGATGAACACGGTATTATAATTGACGTACGCACAGAAGATGAATATGAAAGTGGTAAAATTCCGAGTGCCTTAAATATTGATATCTATAAAGGACAAGGATTTATTTACCGAGTGGAAGAGTTGGATAAATCCAAAAATTTCTATGTGTATTGTGCGGCTGGTGTTCGCAGTGCGAATGCTTGTGGCGTCATGCAACAATTGGGCTTTGAAAATGTTTTCAATTTGGTGGGTGGTTTTTCCAACTGGGAAGGTCCAACAGACTAATAAAAAAAAATCCGCTAATTAGCGGATTTTTTTTACGTATTATTTTTTATAAAAAGGCATTTTTACCACTTTGGCTTTGATGTCTTTGTTTCGGATGCGAATGTAAATTTCTGAATCTACTGTTGCTAGTGCTGTAGGCACATAACCCATTCCGATAGCAATTCCCAAAGACGGGGATTGTGTTCCAGAGGTTACGATTCCAACTATATTTCCTTGAGCATCACAAATTTCATAATCGTGACGGGGAATTCCGCGTTCGATCATTTCAAATCCTACCAATTTGCGTGCAACACCCGCTTCTTTTTGTTGGAGTAGTTGGTCCGAATTGGTAAATGTTTTGTCAAATTTGGTGATCCAACCCAGTCCCGCTTCTAAGGGCGAAGTGGTGTCGTTGATGTCGTTTCCATACAAACAGAATCCCATTTCCAAACGAAGGGTGTCACGAGCCGCTAATCCAATAGGTTTGATCCCAAAGGCAGCACCGGCTTCAAAAACTTTGTTCCAAATGTATTCGGCATCTTCATTTTTAAAATAAATTTCAAAACCGCCTGACCCAGTATAACCAGTCGCGGAAACGATTACGTTTTGCTTTCCGGCAAAATCCCCAATTTGAAACGTATAATAGCCCATATTGGCCAAATCAATATTAGTTAACGATTGCATTGCTTGAGCGGCTTTCGGACCTTGAATGGCTAATAAAGAATATTGATCGGATACATTGGTCATTTCCACACCCAAATCGTTGTGCGATGAAATCCAATTCCAATCTTTTTCAATATTTGAAGCGTTTACCACTAATAAATAATGGTTGTCTTCTATTTTATATACGATTAAATCGTCTACGATTCCGCCATCTGCATTGGGCAAGCACGAATATTGTGCTTTTCCGTTGACTAACTTTGAGGCATCGTTTGAAGTTACTTTTTGAATTAAGGCCAAGGCATTTTCGCCTTTTAAGAAAAATTCGCCCATGTGAGACACGTCAAAAACACCCACCCCGTTGCGCACGATTTCGTGTTCAGCATTGACGCCTTCATATTGCACCGGCATATTGTATCCGGCAAACGGTACCATTTTAGCTCCTAATTGTTCATGTATAGCAGTTAAAGCTGTATTTTTCATATATGTAGAATTTATTTATTAGTGGTCATATATGGAATCGCCATTTTTATTGGCATTTGTTTGCACAAACTTGTTATTAATGACGATTTCCTATTGTAAATAGTTGTTTATATTACCGCAAAAATACTACTTTTTTGGTGACTGCAATTATATGTTACAGGGCTTTTATTATGGATTTATGAACAATAGGAGTTGATGAATGATTGAATATTATCAATTAGTTGTTATAAAGAAGAACTAAATATATAACGGTTTTCAATATGTATTAAAAACCGTCATATATTACACACTAATTAATGTCGTAAATTGATCTATAATCATTAATAAATTCATCGCCTTCAAAATATAGGTATCGATTTAGATTTTTATACTTTAATTTTGAATCAATATCTATTAAAAATCTAGTTAGGTATTTATTAACTAAACTTGATTTATAGTATTTTGTATTTACAGCGAGAATGTTATTGTCGATCTCAAATTCATTAGACATAATTTTTGCATCATAATATTCTGCAACTACAAAGAGTGATAAATTATTTTTTTTGCAATGTGCTTGAATTAATTCTAGTGGATAGCAAATTTTACTTTTACAATTTAAATCCCAAAAATAAACTATAGATTTATTTTTTTTAGTTAGACATTTTTTTAAATGTATACCATTGATGATGTATATTTTATTTTTCTCTATTGATGTATTGAAAAGTAATGTGTCAGAACTATCTAATTTAATAAATAAATTAGGCATTTCCTTTTGTGTTTCATTAAAATAACTGTAAAGGCCTTTAAAGTTGCCTTTGATGGCACATGATGAAAAAAAAACAAATAATAATATTAATAAAAGTTTTTGATTTTTTATCAACTTAATTATTTTATATGTTGAGAATATTGACATACATTATAGCTGTTTAGCTGAAATTTTATAACCACCATATTCTCCAATACTGTTATCAAATATATATTCTCCGGAAAGTAATATCAAATTTTCATTTCTCAAATCTGAATCAATATATAAAGTTTTTCGATTTCTAATTGCATTATCATGAGTCGAATCTGTTGGATTAAGTTTGATAATCATGAAGCCTAATTTAGTGTTATCAAATATCTTTATTATTCCAGAATTTGCAATTCGATTATTCTCAATACAATCTACAATATTATCATATGCATCTGTACAACAGAATGTACAACTTGTAAAGTTACACAACCCAAATCCTTTGCAATCACGACTTGTTCTGCCCCATTCGTCCCAAGCTGCATAATACAAATGAAATTTAACAGGCGTTTCTCTTGTAGTCGTACTGTTAATATTCTCTTTCGTTTTTGAAATAGAATTTAACTCTTCGTTTTCTGTGCAAGAAATTAAAATAATTAATGCATAAATTGATGAAAATAAAATATTTTTTTTCATGGCTAATAAACTTCCCCTTATATTAATTCGGACTACCGAATGGACGATAACTTTAGGTACTATTTTTTTAGGGTTAATTTGTACCGCCCTCTTGCTAATATTTTCTACTGTTATTACTAACCGTTTCTTCAATTTCCTTGCTAAGATCTAGATAGTCTACAAGCGATTTTTGGACAACGTTTGAGAAAATAATAGAAATATGTTATTTGTATTTTCTACGTAATTTTAAATAATCCCATAATTTTGAATTCATTCTTCCCCAATAATTTGAAATGTCTATTAGTAAAATTAATTTACATTTATCTGTATTTCCTAATCTTAACATTTTAATGTTTTTTGTTATAGATGTTATTATGTCTAATTTTTCATCAATTATAATAATGCTTATTTATAGATTTAATCACATAAACGATATTAGTTTTTTGGTTAAATCTATTTATTTTCTACTTATTGAATTCAAAACTATTATTTTGTGAAATCCAAAATCGTTTTTAATTGTTTACATTCGATTAAAAATGTTTGTAAATAGATTCTGAAAAGAGAAGTAGATATGCAATACTAAATTACACCTCAAAAAAGTTGTTTTTTAGCAATTGTTTGTAGAATTTTGGCACTTTAATACAACCTATGGAAACCATACATTACATCAGTTCCGATTTATTAGCGCTTGAAACCATTAACGAAATTGTTTTTCAAGGAAAACAATTGGCATTATCGGAAGAAGCAATCGTAAACATTGAAAAATGCAGAACGTATTTGGATGATAAAATGAAATCGCATTCTGAACCCATTTATGGAATTAATACCGGGTTTGGGTCGTTGTGTAATGTGAAAATTTCCAATGAAAATTTATCCAAATTGCAAGAAAATTTGGTAAAATCACATGCTTGTGGAACGGGTGAAGCGGTACCGCATGAAATTGTAAAGATTATGTTGTTGCTCAAAATCCAATCGTTGAGCTATGGACATTCGGGAGTACAATTGGTTACCGTTCAACGTTTGATCGATTTTTACAACCACGATATTTTACCTCTTATCTATACCCAAGGTTCTTTAGGAGCCTCTGGTGATTTGGCGCCATTAGCCCATTTGTCCTTGCCTTTGTTAGGGGAAGGCGAAGTCTTTTGCGATGGGTTTCGTCAACCTGCCACAAAAGTATTAGCAAAAATGGGGTGGGAGCCTATCGTATTACAATCCAAAGAAGGTTTGGCCTTGTTAAACGGTACGCAATTCATGAGTGCTTATGGGGCGTATTGTTTGCTTAAAGCTCAAAAAATAGCTTACTTAGCCGATGTTATTGGTGCCATATCTTTAGAAGGTTTTGACGGGCGAATCGAACCCTTTACCGATTTAATTCATTTGATTCGTCCCCACAAAGGACAGGTGCAAACGGCCGAACATTTCAGGGATTTATTAGAAGACAGTCAAATCATTGCGCAATCCAAAGCACATGTACAAGATCCGTATTCGTTTCGTTGCATACCGCAAGTTCATGGTGCTTCCAAAGATGCTATTGACTATGTAAAGAAAGTATTTCGCACCGAAATCAATTCGGTTACCGATAATCCCAATATTTTTGTTGGGGAAGATTTGATCATTTCAGGTGGAAATTTCCACGGGCAACCTTTAGCTTTAGCGTTAGACTTTTTAGGCATCGCCTTGTCAGAATTGGGCAGTATTTCCGAACGCAGAACCTACCAATTGATTTCGGGATTGCGCGGATTACCACCTTTTTTAGTTAACAATCCCGGACTGAATTCGGGCTTCATGATTCCGCAATACACCGCTGCCAGCATTGCCAGTCAGAACAAACAATTGGCCACTCCAGCGAGTATCGACAGTATTGTTTCTTCCAACGGTCAGGAAGATCATGTGAGTATGGGGGCCAATGCTGCGACAAAAACCTTACGCATTGTTGAAAACGTAGAGCGCATATTGGCGATAGAATTATTTAATGCTTCGCAAGCCATTGAGTTTAGAAGACCTTTACAATCTAGTGATTTTATCGAAAGCTTTTTAAAATCATATCGCGAAGAAGTTTCCCTCGTTACCGAAGACCGCATTTTGCATTACGATATTGAAAAATCAATTGCGTTTTTGAACAGTTTTCAAATTGATTTTGACTAAATATCAGGGCTTATTTTAAACGTTTTGCAATAGAAATAATCAGAACAATTAAGGCAGCAGCTTCCGCTAATAATCCGGTAGCAAGCAGTGCTGTAGCGCCGGGCCAATGCATAATTTTAAATAATGCACCAATTATAGTGATAGCAATTCCTAAGGTTAAAAATAAAATTGGAAGGGCATGTTGTTTTTTCATCCGTACGGTTATTTCGTTATTTCCACTTAAAATTCTTTTCAATAGCCTTGATCATTTCTCCGGCGATGTCTTTTTGAGTGGCTCCTTCAATGCCTTCCAAACCAGGAGAAGAATTCACTTCTAACAACAATGGTCCTTTAGACGAACGAATGATGTCTACACCGGCTACTTTTAAATTCATCGCTTTGGCTGCTTTGATGGCAATTTTCTTTTCGTCGGCCGTTACTTTTACGATGGAAGCGGTACCTCCCAAATGAATATTTGCTCTAAATTCACCCGGTAATGCCTCGCGTTGCATGGCCGCCACTACTTTTCCATCCACAACAAACAAACGCAAATCTTTTCCGTTGGCCTCTTTGATGAATTCTTGAACTAAAATGTTGGCATTCAAACTTTTAAAGGCGTTAATTACCGATTCAGCTGCTTTTTTAGTTTCTGCCAAAACAACACCTTTTCCTTGAGTACCTTCTAATAATTTTACGATCAACGGCGATCCGCCTACCATTTTGATCAAGTCGTCGGTATCTAAAGGTGAATTGGCAAATCCGGTAGTTGGAATATCCACACCATTATTCAATAACAATTGCAAGGAAAACAGTTTGTCTCTCGATTGCGTAATGGCAGAAGCATTGTTTAGGGCATATACTTTTAGGGCTTCAAATTGTCGGGTTAGCGCACAACCATAATACGTCATGCTGGGGCGAATGCGCGGAATGATGGCGTCAAAATCGTTCAATACTTTACCACCACGGTAATGAATTTCGGGTTTGGTGGCATCGAGTTTCATGTAGCAATATTTGAGGTTCAAAAAGTGCATTTCATGTCCTCTCAATTCGCCGGCTTCAATAATACGTTTGTTGCTGTATAATTCTGGATTACTCGCTAATAGTCCAATTTTTAATCCTTTTTTGGTCTCGTTGGATGCGTAGTAATATTCTTTTAATTTTTCGGTTGTGGGTTGGCCCAATAAATAGCGTTGTTCAGGATCGACCAATACTCTTCCCGACATGGCTTCGCGGCCCAACAACATTCGGAAACCCATGGAATCCCTGTTGGTAAGCGTTACTTCGATTTCCCAAGTTTTGCCTCCAATTTCGAGTTTGGTTTTGATCACATACCGTTGTTCTCTAAAACCGCTAGAACTTTTTACCACACGTTTGTCAATAAGAGGGGCTTCGCAATGAATAACCGCTTTGGCATTGTTTTGTATGGGATTGATGTCAAATTTCACCCAACTTTCGCTGTTCTTTTCGAAAGTAGCAATATTAATCGCGTGCAAGGCAGAAGTCTTTGCTCCCGAATCGACACGCGCTTTAATTGTTGGAATACCTAGCGTAGGGAAGGAGCACCATTCTTCGCTACCTACAATAACTTTATCTAGCATTTTTAACCGTATGAATTAGGATTCTAAAGTAGTATTTTTTTCAATACAAATAGATTTTTTGTAGTATAAAAAAAAACCAAGCTAAGCGCTTGGTTCTTCTAGTTTTTTAATTTGGATTACGAGTTCCTGATTGGCTTCATCTAATTCCATAAAAATTTGATCGCCTTCATGAATCTTAGATGTGATAATCTCTTCAGCTAGAGCATCTTCGACATATTTTTGAATCGCTCGTTTGAGTGGACGTGCACCAAATTGCTTGTCAAATCCTTTTTCGGCAATATAGTCTTTGGCTTGTTCTGAAAGCTGTAAGGTATAGCCCAATTCTTTAACTCGAGCGTATAATTTATCCATTTCAATATCAATAATTTTATCGATATCGTGTTTTTCAAGCGCATTGAATACAATTACATCGTCAATTCGGTTTAAAAATTCTGGTGCAAATGCTTTTTTCAAAGCGTTTTCAATAATGCCTTTGGAGTGTTCTTCGGTTTGTGCATTTTTTGCAGCCGTTCCAAATCCAACGCCGGTTCCAAAATCTTTTAATTGGCGTGCACCCACATTAGAAGTCATGATGATGATCGTGTTTCTAAAGTCGATTTTTCTTCCCAAACTATCGGTTAGATGGCCGTCGTCTAATACTTGTAGGAGCATGTTAAACACATCGGGATGCGCTTTTTCAACTTCGTCTAGAAGCACCACACAATAGGGTTTTCTTCTGACTTTTTCTGTCAATTGTCCGCCTTCTTCATAACCTACATAGCCTGGAGGCGCTCCAACCAATCTTGAAATGGCAAATTTTTCCATGTACTCGCTCATGTCGATGCGTATTAAAGCATCTTCCGAATCGAATAATTCTTTTGCAATAACTTTAGCCAGTTGGGTTTTTCCAACTCCGGTTTGGCCTAAGAAAATAAAGGAGCCAATCGGTTTGTTTGGATCTTTTAAACCGGCTCTATTTCGTTGAATAGATTTAGCAATTTTTTGAACCGCTTCATCTTGCCCAACTACTTTACCTTTAATAAGTTCGGGTAAATGAGCTAATTTATTACTTTCAGTTTGAGCAATACGATTTACGGGGATTCCAGTCATCATCGAAACCACGTCTGCTACGTTGTCTTCTGTAACGGTTACTTTATTGTTTTTAGCATCTTCTTCCCATTGTTCTTGGGCAATCGCTAGATCTTTTTCAATGCGTTTTTCGTCGTCACGGAGTTTAGCAGCCTCTTCGTATTTTTGTTTTTTTACCACCGTATTTTTTAGTTCGCGTACTTCCTCTAATTGTTTTTCCAATTCTAGAATTTGTTTGGGAACATCGATGTTGATGATATGAACGCGTGATCCAGCTTCGTCTAAAGCATCAATTGCTTTGTCAGGCAAGAATCGATCGGTCATGTAGCGATTGGTTAATTTCACACAGGCTTCAATCGCTTCCGGTGTGTAAATTACGTTGTGATGGTCTTCGTATTTGGGCTTGATGTTGTTCAAGATGGTAATGGTTTCTTCTACAGATGTAGGTTCAACGATTACTTTTTGAAAACGTCTTTCTAAGGCGCCGTCTTTTTCAATATATTGTCGGTACTCGTCTAAGGTGGTAGCGCCAACACATTGTATTTCACCGCGTGCTAAGGCAGGTTTGAACATGTTTGAGGCATCCAATGAACCGGTAGCTCCACCAGCACCGACTATGGTATGAATTTCGTCAATGAATAAAATGATGTCGTCATTTTTTTCCAATTCGTTCATCACGGCTTTCATGCGCTCTTCAAATTGGCCACGGTATTTGGTTCCGGCAACTAAACTGGCAAGATCCAGGGTTACTACGCGCTTATTGAAAAGATTACGAGATACTTTCTTTTTGATGATGCGCAAGGCCAATCCTTCTGCAATTGCTGATTTACCCACACCGGGTTCACCAATTAACAACGGATTGTTTTTCTTTCTTCGGCTCAATATTTGCGATACGCGTTCGATTTCTTTATCACGACCAACTACAGGGTCTAATTTACCTTCTTCGGCCATTTCGGTTAAGTCACGACCAAAATTATCCAACACGGGTGTTTTTGATTTTTTATTGGTTTTATTGCCAGATGGTGGACTATTGAAACCACCGTCTTTTAGACTGTCATCTTGTCCGCTGTCATCATTAAATGATTCGGCTTTTGGCGTATTTTCTATGTAGTCCTCTTCGTTTGTCATCATTGCCGTATATTGTTCTTTAACCGTTTCGTAATCAATTTTAATTTTCTGGAGTAGTTTTGTTGTGGGATCGTTTTCGTTTCTAAGAATACAAAGCAACAAATGGGCGGTACTAATTTCAGAGCTGTTGAATAATTTTGCTTCTAAAAAAGTAGTTTTTAGAGCACGTTCCGCTTGTCGAGTAAGCAACAAGTTTTTCTTTTCGATATTCTGAATGGCATTGGGATTGGCCGGACTCAAGATTTCTACTTTTTTTCTCAAGTGTGAAAAATCGACCGCTAAATGATTTAGGATGCTGATAGCTGTTCCGTTTCCATCGCGAAGTATGCCCAATAAAAGGTGTTCTGTACCAATGAAATCATGACCCAAACGCAGGGCTTCTTCCTTGCTATAAGAAATTACATCTTTAACTCTTGGTGAAAAATTATCGTCCATACTGCCGTTATAAATATTAGTAAAAGTACAAAAACAAAAAGGGTATACCAAAAACTATACCTGATGTTTGTATCATATCGCTAAATGACAAAAAATAATTGAAAAATAAAAGAAAACAAGGGTTGATTTATAACCAATTTGTAAACAAAATTGTTAATAAAATCTCTAAATTACTCCCTTAAAACACTTCCTAAAAGTAGAAAAAGCTTTATATTAGCACGTTTTAGTACTAATTATAATTTTAATATAAATACTTATGTCAGAAGGAGAAAAGTTAATTCCTATTAACATAGAGGAAGAAATGAAATCAGCGTACATCGATTA
>JACCDI010246607.1_pt1 | contig 11499 bp, 12 predicted proteins | sample 7442791 | NCBI WGS metagenome assembly JACCDI01 (sample SAMN15323434, study PRJNA562643) | freshwater metagenome | isolation source: river surface water | place: USA:Blue River Watershed | collected 2017-08-15
ATTAAAAACGCGCTTCAAAAATAGTGTGTACAAAACGTACCGCCTACAGCCTAGGGTGGTACAATCAAAACATGGACAGGAAGTCAAAAATCCTCTTTACCACAATGTTTATTCTCATTGTGGTTTCAGTGAGTGCGACTTTTTATAAAACCGTAATATTAGAGAACTTTGACTTAGCTGGTGTGTGGATTGAGTTTCCAACAGAAACAAGTAGTTATATTTGGTTTGTGTACGAAAATACTGAATACGAACTAGAACTTGAGGAGACTGAAATAGAGCCAATCTTAGAAAAAATTGCAGATACTGTAGGCCTACCAGTCACAGAACTTGATTCAGGTTTTGTCGCCTATATCGAATCAAGCTATGAAGAGGCTCTAGCAATATCCGAATAATCATCTGCTATGTCAAAATCTAATCCACAAATATTTTCATGGATGAGTCCAAAACTTTCCATCAAGAAAACCTCCAAGTATGGCAAAGCAGTAAAACCGGTTACCACTAAAAGTACCAAAAAAACCTACGAGAAGGTTGATGGTGAAGGTTTTGGTGTGTTTGCAAACCAAAATATAAAAAAGGGTGACATACTCTTTGTGATGGGAGGGTACATTCTCACTATTGATGATGAAAATTCATTAAAGGGCATTGTAGCTGATAAACCGATTGAGATTTCAGAAGATTTTTCAATCGGACCTAGAAAACCAAGTGATATAGCAAAAATGCCTCAACACTACGTCAATCACAGCTGTGCGCCAAACACTGGATTCAAGGGGCAGCTATTTATGGTTGCAATGAAAAATATAAAGCCTGATGAAGAGATCGTTTATGACTACGCCATGATTATGCACACCAATGAACGAAGCAACAGCTTGTTCACGTTTAATTGTGTCTGCGGTAGCAAAGCGTGTCGTAAAATTGTAGGGGAGCGAGACTGGCTCCTTCCTGAGCTACAGGAAAAATACAATGGTTATTTTCAATACTACCTCCAAGAGAAGGTGACAAAAAAGTTAAGTAAAATGAAGAAATAATATGGATGTTTTACATTGCCTAGATTCCGAAGCAACACTATGGGGAGTATTTAACCCAGGCATTGCACCCGACCTTCTTTTCTATGCATACATCCCCACGATATTAATCTCTCTGTTATTGGGATATGTCGTATTTGCAAACCGTCGAGGGTTTACTCTTCCGAATACTCTATTCACTCTTTTTACTCTCACATACTCACTCTACCTAGTGAACGAAGTGGTTCAGTGGGTTGCCATACCGGCTGGGCTCGTTGAGTTTGCATGGACACTAATTGCACTCTACTTCGTGTCACTAGCGCTCTTACTGCTTTACTTCACTTACACATTCCTGTCTGGAAGAGACGCTACGTTTAAAACAAAACTATTTTTTGCCGCTAGTATATTGCCCATAGTTATATTTCTACCCACATCACTTAACACAAGTTCTTTTGACCTCGCATACTGTCAGAGTAACATCGGTCCGCTGTACTACTATATCTACACCTTACTCTCAATAATTGGCCTAACACTTGGTGCAGTTTGCATCAAGCACTACCGAAACAACAATGACCCCAAGTCGCTCCTACTCCTCGCTGGTGGTTATGCAATGTTGTTTATTTTGATGTTTGCCGACCTAGTTAGTGAGTACCTTGGTACATTTGAAATAAACTTGGTTGGGCCTATCGGTATGCTGCTTTTGATGTCATCCATTACGTTCATGATTGTTCGCTACCACGCCTTCAACATCAAACTTGCTGGGGCACAGGCGCTGGTTATTGGTTTGCTTTCACTGGTGGGAGCATTGCTCTTTGTGGTTCAGTCACCAACCTCACAAGCAGTTGCGGCAGCCACCTTCTTCTTCACCGCCATCGCCGGGTACTTCCTGGTACGCAGCGTTAAAAAAGAAATCAAGCAACGTGAAGAGCTTCAGGTGCTTACCGAAAAACTCGCCAAGGCAAATGATCGTCTGAAAGAGCTCGATAAGCTGAAGTCGGAGTTTGTTTCGATTGCCTCACACCAAATGCGCAGCCCGCTTACCTCAATGCGTGGCTACGCCTCAATGGTGCTCGACGGCTCATACGGAGCGGTTCCAGACAAAGCTCGTGAAGCGATTCAGCGTATTGCCGACTCAAGTGCGTTTATGGCCAAGATGATTGAGAACTACCTCAACGTATCCCGTATCGAATCAGGCAACATGAAGTACGAACTCTCCGACTTCAACCTCAAGCTCGAAACTGAAAAAGTCGTCGACGATAAGCGTCAGGAAGCAATGAAGAAGGGCCTCCTCCTTACATTTAAATCAAACCTCCAAGGACAGGGGATAGTGCACGCCGATATCGGCAAGACGCTCGAAATTGTCCACAACCTCCTCAACAACGCACTCAAGTACACACCAAAAGGCACCATCGACGTCACGGTCCACGATGACCCGAAGAAAAAGAAAATCTACGTCGACATCCATGACAGTGGTATTGGTATGAAGCCTGAAGATATCGCCAAGCTCTTCGGCAAGTTTGAACGTGCCGAAAACGCCAACACCGTAAACATCACCGGCACCGGCCTTGGCCTCTACGTCGCCCGCACCATGGCCCTCGCGATGAAAGGCGAAATTACCGCCTCATCCTCCGGCCAAGGCCAAGGCTCCACCTTCCGCTTTGAACTACCGATGATGATGTAGTTGCTGTTTTGATAAATTTTGTGTACTATCCATGGTTAGACAGCAATCCTTACTGGGGAGGTTCTTATGCTTAGTCTTAGCGAATACTCAAACGCCTGGCCTGAAGACAATGAGTCGATCTTTGAGAAGTCAAAAAGAATAATCAGATCGTTTCCCGCAATTTCATATATCAACTTTTCGCTGGTATTGACACGTCAGGCTGGGACATTAGAAGCAGCTTCCGTGGGTAACCAATACCCAGATGCAATGTCCGCACGAGATGCTTCACTGCTGCTTACCCAAGATACCTCGCACAGCCTAAGCAAAATTGTGATTAGTCATCGTAATGAGGCTCCAAACCGGGATCCAGCCTACCTCCTGTCATTACTTGAGCTCGTTATACTAGCTCACGCTAATGGATATGAAATCACTGGTCCTGGTGAACTTTACGTTTCGGGGAGCAATATGTACGGTGGCTACAGCCTTAACTTAAAGTTTGATGATGCACAACTTGCATATCGCAATGTAATGCACCCATCACCAAGAAAAATCATTGAAGAATCAGTCCCGTTTTCTACGGGATGGTGAATACAAGCAGCATACATATGCTGCTTTTTTTAAAAATACTTTTTGCACATTGTCAAGTGTTTCTTTTTTCATTTCCAACATATTATGGGCCTAGACAAGCTCATTGACAGGAGACAAAAAATGCAGCGTGTTCTCTCCGGCATTCGTGCCACTGGTAAATTGCACTTTGGCAGCCTCATCGGCGCGGTACAGAATTTCGTAGACTACCAAAACCGCCCCGACACTACCGGCCTCTACTTTGTGGCAGATTACCACTCTTTGACCACACTTGACGACCCTGAGCAACTCAGAGCAAATTTGATTGAGATTGTGAAAGACTACTTGGCGGCCGGGCTTGATCCGGAACGTTCAATCATCTACGCCCAATCAAGTGTGCCGGCGATAGCTGAGCTATGTTTGTTTCTAAGCATGTCCCAGCCGCTTGGTGATCTGATGCGCCTCCCAACCTACAAGGACCTTATCCGGAAGAACCCGGATCGCGTATCTTTGGGCTTGGTTTCGTATCCGGTACTGATGGCCGCCGACATCCTCGGACCGCAAGCGAACGTTGTGCCCGTTGGGGCCGATCAGGTACCCAACGTGGAAATGGCTCGGTCACTGGCCGAGCGCTTCAACAATCGGTACGGAAAAACGTTCACGATCCCCGAAATGATGGAGGACATGGTTAAGGTGCCAGGACTTGATGGCGGCAAAATGGGGAAGTCGGAGGCCGATAAGGCCATCGCAATCACCATGAGCAGCAGCGAAATCTTGGCACGGTACCTGAAGCACGGCGTTACGGACCGCAATCGTACAAGCATGAACGAACCTGGTAATCCTGACGTCTGCCAGTCGGTCTACCCGATGCACAAGATTGTCACACCAGGTGAAGCAGAGTCTTGTGAAATTGCCTCACAGTGCCGCAACGCAACCATTGGTTGCCGCGCTTGCAAAGAGCTGATGGTTGAGAATCTGTACAAAATTCTTGGTCCTTTCCAGGAACGTCGTGCAGCGTACGCTGACAAAGACAAACTCGTTCGAGAGATTCTCGAGGACGGGGGAGCGCGAGCTCGCGCAATGATCACCCCAACGGTTGAGCTCGTTGCCGACCGTATGGGTATCAGTCGTTTCAAATCACAAACCTAGCGAAGGAGATACATCATGCCCGTTCCTGACCTGACAACCAGCGGCACACGTCTTCATGCTATCGACGAAGAAATTTTTCGTTTGATTGCTGAACGCATGCGAGTCGCTCGCGACGTAGTACGATTCAAACAACAAACCGGTGAGAAAATAGTGCGTGGAGATATAGAGTCTAAGCGCATCTATGAAGCCGGTATGCTGGCTGAGGAAATCGGGTTGAGTCCCGACTTTGCTCGCACGATTGAGCATATGCTCATCGGTGAATCATGCAAAGTGCAGGTGGATGCTATGCAATCCGGCACGGCAAAGATTCTGCCTACCGCAGGAAACGATCGGTATGCTGCTCTCAAGCAGAATCTGGTCCGACTCACGCGTGCCGTTGCTCGTAAATACACGAGCTCTGGAGGCAACACCGCACCAGCTACGCGACTGTACGTAGACTACGAGAACGACCACATCCTTGGACGCGTTGCGGCGCTTGGTGCACACCTGCGTGGCAAAGCACTTGATCTAGGCTGTGCAGCTGGCCGGATTGCCCGTCTCCTTTCACCTCATTTTGACTCGGTGACAGGGTACGACCTTAGCCAAGACATGATTGACGAGTCTTGGCGCCGTTGTGAGGAGAAGGGTTTCGTAAACCATAACATGCAGTTCATTCAACACGACCTCGACTTTGGCATTCCCGAAGACGACAACAGTGTTGATATGATTGTCATGGGGCTTGGTACTGCTAGCGACATGCATAACCTCCGTGGTGTATTGCATGAAATTGGTAGAGTACTCAAGCCAGATGGCGCGTTTGTTCTGTCGTTCTATAATGCAGACGCACTCATGTACACACCGGGGTACATCCCTCTTGATTCAGGTCTCAACGCCCGCATCAATACAGACGAGAACTGCTTGCAGTTGTTTGTACCGACTTCGGTTACCGAGGACGGAGAGACAATCCCTGGTGATGAGTACTTGATTTACGCCCGAGCGTATACCTGGAGCGAGATTGAGACGATGGTAGGGGCACCCTTGCGGATACACTTTTACCGCACACACCCCACACTCGCTTCAGTTATGCCCCGCGTGCTGCTGCAAAACCCCGCACTCAATCCCGTCCTTGAACGACTGGAACGAGCAGTCGAGTATAGCGGCGCCGGTGCTTACTATTTGGTATCCGGCATTAAAGAATGAGTTCTTGAATTAGCAAAGCGATATCACCCTTGTGATATCGCTTTTTATATATACTATACAGCTAGATTCACAGGAGTTCCTCATATGCTTATGAAAAAAATTGCTCCGTACAACCCGTATGGAGATGAATCTGAAAACAGGTATCAATATGTGTGTCGGCTGCTTCTACAAAAGGTAGACCCACCAAGTATTGCTCCAAAGAGCATTGATTGCATGGGCCGCGTCACGTACCACTCGACACTTTTTCGTGCTGTAGATTGCATTGACAGAACTAACGCACCACGTTTGGTTCCCAACCGCGACCTAAACGAAATAGCCTTCAATCTTGATGACTACTGTAGTGAGTCTGTGTTCAAGAGCGAAAAAAGTAACGCTGTAAGAAAAGCATTCGTCCAGGGATTTATTGATGATCGGCTATCGGAGCGCCGCGACTCACTACAACTTAGGGTAAAACGAGTGAGTGATATTGCTATAAACCAGTCCCAAACACTGGCAGTATCACACACTTTCTTCATGAAACTTTTCCAGGTGTATTGGGACTGTGGTGAATTACTCTTCTCACATCCTGAAGTGTTAAGGTCTTACATTGACCCCAAAAAGCATTTATTTCCTTTTGGTGCAGAACTATATTTTAACGAATCAGCCCCGCTTACGTGAGGCTGATTTTATTTACTCATTAAAAAATTTTCAACCTGAATTTTGGCATACTGAGCAGCATGGACAGAATTTTTTGTGATGCAGTACTCATGACAAAACGCGGCAAAAAAAGTATCTCCAGCACCAATAGTATTATTGGCATTTATTTTCGAAGCAGTAAATACTGTTTCATTTCCTCGCTCAAATAGAGAAAACCCTTCGGCTCCTCTAGTGACTAAACAAATTTTTTGTTTAAATTCACCAACAATTAAATCAGGAATATTATTCAATTCTGACTCAGTCATTTTGACAATATCAAAGATTTCACAAGTAAATTTAATCTCATCATACGGCTTTTCAAAGTATCCTGAGCGCACATAACCTTGAACATCTAATGCACATATACCTTTGGCCGCACCTAGATCGTGTAAATCATACTCCTGAGCTATCGTAGACACCATTATAATATCTGCAGTCTTGCTCTGTTCTGTAAGCGGCATAATAGGGGGTACACTCAAAAAAGAGCCCGTTTCTCCATTATCCGTAACTTTTATTGATACGACAGCAGAAACCTCAGCCGTATGGACATTAAGTGGAATGTTATTTTTATCAAAAAAAGACCTAATCCAAAGTGCTGGACCGCCATCCCGCTCTATTCGAATACCTGTACGAATATCAAGTATCTCATCAACCGCATATGTGGCAATTGCTACATTCATAGACCTCAATCATACATCAAAATAAATGCTTATAAAATACGAACTGAACTATTGAAATTAGTGTATTTGTGGTATAATCTAACAAGACACAGACAGAGGAGATGGGACAATGAAATATGTGTTTGATAACGACGGTACACTTTATAACGACAATGTAGTGCTAGCTGAATTCCGCAGAATATTTTCACACTGGGGCTCCAAAGTTATGCAATGCTCACATGAAGATGTCTGGACTGCTACAGACAAGCTAAAGATAAAGTGGGGTACTGAATTCTCTACTATTGCGTTCATGAAAGAATTTGGTCTTTCATTTGATGAAATCGTAAACGAAACCTACCTGAAAGTACGCCTCTCACCACAAAACGTTGTAAGTGAATACAGTGTGTTGAAGTCAACCCTCATTTCGCTCAGCGGAGAAAAAATTGTCCTAACCAACAATCCTTCACAATTCGCCAGACGAATACTAGACGTACTGGGAGTACGTGAAGAGTTTGTGTCAATCATAGGCATGGCAGAGACTGACTTCAGAGGTAAACCTCACGCGTCAGCCTATGCGGCTGTTGAGGCAATATTTCCTGATACAAAACCTGAAGAATTTGTGTTCTTTGATGACTCAGTAACAAACCTAGACGCAGCAAGGTCACGGGGATGGAAGACAGTGCACATCTGCAAAGACAAACCGGTAGAAGCTCAGGGTCATAAGCAAATTGCAACTATTAACGCCCTGGATACAATTTGTCTATAGTAACAACCGTAAGATAGCGGTTGTTTTTTTGACTTTTTTAACGATTGACACATTTTTCTATGCTGCTATACTGCAAATACATGAAGACCCAGTTCACAAGCAACACAAACACATGGTGGTGGCAGTGGCGTTAACACTGACTGGTTTTTAGATATATTTCTCCTCAGAAATCACCAGTCAGTGCGACTGGTGATTTCTGTTTCGACAACTGCGCATAAGCCTAGTAGTCGGTACGGAAGGTACCGATTGTTCTTTGAAAGAGAAGGGAGCGAAACAAATGAAAGATGTCGTTGTAAAAGAGATTCTGAAACAAAAGCTGTATCAGAATATTCCTCTGTGGTATGACGAAGCTTACGAGCTTGGAGTAATGGCTGTAAAAGCCTGCAGAAAACATGCGCGTTCCAAGAAGCGCTATCAGGCGGTTGCGGTACTGTCTGCAATGCACAACAAAGCGACGTATAACCATGTAGGTGATGGAAAAACGACTCCACTGTCAGCAGCCGAACAGATTGCGGGGCTTTGCGCTGCAATTTTTGAGGAAGACATTGCGAAATCTCCATCCGGCTTCATTCGACCAAACGTGCCACTCACAATGGACAACTGTGGCATGGGCGGCGACCTGGTTGTCACCGCAAACGTTTCAACTCTTGCGGCGCTCATTGCTGCGAGTATGGGTATCCCGATGTGTAAGCACGGATCTCCAGCAAACGCTGACGGCGGTCGCCATGGCAGCTCTGACTTTATTGAGCTGTGTGGTATCAATCCGTATATGACACGCGCACAAATCGAGTATGCCGTCGAGCACTACGGCTTTGCGTACAGCGAAGCACTTGATACCAACTTCAAGCTAATTCACCTGCAAACGCACCGCTACGCAATGGTGCCGCATGTGAACGACCTCGTTGGTCCAATTACAAATCCGACACATCCGTCAATTCTGCGACGTCGTGTTATCGGCGTGAACCATCTCGTACACCCGAAAGTTGTCGCTGATGCCTACCGTATCATGAACAACAAAGGTGTTACCAAGATGGAAAAAGTCTACGTTGTTCGGGGGAAAATTAAACCTTCCTCGAATAGTGGATTCGATGAGCTTTCGACCTGTGTTGGAGGGAACGACATTTATCTCCTTAATGGTGACGATGTCGTCAAATGCGACCTGGATGCCCGTTCGTTTGGACTTCCATTTGCTTCTCCAGCATCAATCAGTCCACCAAACGGGATGAGTAAGGGTGAGTTTTCTACCCGCATCCTCCATGGAGAGGAAACAGGAGCTGCTCGTGACATGGTGCTCGCGAATGCTGCACTGTTGCACATGCTCTCCCTCGACTATTTCTTGTCGCCAGAAACGGCTTACAAGGAAGTTCGTGACATGCTTGATTCTGGTACTGTTCCCAACGTCGTGAACAATGTTCGCGCACTCGCGCCTCGTACATCGTAAAGTGACGTGACGCTATTATTTCCAAGTGGTATGCTGTTTGCATATCACTTTTTATTTATATTTTATGCATATACCCCTTAAAAAAATCTTCAAAAAAGACAAGGACGTCATCATTGGTGCACTTCACTTTCCTCCACTTTTAGGTTTTTCAGATTTTGCAGGCTACAAGCACGCACTCAAGTACGCCCTGGCCGACCTTAAAGCTTTTGAGAGCGGGGGAGTTGACGGTATTTTCATCGAAAATAATTACGGACTTTCTCAAGAGAAAATTGGTACACCAGCCGCCATCGCAATGGGGCACCTGATTGGAGAGATTCGCAAGCACACAAAACTGCCTCTCGGCGCCAGCGTACTCTGGAATGATTACGAGACCGCGTTTGCACTTGCCACTACGTACGACCTTCAATTTATCCGCATACCAGTCTTTGTCGATATTGTAGAGCCATACTGTGGAGTTATTACTGGGAACCCAAAGCACGTAAAAGCAACACAAAAACTACTACAAGCCGACAACGTGGCAATTTTTGCTGATATTCTTGTTAAGCATTCGAAGCACATTTCAACGCACTCACTTGAAGCTGCTGCCAAGAAAGCTATTAAAGCTGGTGCCGATGCAGTAATCGTAACTGGAGACTGGACAGGTCAAAGCCCGACTCTAGAAACGGTTACAAAACTACGTAGTCAGATCGGAAATTTCCCAGTCCTGATTGGTAGTGGAGTTGATACTACAAACGTAGCCGAACTACTTACGCCAGCCAACGGAGCAATTGTGAGCACTTCACTTAAAGCAGGAAAACTAAAAGAAGGGGAGCGAAATGCTAAAGGGTTTGAACAGCGAATTGATGTAAAGAAAGTCAAAGCACTCATAAAAGCACTCAATAAATAGACCTCTAATTACCAAAACGTCAAGACATATTCTTCTATTTCAGTGCTACCATATTTTTGGTAGCACTTTATAGAGGAGAGCAGGATGTCTGGCCAGGAAGAACCTAACAAACGTTTACTCTACAATTTGCTGGTTGTTCGAGCCTTTTTAAGTGCTTGTGGCCCAGTAAGCTACATGGTACTCATCGGTTACGGACTTGAGCCTTTTACTACAGTTGCATATATGCTTCTCGTGGGAGGAGTCTTTACTCTGTTTGTTGGATTCATGTTCAATCTACGGGTAAAATCTGTCGACAGAAATCACCTGCTTCCAGAGTTACAGAAACAAAGCAAGCAAACACTTCTGCTCATTCTTCTACTCGCAGTTACGGCTCCAGCCTTCAACTCAATTTATGTTGCTTCGATGATGGAAGGAACCATCACTGAAACGACAGTTATGGCTAGACTAGGTGTGCTTTTCGCAATCCCTTTTAGCTTAATGTTCCTTGCCAATAGAATTGTATCAATCAGAAACCTTGTGCTTGGATATGTCTGTATCCTTACAGGTGTAACGCTGTTTAAGTGGGCTGACATAAGCACCATCTTTAATGCTGGCGCTACCGTAATAACCCTTGGTTTAATTGTAGCGTTCATCAGTGCCATACAGGACACTACCTACATGTATCTTGGTAAATACGCAAAACTACGGTTCACGACATCTGCAGGTCTAGGCATGATAATCGGAGGCTTTAGCTTCCTGCTTGTCTTATCACTAATTGGCTACAATTGGTATATACCATCGCTATGGGAATTCTTCATGATAAGTGCAATCGGTTTCCTTACCATCGGCATCCCTAACATTATCATTGCAATAGCAGGGCGAGACCTAGGGCAACCGATTCTTGCTTCAGTTGCTGCACTTCTCGGACTCGTATTCACCGCTATTCTGGCGTATTACTTCAAGGGCGAGACTTTGAACACAGTGACTTTCGCCATCATGATCGTATTGATGGGTACTGGTCTCTATCTCGTCAAATCGAGCGAGAAACCAAAAGACTCATCATAAAATACTTACCCTGCCAATAGTTTGGCGGGGTTTTTACATATAAAACTCTAACTTGTGACAGCTTAAATATTTGCTACACTAAACCTATGAAAAAGCGATTATTGACGGGGATTCAGGCGTCAGGGGACTTACACATTGGGAACTATTTTGGGGCACTGAAGCCCTTTGTGGACTTCTTGGCGGAGAACAGCGACTACGAAAGCTTCCTCATGGTAGCTGATTACCACGCCCTTACATCACTCAAGGACGGAGCAGCACTCCGCCAGAACACGTACAACGTGGTTAAGGACTACTTGGCAGCGGGTGTTAACCCAGAGCAGGTGGTGATCTTCCGCCAGTCAGACAACCAAGATCACATGGAACTGGCCTGGGTCCTCAACTGCATGGTGACCGTACCGTTTTTGATGCAAGGCCATGCGTACAAAGACAAAGTAGCGAAGGGCCTCGACGCCAACGCCGGCCTCTTTACGTACCC
>JACCDI010945177.1_pt1 | contig 11496 bp, 9 predicted proteins | sample 7442791 | NCBI WGS metagenome assembly JACCDI01 (sample SAMN15323434, study PRJNA562643) | freshwater metagenome | isolation source: river surface water | place: USA:Blue River Watershed | collected 2017-08-15
CAAAATAGTAAATTATTAGAAGCAGTCAAAGACGGAAAACTTGGTAGTACAATCAATAACACAACCAACAACAATAAGTTCAACTTGAATGTATTCTTGAATGAGACGTGCAAAGATGCCATAACGATGGATGATTTCATTAAATCGTTTGAAGTGACACGTGAGGATTTCATTCGCACAGGTAACGTCGGTTTCATAGAAGGAATATCAACGGTTATGCTGAGCCGTTTCCGCAATATGGAAACCCATACGCGTCCACTGCATTGTACAGATTTGAAACGAGAAACGGTCTATATTAAGAATGCAGACAAATGGGAGAAGGAAGATGCAAACAAGACGCAATTACGTAGGGCAGTGAAAGTAGTTGCTCATAGAAATATGAATGAATTATGGAGATGGTATAACGACAACAAACCGGAAGTAGAGCAAATCGGAACAGACGAATGCGAGAACTATTTCAAATATTATAAAGCGGCATTAGGCGGATGTGGTAAAGAAGAAGACCTCAAATTTGAAGAGAAAATCATCAAGAACGTCCTGAAAGAGGTGCAAGTAGATAAGAATATGTTGACCATTTCAGACTAACCACCGTATAGGATACGAAACAATACATAACTTGAAAGACCAAGTTATGTAGATAAACAGTTACCGAACCGCTATATATAAGGTTTGCAAATCTAAACAGTGAACCTTACTAATTTGATTTGTTTGAGTTGATATCAGTATGTATATCGGTTTTGGATTTTACTTTTTCTAACGCGTATTGACCACAAGGACCACAATGGTCTTCGTTTGATAAATCTATTTTACTACTAGTTTTGATACTACAATCTTCTATTCTCCATCTACCTAGATGATTAGGTAAATTGGTTGGTTTGATTTTGTTCATGATATATGTTAGGAGTTTCATAATATACATAACGTGTTCTTGCTTTTAAGTATTTTACGTATACAATACGCGTTGCTGTAACCGTTCAACAAGTAATCTGATATGTATCACACTCAGACTTGTGGTTTTTGTATCCATACCACGCAGTATATCCTTGTTGCTTCCACACAGTATATGCACAATTTGCATTATGTTGGCAATCGTATAAACTAGAACACGCAATATTACATTCATTATATTTTGATGTAACATCCCCCGAACACCAATAATGGCTATTTATCTGCATAAGCCCGTAATCGGTAGAGCCATCTGTATTTTTGTTTGTAGCGGCACAATTAAATGAACTTTCATATTTACTTATACACACCATTGTTGGTAGCGCGTATCCAGGAAACCCCGCTTTTTGTAAATAACTATATACCTGACATTGGCTCAAAGAACTCGTGCGTAACATATTAGTAGGATAATTGATGTCAACATTATACTTGCAATTCGTTTGAGAAACACTTTCATATGTAAACTTATAATTATCTAAAAATTCAATAACTTCTGTATTATACAATTCAAAAAAAGAAGTAATATCGCGGACTAATACCCATAATGATATATCTGATGGAGTTGTAATAATACTATATTGATACTGATTGTTTTTAACTTCGCCCAATTTAATAACCCAGTAAGGCGAATCAACGGGAACACCATCAAGATGAACTGTTAATTTACCAGGTTCAGATACGTTTTTATAATATCCATAACCAGTAATTTGGTCTATTTCATTATGTTTATCTATTTGTGTATTTACAACATTTACATTTCCATTATCCAAAAGCCCATAATCAGCAGTAATGCAAGTGCCATAACCTTGAAAGATAACATTCGTGGGTGCTTGATATACGAGCAACCAATGTCCTAAATATTTTTTAACATCAAGTTCTGACACCGGTGTTATAACATCTTTGCTATTTACAAAAACAAAAACAAAATACAAAAGCAATAAATAATGAAACATCTTATGTATTATATACACTATTGAACATTTAACTTCACGCAAAATATAATAAAAAGATAGAAATATTGTATTATAGAGTATCGGTAAAATGAATACTAGAAAATATGTTATATCTCCTCCGTATAATCGGGATAATCGTTTAGTTATTCGCCCATTATTTACGACAACACACACAATGACCTACACTTATCATAAGCGTGGTAGATATGGACACATAAAAGCCAGATATAAGCAGCAACCGCCGTTTGTAAAACCGCACAATACAAAATGTGTATCACCGAATTAGTAGTTTGTAGTATACATTTTCACATTTTACACCTTTTCTCAATTAAAACGCCGATTTTAGACAATTGAAGAGTTAAAATGAGACAAAAATATATACGTATACAAGATATCTAATATAAATCCACCTATAGAAAAATAAAATAATACATATTCTATTATAGATTTATTTTGAATATTATAAAAATAAATCACCAATAAAGCGAAGAAAGGTATTGCTAAAATATCCCCAAAATGACTAGAATTTTTTATAACGTTATTATATTTCATAACTATAAAATAATATAACAATAAAAACTTTGGTTGAATTTTAATTCTTCAAATGTGTAAACGATATAGAAATATCCAGATGTAGATAGTAAATATGATGCAGACCTCTAATTTGGATAAACTAGAAACATTAAAAACGAAGATAGAAAGTATGAATAAGTTTCACCAAGTAGAAATATTAAAGATACTGTCAAAACGGTTATGCAAATTAAATGAGAATAAAAGCGGTGTATATGTAAATTTGTCGTTTCTACCGGATGATTTATTAGAAGAATTGAATAAGTACGTGGAATACGTGGATGACCAAACGGAAACGTTCGCAACGGTGGAGTACCAGAAGAATGAGTTCAGGTCGTCATTGTTTGTAGAAAAAGAAGATAAAGACAAATCATCAATACATCATAGTACACTTACGAGATAACCAAAATGACATCAACTTGCAATCCCATATTTTTTTATGACAACCCGACACCCGGATTGTCACAAATACTAGAAAAACTGAAACCGTTTATGTATAGTTCAAAAGAAGTCAAGCCGAACGTAGCATCAGTAGAAATCCCGAATAATACAAATAAAACTATCCAAGAAAGCCCCGAAAAACCAGTGAGTGACACAATCACGCCCAATCACCCGGATTCGTTATTTTGGTGTATATATATCTTGGCGCATGGTTATAAAGATTATATTCAAATCTCACGAAATTATGGCGTGCGCAAATTAGAAGTAAACAAAGAAGTAATGCAATATATGCAAAAAAATATGACAAAGTTCCACGAAACCAACGTGAAAATGACAAAAATAGTGGCTCAGATGACAATGTCCGAGTTATTATCCATCCAACCGATTACCAACTTGAATTGTATGATAGCGATGTGTATTTATTACAAAATCAATATATATATGATGAACGTAAATAAAAACGGAATGTTAAAATTCGTAACGACGGAAGAAGGCGATAACCCAACGTATATAATTTACAAGGGAGAAAATGGTATATATAGCGTAGACATTGAGCCGCTTTCCGACGAACGAAAGACGGCAATAGAGAATGAAATAATATGTTTAGACAGTTCAAGTAGACCATTAAAAGCGATTTCGCATTACAAATTGGAAGATTTGATTGTTATCGCACAGCGTCTGAAAATATATGATAACAACGTAAAATATAAGAAACCGGATTTGTACAAGGAGATTTCAGAAACATTGATGTGGCAATGATAACCATCATCCACAAAATTGAATTCATATAAAATAATATATGATTTTACTATATAAGATTATATATTATGAACACACCGCAAGAATCTAATATGACAGGGGAACCTATGCAAAATATTAGAGGAGGAATGCGTAGTGCAAAGGAAATAGCCAATAAGAAAGACGAGTTTGAGAATATAGTTCGTTACTATTTAGAAAATAACCCGTCCGTATCGCTAGACCGTAAATCACACGAATTAGAAATACGCTTTGGTACAAATCCGAAATTATCGCGTCCAATTACTAAAATAGATTACGATAATGTAGTGAAGCAATTAAAAGCGTGTGGGTTTGTTCCAGATATAATTACGGGAAATCAAATATTGCGCATACAGAATGAAAACGTGGATAACCGTACAGGACAAACGAAAATGTCAAACATTCGTGCAGAAATAGTCGGAGCGGACCTGATACAGGAATATTGTCGCACGAACAGTTTGCAGAAGGTAGTGGATATGCCGTCAACCCTATTAAACAAGTTAAAATTTACGCAGAAGATGACCGCAAAGCGTCCGAACGGTGAATTTATCAACAAGGTGGATATGGATGACTATAATTTCCGCGTGTCGTATCAGACGGAGCAAGACTATAATGTTCAGTCAAATATCGCCAGAAATATTATATCCGGTTGGGCAGATTCTAAAAAGCGGTTTCGTAGTTTGAACCGCGTTCGGTTCTATCATCAGGATTATCCCATCTTTGTGGATCTAAGTATAGTAAAATCCGCAAAGACGGTGAACGGCATTCACGTACCGAGTTATACAATTCAGGAAGCGAACGTCTTTAATAACCAAGAAACGTACGAGATAGAATTGGAAATAGATAACTCAGAAGTCGGACCGGGAACCGCGTATAACGAAGTAAAAAGTCTAATGGTAGCCGTGAGAAAATGTATTCGTATTGTGCTAAGTGGATTGCAGGGTACAAAATACCCAATTTCCTATTTGGAACGTGAAAACATACTGCAATCGTATATGCTGTTACTTTATGGCGAAAACTATGTCAACCGTCGCGTAACGTACAAGGATTTCATCGGTCCAGGGTCAATGACATTACAGGTGGAGAATATAGTAGAACCAACGGATGGGTCAATGATAACGAATATACGCAAACAGTATACGGTGACCGAAAAAGCCGATGGTGAACGAATGTTGCTGTACATATCAAACGAAGGCAAAATCTATATGATAGACACAAATATGAATGTGATGTTTACTGGAACAAAAACAACCGAAAAAACGGTATTTAATAGTCTATTAGACGGAGAACATATTAAATCAGATAAAAATGGAAATGCGATTAACGTATATGCGGCATTTGATATTTATTATATAAACAAAAAATCGGTGCGTGAATATCCATTTGTAAAGGTGGATGAAGTAGAAGAAGAGAACCCGGAATTAGAAGAAGGAGAAGTCACACCATCCAATTACAGACTACCGCTAATGAATGAAACAATAGAATTATTGAAACCGAAGTCAGTCATAGAAATATCGGACGATAAAACGGCGTCAGCGGCAGGAATAGTGATAAAATCTAAAACATTCTATTCCGATATGACCTATGGTACAATATTTGCAGCGTGTTCAAAGAAACTGTCCGATATTCAGGATGGAATGTTTGAATACAATACAGACGGATTAATATTTACGCCGGCGAAGTATCCAGTGGGAGGTGACTTGCAGAACGGAGTAGGTCCTTTGAAAAAAGTAACGTGGGACCATTCGTTTAAATGGAAACCGCCGCAATTTAATACGATAGATTTCTTGGTATCTGTCAAAAAGGATAAGACGGGTCGCGACGAAATTCACAATATATTCCAGGACGGCGTAAATCTGGGTGGCGCACTGGAAGTGATACAATATAAGACATTGATATTGCGTTGTGGGTTTGATGAACGCAAACACGGTTATTTGAACCCGTGTCAAGATATATTGAATGACAAATTGCCAAGTCCCGAAGATATTGATAATGTGGATACATATAAGCCGGTTCCATTCCAGCCTACAAATCCGTATGACCCCACTGCACACTTATGTAATATAATGTTAAGCGGTACGTTGAATAGTCAATATATGAAAACCGAAGAAGGTGAGACATTTGACGACGATATGATAGTAGAATTTAAATACATAAAGGAGAACAAAGAAGGATGGAAGTGGGTGCCTCTCCGTGTTCGTTATGATAAAATCGCCAAACTTCGTGCAGGAAAGCCCGAATATGGAAATGCATATCACGTTGCAAATAATAACTGGCGGTCCATACATTACCCGATAACTGATGCGGTATTGTCAACGGGTGAACATATTCCGACATTTGAAAGAAACGACGAAGTGTATTATAACCGGTCAGATGCTGAAACAAGCACACAGGGATTGCGCGACTTCCACAATTTATTTGTAAAGAAGAATTTAATCGTAGGAGTTGCAAATCGTGGAGATACGCTCATAGACTACGCGGTAGGTAAAGCGGGCGATATGGCGAAATGGCGAATGTCAAATTTAAAGTTTGTATTTGGCATAGACGTATCTAAGGATAATATTCATAATCAAATGGATGGAGCGTGTGCCCGATATTTGAACGCTTGCAAAAAATATAAAAATATGCCCAAAGTCTTGTTTGTGAATGGCGATAGCGGATTAAATATAAGAAGTGCGCAGGCGTTAGCGACTGAGAAGGATAAAGAAATCACGAAGGCAGTGTTCGGCAATGGACCCAAGGATATAACATTGTTGGGTAAAGGAGTATATAACCAGTATGGTGTTGCCGAACCAGGATTTAATATTAGTTCGTGTCAGTTTGCGATGCACTATTTCTTTGAGAATAAAACCACTTTCCATCAATTTATACGAAACTTAGCGGAATGCACGAAGATAAACGGATATTTCGTAGGAACGTGCTATGATGGTAGAACCGTATTCAACTTGTTGCAAGATAAAAATAACGGAGAAAGTATGACAATTATGAAGAATGACCGAAAAATATACGAAATCACCAAGATGTATGACCAAACCGGTTTTCCAGACGAAGAGATGAGTTTGGGGTATCCAATCAACGTATATCAAGAAAGTATAAATCAAACCTTCCGCGAATACTTAGTGAACTTTGACTATTTTACAAGAATAATGGATGATTATGGGTTCATATTAGTGACAAAGGAGGAAGCAACGAAGATGAATTTACCAGATGGTTCCGGATTATTCTCCGATTTATTTGCACAGATGCAACAAGAAGTAAAACAGAATACAAAGCGAAACCAAGACTATGGTGCTGCCTTGTATATGTCGTCGGAGGAAAAACGAATATCATATATGAATAGATATTTCGTGTTTAAAAAGGTTCGTAGTGTAGATGCAAAGAAAATGGCGGATGTGATATTGAAACAAAATATAGCGACAGAACAAACCGTGAACGAAATACTGGGCGAAACGGAACCAAAACCAGCAGAAGTTGCAGAAAAAAAGGCAATTCGCAAAGTCGCAAAAAAGAAGGTTATATTAAAGTCAACTGAATAAATAGTTAGACCGGCTGAGACACTTATTTGAAAAATAGAATACAACTAGATAATTCTTTTTTGATTGGACTAAGAAAGATAATTACGGGTCCAAAGGCGTAAATACGCAATTAAAAAAACGATATAGAAATTATTACCGGATAATAATTACCGACAGAAGTATTTATTATCATATGACATTCTATCAATTACCACGTAGTAATATATCCGCAATAAAGAACATAGATTATATTTCCAGTGAAAAGATACCCGAGCCTTGTATATCACAATCACTATCAACATATTTATATGATATTAAACAGCGATTAAGCCCAATAGAAACTGAATGGGACATCTTTAAAAAATATACAAATCCGTATGAGTATATACATACGGTGGTTCCATTAAAAAAGAAGTGTATATCAAAGTATACACCTCTATCACGGTCGTATTTTAAAATGATAGAGATAATAAATATGTTTAATTTGCAATACGATTCCAAACCGATACGAACCTTTCATTTGGCAGAGGGACCAGGTGGTTTTATTGAAGCGATTGTAAAAATACGTAATTGCAAGCATGACCAATATACAGGTATGACAATTATGGATAGCAATAATGACCCGAATATACCGAGTTGGAAAAAGACGGAAACGTTTTTAAAACAAAATCCGAACGTACATATTGAAACGGGTGCAGACCAAACTGGGAATATATTATCATTGCAAAATTTGGAACATTGCAAAAACAAATATGGCTCGTCAATGGATTTAATTACAGGGGACGGAGGATTTGATTTTTCAGTAGATTTTAACAAGCAAGAAATAAACATAGCCAATTTATTGTTTGCTCAAATGTGTTATGCATTGGTTATGCAGAAGTTCGGAGGCACGTTCATATTAAAAATATTTGACTGTTTTATGCCCCATAGTGCGGATATACTGTATATTCTGTCTTCATTCTATGAAAAGGTGTATATAGTGAAACCATACACTAGTCGTTATGCAAATTCCGAGAAATATTTGGTATGTAAAGGATTTATATTAAATTCGTGTCAATCAATTTTTTCAACACTGCACAAAGCATTTGAAAAAATGGTAAATGTCCAAGAAAACCATTATGTAAGTAGATTTTTAAATTGTCATATTCCCATCTATTTTTTGACCAAAGTGAACGATTATAATTCGGTATTTGGACAACAACAATTAGAAAATATATATTATACGATTACGTTGATTGAGAAAAAAACAAAGTATGATAAAATAGACACACTTATTCGTAACAATATACAGAAGTGTCAAATATGGTGTACAAAAAACAATGTTTCATTCAATCAAATGTAAAATAGTGGATTTTTATCTACAAAATCTCATTTCTCCTGTTGCTGTAACAACCGGAGTACTTTTATTCGGATAACCAAGTTTATCTTTTATAGTGTATCCATTTGCAGGTACGCCATACGCGAGAGCATTTGCAACGTGTAATCCGAAAGCCGTTCTATATGACGATGCGGTATTAGTAATAGTGTCGTATTTTTTACGTGCAATTTTTGAACCAGCGGTTACAGCACCTTGTTGTGCAAACTGAGGATTATTTGGTTTATAATAAACACGGTTACCTGCTGGCTGCAATAAAGTAGTAGTAGAGGATACAAAAGTAGTCACGGTTGTGTTCGTATTTGTAGCGGGATAAGTGGCTGCTGCGAACCCAATGATGTTTGCAAAAGCATTGTTACTTATCGTAATTTGCGGCGTGGCGGGGTTAGTAGGTGTACTCCATTCAGTGGTTTCAACAACACCCATTGCAGTAACTTCTAACGCTTTTCCGTAATTATTAGCAGCAACAATCGCAGCACTAATCGGCGAAACCGTGAGTTCAACCTGATCTGTACTTTCATTAAATGCAAAATTTATTAAAAATACTTTCGCTTTAGAATTTAATTCAGTATAGTAATGGAGATTTTCAATCATAGTATTATGTAAAATAGCGTTAATACCATCCATTGTATAATATCCGACGGGAATGGTTACAGTTGCAGTAGCAGGAGGAGTGGTATTATTACCGGATACAATAGTAGGTTGATTTACCCAAGTATAGGTAAATGTAGTAGCCGCAGTAACATACACTTGAACGCAATCGGTGAGCGTATTCGTTGAATAAATGTTATTGGTGGTTAAACTATCACCTGGTTTGGCTGAAGTGTTACCACTACGCGTATAATAATATTGATTTTGTTCAAAGCCACGATTACGGCTATTAATATATTGTTGTGAGTTGGTGTAGTAGGTTCGCTTGTTCGTAGATAAATCAAACTGTCTTTTGACCATACCACCGCTTCGTAACCGACGTAACGAATTCGTCTGAATATTGCCGACAGAAGCACATTGACTATCACACGCACTACCAGGTCGTTCACTAGAATTGCTAGTTAAATTGAAATCTATAATATTAACTAAACCACCCGTATTGCCATTATTTACCGATGAGTTAGTAATGCTACCACCTGGCGCATTTAACAAATCTAATCGCATAGAGGTGCGTTGGTGGCAACTAGTATCAGAAGGTACGGCAATCTCACGACGATATATTTTTAACGGAAGACCGCCGCGATTTAATATATTCATTCCCAAGGATATAGCGGAGTTAACAGCACCATTTTTTCGTATAGAACTGGTGATTTGGTTAAATGTTTGTCCTTTCCAAGAAATTAATCCATTTAGCCCAATATTAGAGTTAGACATTATAATATACTTAATATATATATTATAATATGAAATTTCTTGCGAAATATAACAATATTGTATTGACGTGTCTAGTCGTATTTTTCGTTTATATTCTAATCAACCACTTTTTTAGAATTAACGAAGGTATGGAAAGTACTAAAAATGAAGTATATGAGAAAACAATAGATATATTAAATAAAGAAATGAGTAAATTGAAGACAGAACTGGCTACTTATGAGAAAGTAGTAAATCTTAATCAAACAAAGGTAAATGCGTTAAATGCACAAATCCAAACAAAACAAACCGAAATAGATAAAATTCAAAATAAAATAGAAGTGGATAAAATGTCAAAGGAGACCGAATAAAATGTTATGCGTAAACAAGATAAACGATTATTCATTTACACTAGTAGTACAAATGAATATTATATTAGATACCTCAACGTTTTCATTATCAGACATATTCTTAACGGACAAGAAGCAAAATATCTTAATTCATGGATATTTTACCAAGATGATATATTCAAATCAGTATATTTCGTTAAGTTGTATATATTACAATCTTCCATTGAGTTCATATCATATAGTGACATCCGCAAATGATACATACGTACATTATGACCCATTTGATTTGCAAAATAATCAGGTAATACAAGAATTGTCTGAAATTGAATATAGAATTCTAGAACATTACAAAAATTACTATTGTTTGACAGCAAATATATCAAATAGTATAAAAAAGCGATTACAGTGTGGTAAAATCAAACTATTTTGTTCAGACGATACAAAAATAACGCCAACTACGAAAATTATTATAAAAATTTCGGGTATATGGGAGACTACACATGAAATTGGTCTCGCGATAAAGTTTTTTCCAGCAAATAAAAGATAAAGTAGTTAACACACATTTGCATCTAAAATATCCCCATAGGCTTACGACGTCGTCCAAACGGTTGATTTCCGGATGCAACCGAAAAAGGCTGTGTTATGATTTCATTAGCAGGTGTTTTAGTATCAAATGATTTTACATTGATAAAACAAGTATCTTCATCAATGTCATACGTCAAGTTAGTTATATCAGCAAATCCTTCTGTATCATGACTTTGATATTTATCAAACTCGGTACGGCTTACATCGCGATTTGGACCATCCTTTAATTGTAGAATATTTCCATCATCAGGCCGATGAAACTGAGTATAATCTATTGTTAATCCAGATTTGTCTACGCGAGTTTTTAACATATTATCCTCATATCCCCAAGCCCAAAAATTAGGAAAGCCGGTTGTTTTTTCAAAGTCACCCGCCTTTATTGATACTATTCCACCTAGTGCAAACTTAAAACCATATAAATGTTTTACTACGCCATGAACCGTATCATATTTCAAATAATTTTTCGTATAGGGCATGGTGTCTACGTCATTAAATATCAACGTAATATTTTTATAGTCATTTGGATATTTATTCTTAATCGCTAGAAATCCAATATTCTTCATAGCACCGCGATTAAAACTGCGCGTGTCTAGTTGATGTGAATAATATATTTTATAGTCAGTTGTTGGAATACTAGATAACAC
>JACCDI011613679.1_pt1 | contig 11494 bp, 8 predicted proteins | sample 7442791 | NCBI WGS metagenome assembly JACCDI01 (sample SAMN15323434, study PRJNA562643) | freshwater metagenome | isolation source: river surface water | place: USA:Blue River Watershed | collected 2017-08-15
ACAACAGCACCCTGATCGAACAAGGGGCACACCGTCTTTTTCATCAGCTCGTGGCCTGGCTGACTGCGCGACAGTCCGGTGTCCTTCGACTGGATCTACATCTCATTCATGACAGCCCGCCAGATAGCCTTGTGCCGCTACAGTTTGCGGGGATCACCCGAGAACTGTCGCGACTCACGCGACTACTGTCTGAGCGACTCGCTCGTTTTGAACTCAGCCGCCCTGTCTATGAAATCGCCCTTCAGGCAGGCGATATCGCCACCATGCCTCAGATCAGTCAAGATTTCTTTGGCAGCCAACAGCACCAGCAGCAAGAACTCGATGCCTTAGTGGAACGACTACGTGCCCGACTAGGACCAGAACAGGTCCAGTCTGTCGTACTCATCGATGAACATCGCCCTGAGAAATCAGTCTGGTTTGTCACAGAACCATCCGCCAAAAGATCTGCACAGACCACAGCCATGATTAGCGCGCTCAGTCATAGTCACCGACCCAGCTGGCTGTTATCTACTCCGCAACGCCTATCGATGCAGGGACATCAGCCAAGCTACGGCGGGCCACTACGACTGCTGGCAGGCCCAGAGCGTATCGAAGCTGGCTGGTGGGAGTCGAACAACGATCAGGCCGCACAGCGTGACTACTTTATTGCCAGTTCAATGCAAGAAGAACTGCTATGGATTTTTCGCACACCGGATCACCACTGGTTTTTACACGGAGTCTTTGGCTAGACGATGGACTATGCCGAACTCTGTTGCCGATCGAACTACTCTTTTCTGCAAGGGGCATCCCATCCAGCAGAACTGGTTGAACGTGCCCAAGCGCTTGGTTATCAGGCGCTTGCACTAACCGATGAAGCGTCCGTTGCAGGTGTCGTGCAGGCGCATGTCATGGCCAAGTCACTTGGCCTGCATCTGATCATCGGTGCCCAGTTTTTCTGTGCGGAACTCCTGGGCAGAATCGTTGTACTGGCCAAGAATCGACAAGGTTACGCCCAGCTGAGCCATCTGATTACCCAGACACGCCGGCGAGAAGTAAAAGGCCAGTACCGTCTGCGGCAAGACGATCTCGAGTCTGGGCTACCAGACTGCATCACGATCTGGTGTCCAGAGGCCGATCAGCCGACAAGCCAGCAACACCAGATGGGACGATGGCTTAAGAATATTTTCTCGGATCGTCTCTACATCGGCTGCAGTCTCTTACTCAAAGGAAATGATGCGGCCTGGCGTGATCATCTGCAGACCTTAGGCGCCATGCTTCGCCTGCCGGTAGTGGCCGTCGGTGATGTGCTGATGCATCGTCGATCTCGCAAGCCGTTAGCCGACACCCTTACCGCGATACGCCATGGACTTGCCTTATCTGAATGCGGAAAGCGATTTAGCCCGAATGCCGAGCAACATCTTCGTAGCCGACTTCGACTGGCACGGCTCTATCCCCCTGAGATGCTGTCTGCCACCGTTGAGATCGCCCAGCAGTGCATCTTTAACCTGGAAGAACTGCGCTACGAATATCCCGATGAGATTGTTCCACCTGGGCTCACGCCCACCCAGTGGCTACGACACTTAACAGAATCCGGTGCTCGCCAACGATTCCCTGACGGGATCTCCCCAAAGGTGCGTCAGCAGATTGAACATGAGCTCGACCTGATTCATGAGCTGCGCTATGAGCCGTACTTTTTAACCGTCTATGACATCGTGGCCTATGCCCGTTCTAAGGGCATCCTGTGTCAAGGGCGAGGCTCCGCCGCCAACTCTGCTGTCTGTTACTGCCTAGGGATCACTGAAGTTGATCCCGACCGTATGACCATGCTGTTTGAGCGGTTCATCTCTAAAGAGCGTAATGAACCACCGGATATTGACGTTGACTTTGAGCATCAGCGCCGTGAAGAGGTAATTCAGTACATCTATCAAAAGTACGGTCGCGATCGTGCAGCACTTGCGGCCTCTGTCACCACCTATCGACCCCGATCGGCGCTCAGAGACACCGGTAAAGCCTTAGGGATCCATGCCGGTCTGATCGATCATGTCGCCAAACATCATCAGTGGTGGGACGGTCGCAGGATCAACCCCGAACGACTCTGCACAGAAGTAATGGACGCGATGCAGACCCCATCGCTGTCCGAGATTGCCCATGAGATCAAGGTCCCCAGTCCCGCACGCTGTGAGCGATGGGCAGACCTCGCTAACCAGCTCATGGGGTTTCCAAGACACCTCTCTCAGCACGTGGGAGGCTTTGTCATTGCCCGCCACCGACTCTCAGATCTTGTCCCTGTAGAAAACGCTGCGATGTCTGAACGTAGCGTCATCCAATGGGACAAAGACGATATTGAAGCACTCGGTCTATTAAAGGTCGATGTGCTTGCGCTAGGCATGCTCTCGGCGATTCGTCGCGCCCTAGAAATGATCAGTCAAAAACTTGGCCGATCGTTTCAGATGCAGGATGTGCCCGCAGAAGACCCCGAGACCTACGACATGATCTGCGCCGCTAAGACCGTTGGTGTTTTTCAGATTGAGTCTCGAGCCCAGATGTCCATGCTGCCTCGACTCAAACCCAAATGCTTCTACGACCTGGTCATCGAAGTCGCCATCGTTCGGCCAGGGCCTATCCAAGGGGGCATGGTCCATCCCTATCTACGACGCCGACAAGGGCTCGAGCCTGTCGACTATCCCAGTCCTGCAGTGCAAGAAGCCCTTTCTCGAACCCTTGGAGTGCCAATCTTTCAAGAACAGGTCATGCAGATTGCGATACTCGCTGCAGGATTTACGCCAGGCGAAGCCGACCAGCTTCGTCGGGCGATGGCGGCCTGGCGTCGCAAAGGGGGGCTTGAACACTTTCACGACCGTGTGGTTGATGGCATGCTTGCCCGCGGCTATCCACGAGAGTTTGCGGATCGGGTCTTTCGTCAGATCGAAGGATTTGGCGAATACGGATTTCCCGAATCCCATGCTGCAAGCTTTGCGCTACTGGTCTATGTCAGCTGCTGGATTAAGTGCCATCACCCCGACGCCTTTCTGGCCGCACTTCTGAATGCCCAGCCGCTCGGGTTTTATTCACCGTCCCAGCTTGTCCAAGAGGCGCGCAGCAATGGCGTTACCGTATTGCCCGTGGATATCCAAGAAAGTCTCGCGGAGTCCAGTCTCACACGAGACCCCAACGTAAACCATGCGCAGCCTGATAACTCCTCAAGGAGAGCAGCAGCACCCGTACGTCAGGCGGTTCGCCTGGGGTTTAATCGAATTGCTGGACTATCTGAGCAGGCGATTACATCGATCTGTGCAGCACGCCAACAAGGGGGGCTATTTAGCGACGTTGAAGATCTTGCTCATCGCACCAACCTAGATCGACACGCACTGACCCTACTGGCTGCTGCCGGCGCACTTCGATCGCTGGCCGGGCATCGTCATCAGGCAGTCTGGGCCACCAGTGGGCAGCAGCGTCAGCCTGGACTGTTACGCGCAAGTCGACGCCATGAGCCCGCACTTATTCTTCCCAGCCCAACAGAGGCAGAGGATCTGGTAGCAGATTATGCAAGCCTTGGACTCACCTTAGGGCGACATCCGATCGCAGTACTTCGTTCAGCACTCGATCCACACCGTGTGATTCCCGCATCGCACCTCCGCCACTATCGCCATGGTCAACTGGCAAGGGCTGCGGGTCTTGTGACGCATCGGCAACGTCCGGGCACCGCCAACGGCACTGTATTTGTCTCTCTGGAAGACGACACGGGAATGGTCAATGTGATTATCTGGCCCAACATCTTGGAAAAATTTAATAAAGCCGTTCTTTATTCCAGACTGATGATGGTCTACGGTGTCTGGCAACGAGATCAAACAATTGACCCCAACGCCCCAGGACAGGTGCAGCACCTACTGGCCCAGCGGGTGGAAGACCGATCAGATCTATTGGATGATCTGATCGGTTCGATCGAGACAACGTCTCGTGATTTTCACTAATGACGTCTTAACGCATCACCAGTACAGGGATTTCTGCCTGTGACAGGACCTTCTGTGTCTCACTGCCCAGCATGACGCGTGCAAGCCCACGACGCCCATGGGAGGCAATCGCAATCAGATCGCAATGGTGATCTTTCGCTGCCTTCACGATCTCGTCTGCCACAAACTCACTGATGACAAAATGCGTACTGCAGGCGACCCCGGCCTTGTCACAGACCTGCTGAATCTCAGCACACTGCTTTTTCGCTGCCGTTTCCGCCTGCTCTTTGTAGTCGCCAGAGATATAGGCGGCCTCTGGCAGATAGGCGCGGACGGTGGAATCAACATCAAGGGCCACATGGAAACCGGTCACGCGAGCGCCGACCGTTTTGGCAAGTGCTACGGCTTTTTCAAGACCACGTTTGGACAGATCAGAGCCATCGTGGGGAACAAGAATATTCTTAAACACTGTCATCTCCCTTGTCTGGTTAGCGAACTCCCCCATTATGCAAATGGCATTCGCTCCCCTCAATCACAGGGCATGACTTAGCGCAAGAAATCGTAAAAATAGAGTGAGATTCCACACGCCATGAGGGCTGCGTACTAACCGCTTACTCGGTTGTGTCAGTTTTTCTGTCTTCGCTTCGCGTGATGCCATAGGGTGCAACGAGTCGCCAAACGTGCTCTGGCACCATCGACCGAATTCGTCTCGGTTCTTCTCGCCGCAAATGAATCACAGACTCGATTGCCTTCATCTCTACCCGGGCTCGCGCAAACTCGAGTCCTCTCGGGCCAACCTTTGGCATCAGCCATCCCACCAGTGGTCGAAGCCAGTTCGGCATCGCGCGCAGCGGAAGCCCACCTGCGGCCCGGAGGGTGTTCTGCATAAAGCCCTTGACCGGACCCTGACGACTCCCCGCGCTGCCCGGGGCACTGAGCTGAAGCTCATCACCCAGCAGTGATAGCAACTCTGCGCCACGATCATTTCGAACTACGAGCCACTGCTGACCCTGCCCCCCCATATAACCAACGGTAATGTCCGATAAGACATTCGTGTAATCCACACACGTACGACAGGTCAGTGGGAAAAAATCCCGTGGAAGCTTCGATAACGGTAGCATCAGAAACGGAATTCGCTTTTGTCGACCGTCGGTAAACCGAATCTCAACATGGTAATCCGCACAGAATTCAAGATAACTAATGGTCTCGGGCTGATCCGAGATGAGTCCGAGAAACTCATGAAACCGTTCGGTAGTCGTGTTATCCGAGCACGGGGTTCCAATGACATACAGCTTCTCGAGTTTTAACTCAGCCTCAAGTGCCCTAAGCGCATAGACCTGACACGGAATTCCGATCACCGCGAGACGCCGAACACCCTGTGCAATCGCGGGCTCCAGCATAGCTAACAACGGGGCGTAGCCCATGCGCATGCCGCGACATTGCTTCAGATCTTCTTTGCGGGTGACCAACACTGGAACAGGACGCCAGGCATCCTTCAGATCCGGCGCCATCGTGATCACGCCGTCAATCAGCCCTTCTTCAAAAAGTCGCTCCGCGATCCGAGTCGTGATTCCCGTCCACTGCGCGCCAGAAAGCGGGTGTTGTAAGGCGGCTCGATACATCCGCTGGTGAGGGCCAAAAAAAAGTTCGTCTGACTGCGTCAGCGCCCGGGCTCTGCCGTGCACCTTGCGCTCCATTCCCGGATAGTCCGGCTGAATGAACTGACAAGCCGTTGCACAGCGCTTGGGGTTTGATGTCCGTGAGACACCACAGTCCGTACAGAGGTCTCGATGCGGCGCCGCGGTTTGATCAGTCCAGCGCTGCATCTTGAAATGGCCTAAGCCGATAGCCCTCGGTCTAGATCCGCCTTTAAGTCTTCGATGTCTTCAAGACCAACCGCCACGCGGATCAGCGACTGACGAATTCCGGCGCGCGCTCGGGCCTCTTCTGAAAGGCGACCATGCGTGGTTGTCGCGGAGTGGGTAATGGTGGTGCGGGTATCGCCAAGGTTGCCAGTCACCGATATCACCTCCACCGCATTGATCACCCGAAACGCATTCTGGCGCTGCTCATCGGGCGTTGCGCCGTTGACCTCAAACGAGACGATTGCGCCCCCGGCAGACTGCTGACGCATTGCGAGCGCATGCTGCGGATGAGACGCAAGCCCCGGATACAGAACTCGTGAGACTTTCGGATGTGCCTCGAGCCACTGGGCAAGCGTCAGCGCTGAGGCTGAATGGGCCTTCATCCGAAGATCAAGTGTCTCAAGACCTTTGTGGAGCACCCAGGCATTAAAGGGCGATAAGGATGGGCCGCAGGTACGAACGACCTGGTAGATCGGTTCCACCAGAACACTTGGCCCAGCCACCGCACCCCCAAGGACACGGCCCTGACCATCAATGTATTTTGTTGCAGAGTGCACCACCAGATCAGCCCCCATGGCGAGTGGCTGCTGTAAGGCCGGTGTGCAGAAGCAGTTATCGACTACCAGCGGCACCCCTTTCGCCTTCGCCGTCTTCGCGATCGCCGCAATATCAGCAATCTCGGTTAAAGGGTTTGAGGGGGTTTCCAGATAAATCAGACGCGTGCTCGGTGTGATCGCGTTGGCCCAGGCCTGCGGATCGGTCAGCGAGACATAACTCACCGACACACCAAACTTCACCAGATAGTTTTCAAACAACTGGATCGTTGCGCCAAACAGACTCGGCGTGGTGACGATGTGATCGCCTGCCTTTAGAAATGCAAGGCAGACCGCATGGATTGCTGACATACCCGAACTTGTAGCGACGCAACGTTCCGCACCCTCGAGCGAGGCAAGCCGCTCTTCAAACATCTGCACCGAAGGATTTGTGAACCGAGAGTAGACCACCCCTGGCTCTTGATTCTGAAAACGACGTGCTGCCTGTTCCGCATCATCAAAGACAAAGCTCGAGGTCAGGTACATCGCCTCGGAATGCTCTCCAAACTCTGACCGGGTCGTGCCCGCCCGCACCGCACGGGTCGCAAAGCGAAGGTCGCGCTGTGTTGCAGACTTGGGCGTTTTTTTAGTCGTCATTCGACAAGTTTAAGGCCAACTGACGCCGTGTGGCTTCCGTTCCGCTATTCAGTCGGGCGGATTCAAGGCTATCGAGCAGCTTTTCGGTGACGTCCCCGGTGATATAGCGGCCATCAAAACAGGACGCTTCAAGATCTTCCAGCTGATCGTTAAAGTCCATCACCCCACTCTTCATTGCGTCGATGTCCTGGTAGATCAGCGCATCAGCCCCAATTGCTCGGCAGATCTCATCGTCCGTACGACCAAAAGCGATCAGCTCCCCACGAGTCGGCATATCTATCCCATAGACATTCGGAAAGCGCACGGGTGGCGCTGCCGAGGCAAAGATCACCTTCTTGGCACCGGAGTCCCGGGCCATCTGGACAATCTCCTGGCTCGTTGTCCCCCGCACGATTGAGTCGTCCACGATCAAGACACTCTTATCCTTAAATTCCGATGCGATGGCATTAAGCTTTTGACGCACGGACTTCTTCCGAGCAGCCTGGCCCGGCATGATGAAGGTACGACCGATATACCGGTTCTTAATAAATCCTTCGCGGTATTCAATCCCCAGTCGCAGCGCCAGCTGCATTGCCGCTGGTCGGCTAGAGTCCGGGATCGGCATCACGACATCAATTGTCCCTGCCGGAAACTGGCTCCGAATTTTCTCAGCAAGGGACTCGCCCATGCGCAGTCGAGCGTCGTAGACACTTACCCCATCAATGACGGAATCGGGTCGAGCGAAGTAGACGTACTCAAAGACACAGGGCTTCAGCACTGGATTCTTGGCGCAGATTTTCGAATGCACCTGGCCCTCGAGAGTGATGATCACGCATTCCCCAGGCGCCACATCGCGAACAGGCTCAAAGCCCAGTCCCTGAATCGCAACTGTCTCCGAAGCGACCATCCATTCCTCCCCAAGGTCATCTGCATGACGTCCAAGCGCCAGCGGACGGATGCCATGGGTGTCTCGAAAGGCAACCACACCATACCCTGCAATCATCACCACACAGGCATATGCGCCACGAGCCCGACTATGCAGTGCCTCGACCGCCTTAAACACCGACTGCTCATCGAGCGATAGCCCCGAAACGGCCTGCTGAAGCTCGTGGGCAAACACGTTTAAAAGTACCTCCGAGTCAGACTCGGTGTTGATGTGACGACGATCCCGACGGAACATGTCCTGCTGAAGCTCTTCGGCATTCGTCAGGTTCCCGTTGTGACCAAGAACTATTCCAAACGGGGCATTCACGTAAAACGGCTGGGCTTCCTCAGAATTTGCAGCGCTGCCCGCAGTCGGGTAGCGGACATGCCCAATCCCCATCTGTCCTTGAAGGTTGCGCATATCGCGAGTACGGAAGACATCTCGGACCAGACCATTGCCACGGTGGATGTGAATCCGCTTACCCTGCGCTGTCGCAATACCCGCGGCGTCCTGCCCACGGTGCTGCAGCAGCAACAGTCCGTCGTATAACAGCTGATTGACCGCAGAGTGCCCGACAACGCCAATTACGCCACACATACCCATTCCCCTTGCTCTTTAAACCACGACTGCGGCATCCGAATTCGTTCGCCCAGAATATTCGGCAGCCACGGAGCAGCCGTTTTAATGCCCCACTCTAACGCCGGTCGACTCTTCGACAAACGCCAGGTTGTTTGATTTGGCAGCGAGGTCATCGCGGCCAGAATCGCGAGTGCCACAACCATCAAGATACCGCGCGCTGCGCCAAAGGCCATCCCCAAGATGCGATCAATGGCCCCCATGCCTGCGGCCGAAACCATCTCCTTGAGCGCGAGCGTGACAAGCTTGCCCACCACCAGCACGACGACCAGGATGCCTAAAAAGGCAACAGTCTGTTCAAGTGCCGGGGGAATCCAATCTGGCAGCACCGCAGCAACCTCTCCAGCAAGACGACTCGCGGCGACGAATGCAATTACCCAGACGGCCAAGGAGGCGATCTCTTTTACGAGCCCACGAAATAATGACAGAACTGTTGACGCCAGAATAACCACGAGAACAACCGTATCAATCCAGGTGAGCTCGTGAAACCAGGCCATGGTTAGGGTCCAATCACCGCAGCGTCATAGCCCTGGGCCTTGGCGCGATCTCGAACCTGCGTGGCAAGCTCTTTGGTCGCAAACGGTCCGATCCGAACCCGATGTCGCTCAGCCCCTTCAGCAGTCTTGATCGTTTCAATCGCAACCGAGTGCCCGCCCGCCGTAAGCTTTGCCTTCACCGCATTGGCCGCTTCAATCTTGGCATAGGCACCAACCTGAACTAGAAAGCGGCCATCAGGTTTCGTCTCAGGCTTGGGTTCAGGCTTGGGTTCAGGCTTGGGTTCAGACTTAGGTTCAGACTTGGGCTCAGGCTTCGTCGCAGATTTCGTCACCGACTTGGCTGCAGGTTTCACCTCAGGTTTCGTCTCAGGCTTCACCTCGGGTTTGGGTTCTGGTTTAGGTTCTGGCTTAGTTTCTGGTTTAAGTTCCGCTTTCGGCTGCGCCTTTGCTTCTTGTTCTGCTACCGGTGCCGTCGCAGAAACGGGTGCGGTCGCAGGCGCCTTAGACTCGGTCGGTGGGGTTGGCTCAGGGGAAGACTTCAGTGACTCGATCTTTGCAAAGACGGAATCCTTTGAAGGAATTTCGATCAACAGATCCTGAGAGAGGGGACGCGCCTGCTCTTCGAGCAACACAGGAGCGAGTGCGGCAACACTCGCCGCGATGATGACAGCACCAAGAAGACGCCAACGTGCGCGACGTTTGTGCTCGGCCATCGGGTCGGACCCCTGGCTGTCGCGTAAAGCTGCACGTGGTTCACTGTCAGCGGGCATAACGCATCGAAAGAATTTGACTTACGGTCAGAAACGAACCGAAGGCTACGATTCTATCATTCGGCTCCACCATTGACCGCGCTGCAGCAAGAGCGGAGACCGGGTCTGGGTAGCAGCCAAAAGCAGCCGACGGTAAAGCTTGTTGAAGCGCTTGTGCCAGTGACTCCGCAGATCGGGGACGACCGTTGGTATCAGGTCCTTCAAGACTTGCAAGACACCAGTGATCGACACGATCACCGAGTCGTCGAAAGACTTCCTGAGCGTCCTTCCCCGCGACCATCCCGACGACGGCTATCGTCTTCGGAAAGAACCCCATCTGATCTAGGTTCGCAGCGAGTACCGCCGCAGCGTGAGGGTTATGCGCCACATCAAGCACCACGGATGGCTGACCAGGAAGCACCTGGAATCGACCAGGAAGTTCGACAAACGCAAAACCCTGTCGAACCGCGCCCTGCGTCACAGGAAGTTTATCGCGCAGGGAAGTGAGCGCCGCAAGCACTGCCGAGGCGTTTAACAACTGATTCGCACCTCGCAGCGCGGGGTAGGCCATAGCGTTGCGCCGTTGACCACGCCCTGCCCAGCTCCACTGCTGACGATCTCCTTGAAAATTGTAGTCCTGGCCAAACTGCCAGATGTCGGCCCCAATGGCACCCGCAACCTCCGAGACTGTTGCGGGAGGAACTGGGTCGGCCAAGATAAACGGCCGATTGGGACGTGCAATATGGGCCTTTTCCCAGCCGATCTTCTCCCGGGTATCACCGAGAAACTCCTGGTGGTCCATATCCACTGACACCAGCACTGCACAATCGTGATCCACCACATTGACCGCATCAAGGCGCCCACCAAGTCCAATTTCGAGTACGGCGACATCAACACCGGAACGCTTGATGAGATCAAAAATAGCAAGGGTCGTGAACTCAAAAAAGGTCAGCGTGATCTCTTGTCGTGCGGCGTCCACTCGGGCGAATGCCTGAGCGAGCGGTGCGTCGTCAATGAGCTCCCCATTGATGCGAAGTCGCTCGTTAAAACGCAGGAGATGCGGAGACGTATAGGTCGCGACCCGGTAACCGGCCTGAAGGAGAATGGACTCCAACATCGCACAGGTCGACCCTTTCCCATTGGTGCCGCCCACCACAATCGAGACTGGGGCCACCTGTAGGCCAGCGTCTGTTTCCCCAAACCCCATCCGTCGGCCGACCGCCAGCACTCGCTCAAGACCAAGGTCGATGGTCTTTGCGTGCTGCGAAAGGATCTTGGCTAGCCAGTCGTCAAGCGTCAATGCAAAGTCGTGCCAAAAGAATCCGATGCATCAGGCACGCGCCTGATCGGCAGGCTGTCGCATCAATAAGAGCAAGAGGTCTGCAAGCTCATCGCGCATCTTGCGACGATCAACGATGCGATCGACGGCCCCCTTCTCAAGAAGAAACTCCGCGCGCTGAAATCCCGGCGGTAACTTCTCACGAACCGTCTGCTCAATCACCCGTGGTCCCGCAAATCCAACCAGGGCCTTCGGTTCCGCAATCACCACATCCCCAAGAAATGCAAAGCTAGCAGAGACACCGCCCATCGTGGGATCGGTCAGCACGGAGATATACGGAAGCTTGATCTCGGCAAGTCGCTGTAGCACCGCCGTCGTTCGCGCCATCTGCATCAACGACAACAACCCCTCCTGCATCCGGGCACCGCCACTTGCAGCGATGCTA
>JACCDI010360098.1_pt1 | contig 11491 bp, 13 predicted proteins | sample 7442791 | NCBI WGS metagenome assembly JACCDI01 (sample SAMN15323434, study PRJNA562643) | freshwater metagenome | isolation source: river surface water | place: USA:Blue River Watershed | collected 2017-08-15
AGCCCGATTGGCTCAAGGCATTGCGGCAAAACAGTCCAGAAGATGACGTGCGGAAGTAAGCAGCTGGATTCAAATCTAAGAAAAAAGCTCAGAGTGAGTTCCGCTGCGCACAAACACCACCAATCCACTCTTGCCAGAGCCATCTAACCTGTAGATCAGCAAGAAATCGCCGCCGATATGGCACTCACGATGGCCCACCCAGTCGCCCATCAAAGGATGGTCTAACCACTCTGGTGGGAGGGGGCCATCGTTCGCGACCAGAAGCATCATGGCCTCTTTCAGCCGATTCAAGTCATACCGACCGGAATGGGACAGGCGTTGCCAGTCTTTATGAAATTCTCTGGTGTAGTCACAAGCCCGGGGCAGGCTTGCCCGTTTATTTACGGCTGGTTTCTTTAAGGCCATTCAACAGATCATCAGCGTTTGCAAAGCGAGGGCGGCGGCGGCGCACGATCTGATCAGCTTCAGCGATGGCCGTACGGCTGGCCTCGTTCGGCGCTTTGATCGAGAACGGCAACTCCTTGTCTGCAACGATACGCGTCAGGAACACACGAACAGCGTCCGAAACAGTCAATCCCATAGAGCTAAGCGTTTCAGTCGCCTGCGCCTTGATTTTTTCGTCCACCCGAACATGAACCATGGTGGTGGTAGTGGCCATGATGTACTCCAGATTGATTATTTGAGATACATTGTATCGCGATTAAACGCGAGAAAGCCAGTGAACGTAGCATGAATGAACGCACATACCTCGGCGTTTCATAGTCCGATCTCTTAACAAAACGTTGCGATCAATTAACCGAGCAGTGGATATGAACCACAGTTGTGGAGGTTTAAGTCAGCACGCGGACGCCGTGCTCATTAACAATGTCAAGAAGTTTGAGGGCCATGCCGCTGGGTTTATGAGTTGCCGTACCGCCCCAGCGCCAAGCGCAAAGCCTCCGTGGCACTGGCCCGCAGCGATTTGGGTGCCAGCACCTCCACATCTGCGCCAAAGCGCAGCACGTCGCCGAGCAATTCGCGGGCATCGGAGTAGGGCACTTCCAATGTGTAGGAGCCATCGGGATGCAGCGTGCTCTTTTGATCGGGGTGCCATTCCTCGGCCTGCACCCAGCGGGCGCGCTCGGGGGTGAACTTCAGTTTGGCCCAGTACCGCGCCTCTCCGCCAAAGATGCCGTAGCCCGACTGCATTTGCTCCTGAATGGCTTTTTGGTTGATCTCCTTGGCTGGCTTGTCCAGCTTTTCACAATGGGTGATGGCATCCACAGAAAAGCTTTGCAACCGCTCCCGCTTGTGGCACCAGGCATCCACATACCAGTTGTCGCGGTAGTGAACCAGTTGCTGGGGTGAGATGTCGCGCACCGTGGTTTCATTGCGGCCACGGTTGTAGTGGGTCACGTGCAATTGTTTGCGCTCCAGCGTCGCTTCGGCCAGCAGCTGAAAGCTCTTCAATTCCAAGCGCCGCTTGCCCGCGTGCACAGCGCGCACACGCTTTGTCAGTGCAGATGCATCCATGCCTTCAGAGGCGAGCAAATCGGCCAAACGCTCTTGCAGGGGTTGCAGCTTGGGGCCAAGCAAACCAGGCTCAAGCTCGGTGATCATGTTGTGGATGGTCAGCAAGGCCAGCAACTCTTTGTGGGTGAACATGAGGCCGGGCAACTCATAGGTGCCGTCGGTGTTGTTCAGCCTGTAGGCGTTTTCATACCGGTCGTAAACGATTTCGTAGTTGTAAACATCGCGCATCTTGTCGAGGTCGCGCTTAAAAGTGGCCTCCGAAATTTCCAACTTGTTCAGCAACTCTTGTTTGGGCACAAAGGCTTTGCGGCTGAAGATGGACTTGTATTGGTAGATGCGGTCAAACTGGGCCATGTTGAATCATCAAAAAATCGATGTTTATCGCCATTATGAGGTTTGGCTTGCGGTGGGCGGGGCCCTGGGCCCCGGCCCGAGCTCACCTTACTTCTGGGCGCGACGCCCCCGCCCTTCAGACTCCTTTTTGCGCAAGAAGGAAGGTATGTCCGACTCGGTCTCATCAGACATGTAGAGCACCTCTTGCTTGGAGACCAAGCGGTTGGACATGCGGTAGGCTGAGAAGCTGACCTCCTTGATCATCATCTCCATGTCTTCCTCGGCCAGTCGGTGCAACTGATCCATCTTGGCTTTGAGCCACGCATGGCCACCAAAGCGATCTTGCATTTGGGCCATCAGGCGTTTGGCGGCTGCTTGATTGCCGTTCCGCGCCAGACTGCGCAGCTCTTGAGAGGCCTTGCCAAACGCCAATTCCAGCAAGCGCCTGTGGGCCAGTTCATCCTCGGGCATGGCGGCAAAGGCGCTGTCGTCCACCACGGGCAGTTGCAGCATGGGGCCGCTTTGCGTCACAGCCTGTCCTTGCAAGTCCACGCCCGAAATCGACACCGCCAGCAAGTCGCGCACCGAACCAGCTGCGCTGGGGCTGATGTGCAACCTAAACCCCAGCCATGTTTCAGAGCCCCAGGCCAAGTCGTTCATCTTGTAAGTGCCATCTGGGTTGGTGGCGGTGGTGTTGAGCAACTCCACAATCACCCCTGGCGCAGGCACCAGTTTGAGGCTGATCTGGCGCAGGTACATGGCTTGCAGCAGTGACAACTCTTCTTCAAAGTTGTCGTACAAATCTTCTGCGGTTTGGCCGTAATACTGCTGCCCACCCCCTGCACGGGCCATGGCCAACATCAAGTCCTCATTGAAGCCCCGCCCCAGGCCAATGGTGGTCGTGCTCACACCTTTGTCTGCCCAGGCTTTGCAATGCTTTTCGATGCGGTCAATGGCGGTTTCACCCCGGTTGGCCTGGCCATCCGAGAGCAACAGCACCCGCGAAATGGCTTGGTTGTTGCCGCCTTCAAGTTGCTCCGCACCGGCCTTCCACCCCCCAAAGAGGTTGGTCATGCCACCACTGATCACTTTCTCCACGGCATGTTCGATCTCGCTCACCGCGGCCATGGGTTTCAGGGGCACCAACACATCCACGTCCTCGTCATAAACCACCAAGCTCATTTGGTCTTTGGGGGTGAGGTGCTTGGCAATGTGCATCACGCAGCGCAGGGCTTCGTGCAAAGGCTCACCATCCATGCTGCCTGAGCGGTCCACCACCACAGACAGCCGCTTGGGGGTGTGGTTGGCGATTGGGTTTACGGGCAAGTCCGGGGCTTGCACACGGACCAAAACATCCAAATGGCCGCCAGCAGCGGAGACGGCAGATTTTTGGGGCGACAAAACAATGGTGGGCGTTTGCATGGTTTTTCCTAGGTTGTGAAGGAGGTGGATTCAGACCCCATCGGCCCTGACCGATTGAAGCCACGCAGCCAACACCTCCCGGCGGCTGCGCTTTTTTGCTGGGGGGGCAACCCCAAAGTCAATCTGCCGCCAGCGTTGATCGCCAGAGACTGAATAAAGGCTCACGCTTAGGGTCACAGTTGAACTTGTCATGGCAGGGCCAGCCGCCAAAGCCGTTGGCAAATAAGTGACCAAAAAAACAAGGGTGAACATCGGTGGTTTGCCGCCCTGGATGGGCAGGCGAGAGGGCATTTATTGAAAGTGCCCCGATGATGAAGATCGAAAAGCTCATGGCATGAGCCGTGGGCCTGTTATTTCATACACGTGTTCATAAAAAAGGTCACAGGCTTATATGGTGAGCCCGCCGATGGGTAAATTAGCCGCTGATCAACAGGCCTGACCGCCGAGGAAGAAACATTGACACCCATTTACTACCACCCGCAACAACGCGTTGGCCACAACTTCATTTCTGTGCAAAAAATCCCGCTGTTCGTGGAGCAGTCCAAAAGAACCAGTTTGTTGTTTGAGCCTTTTGTTGAAGAGGATTTGTGGCCAGCGCACAGCCTGAGTTTTGTGAACGATGTGCTGACTTGCAAAATAAACAATGGGTTTGGAACCAAAGACATGGAAATCAACCGTGCATTGCTTTATTCCAATGCGTCGCTTTGGCATGCGCTCAACCATGTGATCCAAAAGGGCGGCGTTGCATGCTCAGCCTCCCAGGGGTTTCACCACGCCCACTACGACCATTGCTACGGTTATTGCACCTTCAATGGTTTGGTCATCGCAGCCAGAAAAGCGCTGGACCTGGTTGAAAAAGTCATGATCATTGATGGGGATGCGCACTTTGGCGATGGGACCGAAGATTGCCTAGACACCTTAAAGCTGCGCAAGCGTGTCATCAATGTCACCCGCGATGAAATTGGCAGTCGCGTGCACTCACATTTCACCGCCAAGGACTGGGAGCAATACACCGATGAATTGATAGCCAAATACAAACCGGATGTCTTGATATACCAAGCAGGCGCAGATGCTTGGGATCTAGACCCGTATGAGGCGGGCTATCTCTCAAAGCGGCACATGGGCTTCAGAGACAGCGGTATATTTCGGTCGGCAAAAAACCATCAAATTCCCATCGCTTGGAACTTGGCTGGGGGCTACTCAGAGCCCATGCAGTTGACCATTGATTTGCATTTGCAAACGCTGAAGATCTCGGATGAAATTTACTTTGAGGGTGACCAATGAAAGAAGACATATTGGAGCAATTGGTTGACGACTACCTCAAAAGTCAAGGCTACTTCACGACGCACAACATCAAGTTCAAGCCAGACCCCCGTCACAAAGACTATGTCTCGAACCAGGACTCGGTGCCCAGTGACATCGACATACTGGCGGTCCACCCCAACAAGAGGGGTGCGGACAAAGTGGTGGCGGTCACGTGTAAAAGTTGGCAAACTGGATTCAACCCCAGTGCACTGATCAAAGCCATCGAAATGAAAAGAAAAATAAGTGGGAGAGTGGCCTGGAAAAGCTTCAGAGAGTTAACCGAGGATAAATGGAGCAAAGCCTATTGCAAAAAAATAGAAGAAATGACGGGGTCCAAGAAGTTCACTTATTGGACAGCCGTCACCAAAGTCGTTGGTGACCCTTCGGTTTGGGAAAACCACAAAGCCTTCCAAGCCAAACTCAACGGCAACAAAATCGCCGTGAAAACAGTTCGGCAACTATTGGATGAAATGCACCCATTGATCGGAACCACGGTTGAGCCCTCCCAAGTGGGGCGCTTGTTGCAAGTCATCAAAGCTTCGGAGTGGTCCATACCTCCAACCAGCGCCTCCATGAAGAGTAAGCGCCGAAAAATTTAGCTGGCCTCCCAATCGCCAATCTCATCCATCTCAATCTTGTCTTTGGGGCAGATGGGTGGGCCGTATGCCAAAAACCGCTTGAGCATGGGCACCTGGTATCCGCATTGCTTGCATTTGGCGCGGGGGCGGTTGCGGCTGGCCGGTTTTTGCATGGCCACCTTGAGCGGGCCATGGGGGTAAGGGCCCAGCTCGTTGAGCATTTGGGTCAACACCACTTTGAGCTCCGGCCCCGCACCCGCGCTGCGCATGGGGCCTTTGAGGCCGAGTTTGAGGGCGATCTTTTTGAACTCCTTGCCATGCTTGTGTTCGCAGTCGTCAACTGCATGGATGAGCTCATGCACCAAGGTGTCAATCACGTTGAATGCGTCCCCCAATGTGGGTGCGATGAAGATTTGGTTCAGCCCATCGCCAGCACTCTTGGTGGACCAGCACTGGCCGATGTGTCCACTGCGCACGCCGGTGCTGGTAAACCCACAAGAGACTTGGCATGGGGGCAAGGTGTAGCCCTTGGCGGCAAACAAGGGTTTGAGCAGTTCAACAGCGGCGAGCAGCCAGTCTTCACGGGTTTTGTGGTTTTGCATGGATGGGTACAACAAATGCAGGGGTGTGAAGGATGAGCGGGCGCAAGCTCATGGCGTGAACCAATCGGCTGTTATTGCATACAGGGGTGCGGATTAGCCACACAGCCCTGGCTAACCACTGGCGAGGTCACCGCATGAGCTTGTGCGTCTCTACATTGCCCATGCATCAAGCGGAGTGAACATGACAGCACAAATCCCTGAAACCTTGCACCACAAAGGCCTGGAGTTAACGCTTTGCGATGAGCCGCTGGGCCCCTTTGTCAAAAACAACCACTTGGGTATTGAATTTGTCGCCAGCAGCTCAGCGCTGTGGCGTGGCTACGTGGGCACCTGGGCCATTGAAGAGGGGCGCTTGTACTTGATCAAGATCTCCGGAACGGCAGAGGTCAACGACGAGATCAAAGATGTGGGCTTGGAGGACTTGTTCCCCAATCACCCCAATGGTGTCTTTGCGCACTGGTTCAGTGGTGAGTTGCGCTGTCCCCAGGGTGGCTTGCTCGAGTACGTGCACGGGGGCTATGGCAGCGTGTACGAGCAAGACCTCTTCATCGATGTGCTCAAGGGAGTGGTGACGGGTGAGCGCACGGTGCGCAACGGCACGGCTGAGCCCCAAGCAACCCAGGGCTATCGCGTGCGCGCCGCCACCATTTTTGGCAAGGACTGAGCCATGTTTTACGCAACCCTGAGCCTTTTGCTTCAACTCATTCTCAAATTGAGAAAGCGCTGACATGTGGCCCTTGATCGCGCCCTGGGTTTGGGCATATGCGGCTGTGTCTGTCTTTGCGGGTGTCGCCGGTTCGGTGATGATGTTTTACATGTGCCACCGGCCCATGGACTTTGATTGGTACCGCGAGGCCCTGACATGGCGGCGCTACTTCGTCCCCAATGTAGAAAACCTCAAAGCCTGGGGCCAAGCCGCCTTGTGCCTGGTGTTGTTCACCTTGCTGTGGCCCATGCTGCTGTACGTGGGTGTGCGCGACTGGGGCAAACCGCCGTATGAGCGCACCATGTTCAATTTCAGCGACAACGACCCAGCCGATCAGTTCAAGTGCCAAAAAGAGCATTTGGTGCGCAAAGTCACCCCCGAAGAGGCCGAGGCCGGTGCGATGGTCATCGACCCACTTGGCCGCGCCCCCCGCGTGCCCTTTGGCCATCAGCATGCGGGCTGGGTGCATTTGCTCAGCCGCAAAACCCAAAAGCATGACCTGTGGTGGTTTGAAGTCCCAGCGCGTTTCGCTAAGGACACAAATGATGGGAAACCTGCCCGGCCACAATGGTCAGGCTACGCGCTCACCCGAGGCAAGTCGGTGCGGGCCGAATTTTTTGTGGAATGGAGTTGAACCCCATGCGTTGGATGCGAAATGTGAATCTGCCTGCTTGGTCCCGCTGGGCTTTGGGCTTGGTCCTTGGGGTCAGTGCAGCCGCACCCGCCTGGGCCCAGTACAAGCCCTATTTCAGCTCGGTGCGCGAGGTGGTGTCGTTTCACGTCAATGCAGACGCGTCATCGGTGATGGTCATGGAGATCACCCGCAAGATTGAGACCGCACAAGGCATCTCCAAGCTGGGTGAGCAAAAGGTCAGCTACAACAGCACCCTGGAAAACCTCGAAGTCTTGGAGGCCTATACCGTGCTGCCAGACGGCAGCCGCGTGGATGTGGAGCCCGACAAAATCCGTACCCAAGACAGCGCCGATGAAGACGGCGGCAGCATCTACAGCGACGCCAAAGACAAAGTGATCATTTTTCCGAAGGTGGCGGTGGGCAGCCTCATCCACTACAAGGTGCGCTCTGAGCAACACACCCCCACCTTCACAGGCCACTTTGACTGGTCAGAGTACTTCAACCCGCACCGCAGGTACGCCTTGTTTGAGGCCCACCTGAGCCACGATGCGGCCATTGAGATTGGCGTGAGCGCCAAGGGCATGCAAGGGGGCCGGGTGAATGCTTTGCCCACCGACAAACCCAACACAGTGCGTTACCTTTATACGTTCTCACAAGACACCGCTCACCCGGGTGAGGAATGGCGCGTTGATTTGTCAGACTTTGCCCCGCACTTTTCTGCCAGTACGTTTAAGAGCTATGCAGACGTGGGGCGCTCGTACCAAGAGCGCGCCCGGCCGCAAACCGTGGCCACGCCCGACATCATTGCCCTGGCCCAAGACTTGACCAAAGGTGCGACCACCGAGCGCGAGAAGGTCAAGCGCCTGTACCACTGGGTTGCGCAAAACATCCGCTATGTGGGCATCTACCTGGGCGCGGGTGGGGTGGTGCCCCACGATGCAGCCAGCATCTTGAGCAACCGTTATGGCGACTGCAAAGACCATGTGGTGCTTTTAGAAAGCATGTTGCGGGTGGTGGGCATTGAAAGCTCTCCTGCCTTGATCAACTCCGAGCGGGCTTATTTGTTGCCCCCATTGCCCACCTCCAATGTGTTTGACCATGTGATCACCTATATCCCGTCCATGAACCTGTTTTTGGACAGCACCACGCAGTTCGCCCCCATGGGCACGCTGCCAAGCTCTGACATGAACAAGCCCGTGGTCATCACGGCCACTGGCCAGGTGATGCACACACCTACAGACCACCCCAGCAACGACTACACCCAAACCCGCGTGCGCATGCGCATGCGCGCCGATGGCAGCATCCAAGGCAGCAGCAGCGCAGAGATGCGCGGACAACACGAGGTGGCAGCCCGCAGCCGCCAGTTTGGCAACATCAACCGCGACCCCCGGGGCGTGATCAACCGCATGCTCGATCGGTTTCAAGAGTCAGGCACAGGGCGCATCCTGCCCAGTGACGCCACCGACTTTGATCAGCCGTTTCTGGTGGAGGCTGAATTTGAGCTAGACCCCGTGGTGAATGTGCCCGGCCCCAGCGCCATGGGCATCCCCACCGGCGTGGCCCCAGGCAAGTTCAAAGACATGGTGGGGTTTAAACCGCCCCTTGAGCGGCGCTTCCCAGCCGTTTGTGGGTCATACCGGCATCAGGAGCACATCGAGTTGGCGTTTTTGCCAGGGGCCAAGATACAGCGCATTCCCAAAGGCGTGCGGTTCAGCCTGGGGCCGATTGCCTATGAGTCGACCTATGCGCTCAAGGGAAAGCGGCTCACCATCACCCGCGAGTTGCAAACCCACCGCAAGTCACCCACCTGCAACGCCCAAGACGATCGCCATTGGGAGCGCTTTGTTCAGGTGCTTTCTAGGGATATGCGGCAGCAGGTGTTTTTTAAGTGATCAAGGCCAAGCGTAGGCATGTGCAGCGCGCTTTGATTGAACAAGGCAATTGAGAAGTGGTGACGTGTGAGGTTAGTTTGTCATGAAGTCAAAGTACGTTGTAGGCCACCTGATCCTGTTCCTGGTGTGTACCACGCTGTCGCATTGAGCTACAACATCATGGTTAGTTCTGAGCCATCCCCAGAGCTTTTTATTTGTTTCTTTTTTGGGGCCTTTGGACTAGGGGCTCAGTTCTTCAGTGTGGTGAATCGACTTTTAGTTAAAAAATGACGTTAATGCCCTCGAGGCTAGATTTGGAAAATATTGGCATTGAATGAAGACGTTTTTAGACTGCAATTGACGGAATCGACAAGCCAATCGACGATCTGAAAAACCAAAGATGTACTGTATGGGTCAGGTCTCAATCTTCGCTTTGTCAATGATGAAGTGAAAAATGCCACTACACAAAAAATGACCCTTTGCAATACGACCATGGTCGCTAAGCTTGCTCAACTCAAGTCGCTAGATTGCTCCGCTCATCAACAGGAGTTTGGATGGTTCCGGGAGGCCTAAAAAACAAATTTGAACGACAGTGGGGTATCGTCGCTGAAGCAGTGCCTTGTCCCCTTGCAGCGGGATTTTGATCACCCAAGCACTCAAAGCCGCGAAGTCTGTGGGATGACGTTCATGGGGTCAAAGCATGCGGCATACGTTTCCGATCATGGGGGTGCGTTAAATAAGTAATTGTTCAAGTTAAGATATATTTATCGGGGGTACAATAAATGAACCTTGAGTTCGACCAAGATAAGCGCGATAAAACACTGCTGGAGCGCGGATTGGATTTTGCGCGGGCAGCGGAGGTCTTTGAGGGCGTTTATTTCACAGGCCGCGACGAAAGATTTGAATACGAGGAAGAACGATTCATCACCATTGGCAAGCTGGATGCCAGTTTGGTGGTGTTGGTTTGGACACCGCGCGGCAAGGTGCGCCGCATCATCAGCATGAGGAAAGCAAATGACCGTGAAAAAGCGTTCTACAAAAGCCGTTTGGAGTGATCCAGACGATGCGCCGGAGTTAACGGCAGAGTTTTTCAACTCTGCCGATCTTTTTGAGGGTTCCAAGCTCAAGGCTCGTGGTCGGCCAAAGTCTGCCAATGCCAAAGAGGCTGTCAAGCTTCGCTTGGATGCTGATGTATTGGCCGCATTGCGTGCCAGCGGGGACGGATGGCAAACCCGCATCAACGACACGCTTCGCGCATCGTTGAAATTAGCGGGTCGCGTTTGAGATGGTGTCTGCTACTGAGCAGAGCATTGGTAAATATTGAAAACGACAGGAAAAAATCCTCAATTGGGAAAAAGTCGAGTGGTGAGTTGACTTGACTCAAACCAAAGCCTCCCGCCACCCCTGCACCACCATCACCATTGCCAACGTGTCGAGCTCACAGTAGCGCAACAGTGCGCTCTCAAGCCTTTGACGTGATTCGGGCGAGAGGGTTTCAAACTGAAGGCGTGCGTATGCAGTCGCTGCGGCACCGCCCTCACTGATGGCCAGATCATCCGGATCTTCACCAGGGCGAACCTCCTCGCCCAGCAACTGAGCGCCGAGGTCGCGCAGAAACTCATAGGGGTCGGGGATTTGACCCGTTGCATCATTCGGGCACCACACAAAATTTTGATAGTTCAAGCTGGGCATGACCTGGGGGTCGCCATACACGGGTCGTGAATAAAACTGCCGCAATTGCGGCGAGGATGACAAAACCGCTGGCAAAAGCTTTTTGATGGAGGAGCTGCCCTTTGTGTCTTTGTGAAAGTAAGCGACCTTGGCCAAGGCGCACAAGTCAACCATGGCCCGATCACCTGTTTTAGTGAGCGACAAGGCAAACTCCCTCAAAGCCTGCGCATCTTCAGGCGCATCACTTCGATATTGCAACTGATCACTGATTTTGTTCAGGATGGTGTTTTCGTGGGGGCTCCACATGAACACTGTGCCGTCATCGCCAGACAAAGCCCTATGCAAAGCGCGGATGAATTCAAAATTAGGAAACGCACCGGCTTTGGCATTCAAAAACTCGGTTTGATGGACCACACGCCCATCGGCATGCATCACATGGTGCGAAAACTGAAAAGCCACTTGTTCGTATGGGCGCATACCGGCATGAAAAGGCAACGCAACGGCGCTCGTTTCAAAGTCAATAAAGTGGTAGGGGTAGCGCCAGGTGGCCATCGCTTGGCGCATCATGCCCTCGGCCATCCAAAATCCACCTCGGTCCTCTTCTGCCGGAATACCGCTCACTTGCATCCACTGCCTATCGACAACCGTCAACTCCTCTTGGTCTGACAGCGCACCCAGATCATCCTCAGTGACTGCGGATAAGCGCACCCGGTTGTCAGAAATCAATCTGTCTTTGTGACGGTAATTCCACAGGTCAAGCACTGTGCCCTCTGCGAAGTCTTTATCCGTGAAGCCATACACATGGTTCCAACATTCCTTAAACCCGCTGCGCAAACTGTCGCCAGGGGCGGCTTTGA
>JACCDI011646380.1_pt1 | contig 11489 bp, 10 predicted proteins | sample 7442791 | NCBI WGS metagenome assembly JACCDI01 (sample SAMN15323434, study PRJNA562643) | freshwater metagenome | isolation source: river surface water | place: USA:Blue River Watershed | collected 2017-08-15
ATCCAATTTTAAGTTCATCTTTGCCAGGTGATATGGTAGAAGAGTATACCGACCCTGAATACATTCATGAGAAATTTGAAAAGCTTGTTGATCTGGTTATTGATGGAGGCATTGGTGGAATGGAATATTCTACCATAGTCGATATGACTGAAGAAGAACCTGTAGTTACTAGACAAGGAATAGGAGTAATAGACTAAACCGAATACTGATTACTCTCTGGGTGCGTGTGATTTCATTCTAGTATGAAAAAATTCACCAAAACGGGTTATATCGCGTTTTATTCTTTTTGTAAAAGCCTGTAAGAGTGTTCCATCTCTTTGTAAAGCTCTGGGGTAGGTCCAGATCATAGCATTTTTAGATTTCACTTGTTTTACAGTTCCATATTTCATGAGGTCATAGGTAAGCGCCCCATCTTCCCATTTGTAATTACTTCTAATAAATCCAGCTTTTAGTCCAAGTTCTTTTATATACCCCATTGACATTCCGTAGGTATTCAGATAAGGCCTTTTGATATGTCTTACTTCAGCTATAATATTCTTGAGTGTTTCAAATATTGCCAACTGCCATCTTGGAAATCCAGGTTCACTTATAAAGGCATAACGTCCGTATACAACTACAGTATTGGGCTGCGACAATGCTGTAATCATTTCGTTTAACCACTGAGGAGGATAGAAACAATCTGCATCTGCAAGTAGGACATATTTACCTAGAGCATGTTCTTGTCCGGTTTGACGCGCAGGCCCTGGTCCTTGTTTTTTTTCAAAAAGTGATTTAACGTGTAGCTTATCTAATGTACGCTGAGTATTATCGGTTGAGTTGTTGTTAACAACAATAATTTCAAAAGGAATAGTTGTTTCAATTTTTGAAAGTGATCCAATTGCTCTTAAAATATTTATTTCTTCATTCCATGTTGGTATAACGATTGACACTAAGGGCTCTGAAGACAATCTAGTACTTAAGTTTTTATTTATTTCATCAAAGACGTGTTGAGGTATCTGCTCAAAACTATCATATTGAAAGAAAAACTCATCAATCCATTTAGGGTTTTTGAATGTCAGCATCTTGTATTGTCAAATTATTTAAGCTTATCCGGATTAAAATTTTTTGAATAGATAATTGAAATTAAACTTTATATGCCTATATAAATGTTTTACTAAAATAATAATTAGATTTTTGCTCTCTCGAAGTTTAGTTCTCTTTATTGTACTTGGTTCTGAAGTAGTATTGATTTGTAAAAACAGGTCTTGATACTTATTGAAAAAAAGGCCTTTGCCTTTTTTCTGTAGAAAAGAAAGCATCATGTTGTATTCGCCCACATCTGGGTTCACTCCTTCTGTGAACCTACCAAATTTTTTTAAAAAATCATTTCTTATAAGATGTGGGTGGTCGCTATACATATAAAATTTACGGTAACCCGGATACCATAATTTAAATTTCATTTCAGAATAACCCGAGCTTATGTCTTTTAAATAGGGATATTTAAAGTACGCGTAAAATCTTACAATGTCTAGGTCTTTATTGTTTTGAAAAATTTCTAATCCTTTTTGAAAGTTTACAGAAAACTCTTTTGTAGGTACAAAATCCTCTTGAACATAAAGAATAAGATTGGTCAATACTGAGTCATGTCCCTTATTGATATTGTTACCTAGTCCCATATTTTTTTCTGTTGTGACTAAGCGAAAGGGGAACTGATTTTGTAATTTTCTTAGATGTGTTAAATGTTCGAGTGAACTGCACTCGTCACTTACTACAACATCTTCAAAACTGCAGTCTAATGCTTCAAATGCATTGAGTAATCTTTCTAAAGATTTACTTCTATTGTAATGGGTAATTAGTAGCGTTATATCCTGAAAATTAATTTTAGCCATTTGAACTATTTTTTGCCAACTGCGAAAAATGAAAATACTACCTCTTACATTTATTCAGGTAAATTTTTTACCTGAAAACTTTCTCTGTGCAAAGGGCATCTGCCATATTGAATCATTGCTTTTCTGTGATCAAGTGTACCATAGCCTTTGTTTTTTTTCCAGTTGTAGTGAGGAAAATTTTCGTGTTCCGCAAACATAAAATCATCCCTGTAAGTCTTAGCCAAAATGCTCGCAGCTGCAATGGAGCTAAATTTTCCATCACCTTTTATGATCGTGGCATGCGGGATTGTTTTGTAGGGCTTGAATCGATTTCCATCGATAATGATAAAGGCAGGTTTCTTTTTGAGTTGATCTAGTGCCAGATGCATGGCTTTTATGGAGGCATTTAGGATATTGATTTTGTCAATTTCTTCGGGATCAATCTTGGCTACTGCCCAATAAAGGGCTTCTTTTTGGATTGACTCACGAAGTTTATATCGTAGGCGTTCAGTTATTTTTTTGGAATCATTGAGCAGTGGATTGCTGTAATCAGGGGGCAAAATAACGGCAGCAGCAAAAACCGGACCAGCCAGGCATCCTCTGCCTGCCTCATCACATCCAGCTTCTGGCATCAATTCCTGAAAAAATGGTTTGAGCATCAGCTGCAAAGTAGCAAGAAAAATTCATCAAAAATATGGTCGCTCGATTAAGCGCAATACCTTTGCAGCATGAGTCAAAATGCTAGTGTTACGAAGTCGAAGGCAGTCGCCATTTGGTTATTGGTAGGCGTAGGCATGATCATCATACAAGTATTGCTTGGCGGTATCACCAGGTTAACCGGTTCTGGATTATCCATAACTGAATGGAAACCAATTCTGGGTGCTTTGCCTCCTTTGAATGAAGCAGATTGGTTGAAAGCATTTGAACAGTACAAACAAATCGGACAATACAAGCATTTGAACTTTGAATTCACTTTATCTGATTTCAAATTCATTTATTTCTGGGAGTGGTTTCATCGTGAATGGGCAAGGTTGATAGGTGTAGTTTTCTTTATTCCATTTGTCTGGTTTATTGTCAAGAAGAAAATTGAAAAATGGATGATCAATCCCATGATCATTTTATTCTTGTTAGGATTACTACAGGCATTGCTTGGATGGATCATGGTAGCTAGTGGATTGAACGAAGAAGACCTTTATGTTGATCATATTCGTTTGGCAATTCATTTTATTGCAGCTTTAGGTTTGTTGTGTTACACACTTTGGTTTGCGTTGGTATTGTTGGTGCCAAATGAAGAGCGTGTTGTATCCTTGCCATTAAAAAAGCAAACCAATTTGCTATTGGTCTTATTGGTGGTGCAATTGATTTTTGGTGCATTCATGGCAGGTTTGAAAGCAGCTAATTTTGCAACGACCTGGCCATTGATCAATGGAGAATTTATTCCTTCTTCTTTGGCGAATGATAGCGTATCAACCTTTACGCATGATCCTTTAGCTGTTCATTTTGTTCACCGTAATCTTGCCTATTTGTTGGCAATCATGATTATTGTATGGTACCGCAAGGCAAAGCAAGTTGAAGCAGGCGTGTATTTTGGTCGCTGGAAGAGTGTTCCACTTGTATTGGTTTTGGTGCAAGTGTTATTGGGAATCCTTACGGTATTATATGCAAACAACAGCACCGCACTGCTTTGGTTGGGAGTAGCCCACCAGTTTACAGGCATGATGCTGTTGTTGTCTTTTGTAATGGTTGCTTATCTTATCAAAAAGAAATAAGCTTATTTTTTTAAACGTTTGAAGACATAACGGGTGATGAAAATACCTACACCATCATCTTTACCTGCATCACTCTCAACTGCGCTGTTCACAAAAGCAAGTTCCCATCCCTCTTCAGACATAGCGTTTAGTTTAGAAGTAACCACTGCATCATTAGCAACGATGTTCTGAAAACGAATACCACCAATGTTATAAAAGTTCAAGAGCTTGGTTTCGTCAAATCCTTTTACACGAATATCAGCACGGTCTGATGCGTTTCTTGAATTCTCTTCTTCACTTCTTGTTGTGGTAAATTCTTTGTAGTCTCTAGTTTCGTTGGAGGAGGTCATTCTTGATCTGCCTAATCCACTTGGTACAATCGACTCAACAGTGGTAACGATTCTAAATTCATATTTCTGTGCGAAACTGCTTGATGCACCCATTAGACAGAGCATCAAGAAAATTAAATTCTTTTTCATGATTGTAGTTTTAGTCGTACTAAGTTAATCACGAATCTTATCTAAATCAGATTTTTAATCAACTAAAATCAATAGTTTAAAGTAGTAGACTTATTCAGCGTTGAAATTGATATCATAGCCCAGCAATTGTTTCAATTGCGAAGAAGTGATGCGTTGGACTTGTTCCGATGCATCATTTTTGAAGAGTAAGGCATGCATTATAAGCTTAGTTCTTGTGTTGTAAACTATTTTCCAAACATAGTCTGGAACTGCAACACCTTTTCCAATTTTATTTTTGCCATAGATGGCGCCTGCGTAAATTTTTAAAATGTCTTTCTGGCTTTCTTTCCTGATAGTAGCCTCCCAGCTTTTCCAGGATCCTCTGTTGAGTTTAGGATGTTGGGGTATGCAATTGTAAAAAGAGAAGGTGCATTTTTCTTTGTCGCAATCAAATGCAAAATCTTCAGCATTTACAAGATGTCCTTTATCATAACCACTCTTAGCATAATCACTACTCGATGCTGTCCGGAATTCTTTTTTAAAATTCATTCGTTCTCTTGAACAATCACCACCTCCTTTATAGAGATAGTAAACAACATAGAGCGGGGCTTTTAATTGGTAAGAAAAGTAAGAAGTATAGACATCTTTTTTTACAACTGTATCGATGCGTTGTGCGAAAAGAGAGGGACTAACAAAAAATACCAAGAAACAGCAGGTAAATGCTTTACAGCATATACGCATGATTATCGATAAGTGTTTATCCTTGTTTACCATTTGATTAAGGCACTGCCCCAAGTAAAGCCAGATCCAAAAGCAGCAAGACAAACCAAGTCGCCTTCCTTGATCAGACCTTTTTCCCATGCTTCGCAAAGTGCGATGGGAATTGAGGCTGCAGTTGTATTGCCGTAGTGTTGAATATTGTTATAGACTTGGTCATCTCTTAGTTTGAGGGTTTGTTGTACAAACTGAGCGATGCGCAGATTGGCTTGGTGAGGAATTAAAAGATTGATATCCGATGGCTTCAAGTTGTTTTTTCCTAAGGCTTCCATGATGACTTCAGGGAATTTCACAACAGCTTTTTTGAATACAGCGGGACCATCCATGTATGGATAGATTTGGCCTTCATCAATCATCTTGTGGCTGAAAAACATTTGTCCGATTTCTGCCTCATCAAAACTGGCATATTTTTCTTCTTTCCAATGGTTAGCATGTGTACCTGGGTTGCACATCGCTAAAATTTCTGCACTTTCACCATCACTGTGTAAATGAGTACTCATCACTCCTTGATCTGCTTTTTCGGTCGGTTGTAAAACAACTGCACCTGCACCATCACCAAAAATCACACTCACATTTCTACCACGTGTGGTGAAATCCAATCCGAAAGAATGTTTTTCACTTCCAATCACCAAGATATTCTTGTACATACCTGAGCGAATGAACTGATCGCCTACGCTTAGGGCATAAACGAAGCCACTACATTGGTTACGGATATCTAATGCTCCGATTTCTTTCATTTTCATGGCTCTTTGCACCAATACTCCGCAACCTGGGAAATAATAATCCGGGCTCAAAGTAGCAAAGATGATGAAGTCGATGTCTTGTGGCGTTATTCCAGCACGTTCGATAGCAATTTTGGCAGCTTCAACTCCCATCGTTGTTGTGGTCTCTTCCGTTCTGTGCGCATATCTTCTCTCTTGGATACCCGTCCTTTCTTGGATCCATTCGTCGCTGGTCTCCATGTATTTTAGTAAATCGTTGTTTGTTACAACGTTAGAAGGCAGGTATTTACCGATTCCGGCAATTTTTGACTGGGGCATAGCAGCAATTTTAGTTGAAAAACGACGCTTGTTGGCGTTGAAAAACTACGCAAACATAAAAAAACTTGGTCGACCACCCACTTTTAGCATCATGAACGGGTTGGTTTTGCCTAACCCTTAACAGAAAAGGGAGGACACAACCTTAATTTAACTTGCCCACCCGCCGAAAAAGGGGTAACTTTGCGGCCTCTAAACAAGATTATGAATATTAGGAACATAGCCATCATTGCACACGTTGACCATGGAAAGACAACCTTGGTAGATAAGATTTTACATACCGCGAAGGTTTTCCGTGACAACCAGGAGACTGGCGATTTGATCATGGATAGTAACGATTTGGAAAGAGAGAGGGGTATTACTATTTTCAGTAAGAACGCTTCCGTTACTTACAAAGACGTGAAAATCAACGTAATAGATACTCCAGGTCACGCCGATTTTGGTGGTGAGGTGGAGCGTGTATTGAAAATGGCGGATGGTGTAATCTTGTTGGTGGATGCTTTTGAGGGTCCAATGCCACAGACGCGTTTTGTGTTGCAGAAGGCGCTTCAATTGAACCTACATCCGATTGTAGTTATTAATAAAGTAGATAAGCCAAATTGTCGTCCAGATGAAGTGCATGATGCAGTTTTCGAATTGTTCTTCAACTTGGATGCAACAGAAGAGCAGTTGAACTTCCCAACCTATTATGGTTCTGGTAAAAATGGTTGGTTCAATGATAGTCTTACACCGACTGAAGACATCATCCCATTGATGGATGGAATTATAAAGTACGTTCCTGAACCAAAGACTGAAGAAGGAACTTTACAGTTGCAGATTACTTCACTTGATTATTCCTCTTTCTTGGGTCGTATTGCTATTGGTAAAGTAGCAAGAAATACGATCAAGGAAAATCAGCCAATCACTTTGATGCAGACTGATGGAACCATCAAGAAGCAGCGTGTAAAAGAGCTGTATGTATTTGAGGGAATGGGTAAGCGTAAAGTGTCTGAAGTGCATGCAGGTGATTTGTGTGCTGTGGTAGGTATTGAAGATTTTAATATTGGTGATACAATAGCTGATTTCGAAAATCCAGAAGCATTGCCGGTTATCCATGTGGATGAGCCGACCATGAGCATGTTGTTCAGCATCAACAACTCTCCATTCTTTGGTAGAGATGGTAAGTTTGTAACGAGCCGTCACTTGCGTGATCGTTTGATGAAGGAGACTGAAAAGAACTTGGCTTTGCGTGTGAAAGAGACTGATTCTGCAGATAGTTTCCTGGTTTTTGGTCGCGGTATCCTTCACCTTGGTGTATTGATTGAGACCATGAGAAGAGAAGGATATGAATTGACTATCGGTCAGCCTCAGGTATTGGTAAAAGAAATTGATGGTAAGAAATGTGAGCCATACGAGGTATTGGTAATCGACGTACCTGAAGAATATGCATCAAAGGCAATCGACTTGGTGAGCAGAAGAAAAGGTGAGATGACAGTGATGGAAACCAAGGGTGATATGCAACACATCGAATTTGAAATTCCGAGCCGTGGCTTGATTGGTCTTCGTACCAACATGCTTACCAATACAGCGGGTGAAGCAGTAATGGCACACCGTTTCAGTGAATACAAACCTTGGAAAGGTCCAATTCCTGGAAGAAACAATGGTGTATTGTTGGCGAAGGAAGGCGGATCAACAACCGCTTATTCTTTGGATAAATTACAAGACCGTGGATTCTTCTTTGTCGATCCAGGTGAAGAGGTGTACAAGGGAATGGTGATTGGTGAGAACAACAAGCCAGGTGATTTGGTAGTGAATCCAAACGAAGGTAAAAAGCTAACCAACATGCGTGCGAGTGGTACCGATGGTGCTGCAAGTATTGCGCCAAAGCGTTTGATGACTTTGGAAGAGTGTATGGAATACATTCAGCATGATGAGTGTATTGAAGTAACACCTAACTTCATCAGGATGCGTAAGTTGATCTTGGACGAAACAGAAAGAAACCGTCTGGCCAAACAAATGAAGGCTGACGCTGTTTAATACTATATGCGAAGGATTATTTACATCCTCATCTTCTTGTTTTCATTCACTTTTACCCAGGAGGTAGAGGCGCAGTGCTCAATTTGCACCAAAACCGCACAACAACTGGGACATAAGCCAGCAAAGGGTTTGAACAGTGGTATTATCTATCTGATGATAGCACCATTGGCCATCATCGGATTTGTGAGCTATAGGTGGATCAAAGGAGGTGGAGCTGAACCCAATGCATAATTGATTATTCATCAACATCGTTTCATGAAAACGCTCACACATTTTTTTGTCGCCTTGTTTGCAGTCGTTTTTTTCGCTGCATGTACAGTCAACAACGTTACAGAAGATAAAAAACTAGGTCAATTTTTTGAAGCCAATAAAGTGACTGGCACCTTTGGGATGTTCGACAACAGCAGGGGTGATTTTACCATTTATGATCTTACTAGATTCAGAAAGCCAGTTTCACCGGCACAAACTTTTCATATTTTTTCTTCATTGGTTGCTTTGCACACGGGTAAGTTGACAGATGACAGTTCTACTGTTGTCGGTGATGATAGCGCATCATCAACCTTGAGTTTAAGTCAAGCTTTCAAAAATAATTCTGAAGCGCATTTCAAATCTATTGCTAACCTGATTGGTAAAGACACTTTGAAATATTGGTTGGACAGTGTGAAGTATGGCAACAAGAAAATTGGTAACGATGTCACTGCCTTTTGGATGAACGATTCATTGAAGATTTCTCCAGATGAGCAGTTGGGTATGATCAAGCGCTTATATTTCAAACAACATCCTTTCAGGGCTAGTGTACAAGAGCAAGTGAAGAAAATGATGGTTGTGGTCAACAACGCACAATACCAATTGGCCTATCAACAGGGCAGCATTGTAAGAGGCAATCAAAAACAAGCCTGGATTGTGGGTTGGATTGAAGAAAACCGACATGTTTATCCATTTGTATTGAGCTTTGATGCTGCATTGGATGCCGATACAGATGCCATAGGTAAAAAGCTTTCAGAAGATATTTTAAGAGATCTCGGCTTTTTTAAGGGTATCATGTAACTTAGTAGAACATGCAACTTTATACTCCTTCTCTGAACAGTTACAAAAGACTTAAAACTTTGGAAGTGAAAATAGGTGATTTGCTCTTGGGCAATAATCATCCTATTCGCATTCAAACAATGACGACAACCGATACGATGAATACCATCGCTACAGTTGAGCAATCGATTCGTTGTATTGAGGCTGGCGCAGAATTGGTGCGTATTACAGCTCCCTCTAAGAATGAGGCATTGAATTTGCAAGAGATCAAAAATGAATTGCGCAAACGTGGGTATAATACACCATTGGTTGCGGATATTCATTTTACACCTAATGCAGCAGAGATTGCAGCAAGAATCATTGAGAAGGTGCGCGTGAATCCGGGTAACTATGCCGACAAGAAAAAATTTGATTTCATTGAATATACTGATGCTGCTTACAATGAAGAGATAGAGCGCATTCGTGAACGCTTTACTCCGTTAGTGAAAATTTGTAAGGAGCATGGCACAGCTATGCGTATCGGTACCAACCATGGTTCACTTAGTGATAGAATCATGAGCAGGTATGGTGATAGTGCTATTGGTATGGTGGAAAGTGCGATGGAGTTTTTACGCATTGCACGTGATGAGTCTTATCACAATATTGTGTTGAGTATGAAGTCGAGCAACCCACAAGTGATGGTGCAAGCCTATCGTTTGTTGGTACAGACCATGACCACTGAGTTTGGTGTTTGTTATCCATTGCATTTGGGTGTTACCGAAGCGGGTGATGGTGAAGATGGAAGAATTAAATCTGCTATTGGTATTGGCACTTTGTTAGAAGATGGTATTGGTGATACTATTCGCGTTTCACTGACTGAAGATCCTGAATTTGAAATCCCTGTTTGTAAGGATATCGTGAGTCGTTATAATAATCGCGCTGCTTCAGCTTCTTTACCTGAAGTTGAAAAGTTACCTTACTCACCATTTGAGTATGCGCGCAGAAAATCTATTGCAGTAGAAAATATTGGCGGCAAGCAGGTGCCAGTAGTTGTGGCTGATTTAAGCAGTCGCGATACAATTGAACCATCAGATTTACAAAGTATAGGTTATACCTATGATGAGCCAACAGACAAATGGAGTATTGGAGATGCTGCTGCAGATTATGTATATACTGGAAGCACGCCAATTACATTTGCTCTACCTGGTACTTTAAAAAATATTGTTCATGCTGCTGCATGGCAGCCAAATAGTGAATCTGTATTTCCGATTTTTGAATTGGCAGATTTTATTGGTGCGAGCGTGAAAAGTGAACGTATCAATTTTGTGATGGTGGATGCTTATAGTGAGCAACGCCAATCCTTATCACTTGATTTGGTGCAGCAAGCTGCTAGCGACAAGACAGTCGTTTTTTGTGTAAGCAGTGAGAATAGCAATGCTATGCAGAGTGTAAGAAGGTTATTGGTTTCATTTGCTGAGTTGGGAATTACACAACCAGTGATACTTGTAACGGATAGCAGTATGCAGACGCCTGATGAGCATTTGATTCATTTCGCGACTGAGACAGGTGCGTTATTGTTGGATGGATTGGGTGATGGAATTGCTTTGGGTTATCGCGGGGAAGTAAAATTAGAAAATCCGCAAGTGAAGGGCCGTACTTACCTTCCAGTAAAAGATATTTATCAGTTTACTAATAACACAGCATTTAGTATTCTTCAAGCGACAAGAACACGTATCTCTAAAACAGAATACATCAGTTGTCCGAGTTGTGGAAGAACCTTATTTGATCTACAAGAGACCACTGCAAAAATTCGTGCGGTGACCAATCACTTGAAAGGTGTAAAGATTGCCATCATGGGATGTATTGTAAATGGTCCCGGTGAAATGGCGGATGCCGACTTCGGTTATGTAGGAAGCGGTCCGGGTAAGATTACTTTATACCGCAGCAAAGAAGTAGTAAAGAAGAACGTTGACAGTGAAGTCGCGGTTGATGAACTCATCAACTTGCTCAAAGATAGCGGTGCTTGGGTTGAGCCAGCATAAGATCTATATCTCTGCGTAATATTATTTATGTTATCCATCATCATCGTCAATTATCGTTCCTGGAAAAGATTATCAGCTTGTCTGAAGAGTATTGCTCAGCAAGGCTATGATGATGTTGAAACAATTGTAGTAGATAATTTTTCTAATGATGGTGAAGGTGAATCTTTTGCTGCGCAATTCCCTCAAGTAAAATTCATCATGCAAAACATCAATGGTGGATTTGCACAAGCGTGTAATAAAGGTGCGGAACATGCAACTGGTGATTGGTTCCTGTTTTTAAATCCAGATACTGTACTTGATAAACAAGTATTGGGTCCCTTACTTGAAAAATCCAATCAAGAACCATCTTGGAAATTAATTGGCATTAGACAATTCAACGATGCAGGCAAGGATACTCATCCACATGGCATCTTTTTAAAATGGTGGAATGTATGGCCGCCGTTCAGATCATTAGAACGACTCTTCAAAGGGGCGCAATATTCCAAACAATATTTCAGTACGGCTCCAGTTAGTTACCCCGATTGGATATCTGGTGCTTTTGTGTTGATCAGGAAAAATG
>JACCDI010539173.1_pt1 | contig 11488 bp, 7 predicted proteins | sample 7442791 | NCBI WGS metagenome assembly JACCDI01 (sample SAMN15323434, study PRJNA562643) | freshwater metagenome | isolation source: river surface water | place: USA:Blue River Watershed | collected 2017-08-15
CCATCGCGCCTAACTTCTTGGCTTCATCTTGTGACATAACCTCTGCGCTTACTTCGAGGTTATCCAAGAGAAGGGTATTTACGCGCGCTTCAACATCATTGAGTACACCTTCTGAGACAGCGCCAGTTGATGGGAAGTCGAAACGAAAACGTCCGGGAGAATTCTCTGAACCAGCTTGAGTAGCAGTCTCACCCAATATCTCACGAAACGCTTTGTGAACCATATGAGTTGCAGTGTGTGCGCGAGAGATTCCATCGCGACGCTCTTGATCGATAGTGGCCAGTCCTTTATCTCCGACAACAACTTCACCTGAGATGACTCGACCCCGATGAACGGATAACCCTGTAACGGGAGCTTGAACGTCGTCAACTTGAACAACGGCTCCATTGCTCAGGACAATGCGTCCGCCGTCGGCTAGCTGACCGCCGCCTTCTGCATAGAAAGGTGTGCGATCTAAAACGATTTCAACATCGCTTCCGGCTCTTGCCGACGAAACAGAGACACCTTCGACTAAAACGCCGTTAACTTGAGATTCAGTTTCAGTCTTCGTGTAACCAAGAAATTCGGATGCGCCTTTGTTGTCAGCGATCTTCTTGTACTCACTTAGATCGGTATGCCCGCTCTTCTTGGCCTTAGCATCGGCCTTTGCGCGATCGCGTTGCTCTTTCATTAAGCGAGTAAAGCCCGCCTCATCAACTTCGAGGCCTTCTTCGCGCGCCATTTCCAGCGTTAAGTCAAAAGGAAATCCATATGTGTCGTGCAATTTAAAGACTTCCTCGCCAGGAAGAACTGACTTTTTGGATTTCTTTAACTCAGATGACGCCATATCAAAGATTTGAGTACCGCTCTTCAGTGTTTGAAGGAATGATTCTTCTTCTGAAACAGAAACAGCCAAGATTCGTTTCTTATCCGTTATCAATTCTGGATACTGTGGACCCATCGCTCCAATGGCGGCAACGGTGAGCTCGGACATTATTGGATCATTGGTTCCGAGTAGGCGCATATTGCGGATGGTGCGACGCATCATTCGGCGTAGAACATAACCGCGGCCTTCATTACCGGGCGTAACGCCATCACCGATCAACATTGCAGATGTTCGAGCATGGTCTGCAATAACGCGTAGTGCAACATCTGACTTTTCAGAAGAACCGTACTTAACCCCGGTTAACTCCATCGCCTTACTCAAAATCTGCATCGTTGTATCGATTTCGTAAATATTCTCTACACCTTGTAAAAGCGCAGCCGTGCGCTCCAGACCAAGTCCGGTATCAATGCTCTTAGCTGGAAGCTCACCCAAAATTGGATAACTATCTTTACCGCCACCGGCTCCACGTTCGTTTTGCATGAAGACCAGGTTCCAAATTTCCAAGTAACGATTTTCATCCGCGATTGGCCCACCATCTTTACCGTAAGTTGGACCTCGATCAAAATAAATCTCAGAGCAAGGCCCACAAGGTCCTGGTACGCCCATCGACCAGAAGTTATCTGCCATATCACGGCGCTGAATTCGTTCTTTAGGAATGCCGATCTTCTTATGCCAGATATCTGCAGCTTCATCATCGGTCAGATAAACAGTTACCCACAATTTATCTTCAGGAAAACCATAACCACCATCAGCGATTGGTCGAGTTAAGAGATCCCAGGCAAGTGCAATCGCACCTTCTTTGAAGTAATCACCAAACGAGAAGTTTCCACACATTTGGAAGAAGGAAGCATGTCGGGTCGTCTTGCCAACTTCATCGATATCTAAGGTACGAACACATTTTTGAACCGAGGTTGCGCGCTTATATGGTGGAGTGACCTCGCCCAGAAAATATGGCTTAAAGGGAACCATCCCGGCATTTACCAGCAAGAGGTTGGGATCGTCAGCTATTAGAGATGCGGAGGGAACAACTGTATGGGTTAATCCTTCGCGGTTATCACTTTCGAAAAAGCGCAGCCAGCGGGAACGTATCTCGGCGGATTCCACGTTTGGAGATCACTCAGCCTTCTTCTTCTTTTTTGAGCGAGATTTACTCATGCCAGCAGCGCTAATCAGCGCGCCCGCGACCTTTACAGCAGGACCACTCTTATCCATAAATCCGGTTGTTGCATCTGCAACTTTTGTCGTTACATCTTCTACGTTCTTGGTGATGCGCGCAAAACTTTCTAGCGGGCTATTTACCAACTCAACGGTTCGGGTTGATTCGTGAATCAGTGGTGCAGTCTCATCGGTGAGAGTCTTAAGTGAAGCCTTGGCTTCATCAATGAAACGCCCGACCCGAATTACCGCATATGAGATAGCGATGGCGATTACAAGTAGCGAGCATGCTGCGATTATCGTTGCAACTCCGCCTGGTCCAGTAACCATTTCTATCCTCACTTACTTCTACTAGAGCTTCTGCTAATGACTCTACTAATGCTCAACTAATAATCGCTAGCCTACCTGAGATAGCCGTTACTTCTGGCTTTCTACCTTTGCCGCCCCATCAATTCCACTCTCTTTGCGCTGTGCAGGAGTAATTGGCGTTGGCGCTCCAGTTAGCGGATCTCCCCCACTTGCCGTCTTCGGGAAGGCGATAACTTCTCGAATCGAGTCGCTGCCTGTTAGTAGAGCACAAACACGATCCAAACCAAGTGCGATTCCACCGTGCGGCGGCGGTCCGTAATTGAAAGCCTCTAGCAAGAAGCCAAATTTGCTCATCGCTTCTTCATCACTTAAGCCAATCACTTTAAAGACATCTTTTTGAATCTGACGATCGTGGATACGAATAGATCCACCACCTAGCTCGGTTCCATTAAGGACAATGTCGTATGCATATGCCAATGCATTTGCCGGATCGGATGCAAATGTTTTAGAAAACTCCGGCTTTGGGCCAGTAAAAGGATGGTGCACTGCAGTCCAACCACCGTTGTCAGTTGGCTCAAACATTGGTGCATCGACAACCCAGAGGAATTCCCATGCGCCTTCAGCAATTAAATTACAGCGCTTGCCAATTTCTAAACGAACTGCGCCAAGTAGTGAAAGTGATGCTGACCGCTCGCCCGCAGCAAAGAAGATTGCATCTCCTGGCTTTGCACCGGCCGCCGCAACGATTCCGGCAGTTTCCTTCTCAGAAATGTTCTTTGAAACCGGTCCGCCTAGCGTTCCATCTTCATTAACGAGGATGTAGGCAAGGCCCTTTGCACCGCGCGCCTTTGCCCAATCTTGCCAAGCATCTAGTTCGCGACGTGGTGAAGATGCGCCCCCTGGCATAACTACGCTGCCAACGTAAGGTGCTTGGAAAACTCGGAACTCAGTATCTTTAAAGAATTCAGTCTGCTCAACTAACTGCAATCCAAAACGAAGATCGGGTTTATCTGAACCATAGTTCTGCATTGCATCGGCATAGGTCATGTGGCGAATCGGAGTTGGAATATCGTAACCAACCGCTTCTTTCCAGATCTTAACTAAGAGTTTTTCGGCAACCGCCAAGATGTCTGCTTGATCAATGAAAGACATTTCTATATCTAATTGAGTAAATTCTGGTTGACGATCAGCGCGGAAATCTTCATCGCGGAAACAGCGTGCAATCTGGTAATAACGTTCCATGCCAGCAACCATGAGAAGCTGCTTAAACAACTGTGGAGATTGTGGGAGCGCATACCAACTCCCCGGTTGCAGGCGAACCGGAACTAAGAAGTCACGCGCACCTTCGGGAGTACTACGAGTTAGATAAGGTGTTTCGATCTCTAAGAAATCAAGATCTTCCATAACTCGACGAATTGTGGAAGTCACCTTAGAACGCAAACGCAGATTTGCTGCTGGCTTTTCGCGACGCAAGTCCAAGTAACGATACTTAAGACGTACCTCCTCAGAAATCTCTGCATCGTTTCCGCTATCAACAGGAAATGGAAGCGCTGCGCTCTCGCTCAGAACAATGATTTCATCGCCCATCACTTCAATTGCGCCGGTTGGGTTAGAAGAATTTGCATTACCTTCCGGGCGCAGAACTACCTCGCCCTTAATCTGCAGACACCATTCGGCGCGAAGAGCTCCTGCTAGCGTCTCATCACGAATAACAACCTGAACTGAACCTGTTGCATCACGTAGGTCAATAAAGGCAACTCCACCATGATCACGGCGGCGTGCCACCCATCCGGCCAGGCTAACTGTCTGACCAGCATCGCTTGCGCGTAGCGCGCCAGCATCGTGAGTACGTAACATTTAAAAAGCCACCTTTAAGAATTGAATAGCGTTAATCAGAGGCCCTCGAGTAGAACGCTCTGTAATTGATCAATCTTAACCGATCTCGTACTGCCATCGCTCATGCGTTTGAGTTCCACGCTGCCTGACGCAAGTTCGCTATCGCCTAAGACGATTACAAAACGAGATCCGCTCTTATCTGCCGCCTTCATTGCTCCCTTTAAGGCCCGATCGCCAAAAGCTATCTCGGTACGAATACCTGCACCACGTAATTTTGCGGCGATAGTTAGCGCTGCGCTCTTCTGGCTTTCGCCAAGAGGAATTATGAAAAGATCTGATGAGAATTGATTTTCTTTCAGAACGCCTTCTGCTTGTGCAGCAAGTAGGGCGCGATCAACACCAAGACCAAAACCGATTCCAGATAGCGCCTGCCCCCCAAGAATCTCCATTAGGCCGTCATATCTTCCACCACCACCGATTCCAGATTGAGCGCCAAGATCTTCATGAATAAATTCAAACGTAGTTCCGGTGTAGTAATCCAAACCGCGCACCATTCGAGGATTTACAACATACTGAATTCCAAGTTGATCAAGGTAGCCCTTAACCGCTTTAAAGTTCTGCGCAGATTCTTCCGATAGATAATCAAGAAGCAAAGGAGCATTTGCCATCGCAACCTTCATCTCGGGACGTTTATCGTCAAATAAACGAAGCGGATTGATGGCAGCGCGTGAGGCAGTAGCTTCATCGAGATCAAGCGCTGAAATGAATTTAAGTAAATCAATGCGATGAGAAGCGCGCGACTTTGCATCGCCAAGAGAGGTAATCTCCAATCGATAATTCTTTAACCCCAATGATTTGAACCCTTGATCAGCGATGGCAATAACTTCAGCATCTACTGCTGGATCATCCAAACCGATAGCCTCGATTCCGACTTGATAGAATTGTCGATAGCGCCCGGCTTGCGGGCGCTCGGCTCGGAAGAAAGCACCGGAATACCAAACTTTAACCGGAAGTTGTCCGCGATCTAGCCCCTTCTCGATCACTGCACGCATTACACCGGCAGTACCTTCAGGGCGAAGAGTTATAGAACGTCCACCGCGATCTTCAAAGGTGTACATCTCCTTCGAAACAACATCAGTTGATTCGCCAACTCCGCGAGAGAATAGAGAAGTATCTTCAAAGACTGGTAGCTCAATCAATTGATAGCCAGCTAATTTGGCTGGAGCGATGAGAGATTCACGGACCCACTCGAAGGCAGCAGAAAGCGGGGGTGCGTATTCGCTAACCCCTTTAGGCGCTTGGATCTTCTCGTACTTCATGGGCGTAATTCTTTCAGATATGGATTATTTTTTCGCTCGAATTTAATTGTTGTCTCAGGTCCATGTCCTGGGAGAACTCGTAGATCATCATTGAGCGTTAGTACTCGCGTCTTCAAGGTCTTCTGCATCGCATCATGTGAGCCAGAGGGTAGATCGGTGCGACCGATAGACCCAGCAAAGAGAACGTCACCGGAGAGCAATAACTCATCATTTATCGTAAACATAACGCTGCCCCTGGTATGTCCTGGTGAATGGATCGCAGTGATTTTCATATCAAGTAGTTCGATCTCATCACCATGTCGAAGATTCTTGACATCTTTTGGCTCTTCGAAATTCATGGCGTTTAAGGTGGCGATAAATTCTGCACCGTGAGCACCTTGTGGCTTTAAAAGCAGCTCTCTATCTTCACTGTGAATGTAAGAGGAAATGCCATAACCATCAGCCAGCGACTTTACCGAAAAGGTATGGTCGAGATGACCGTGGGTTATAAGGGATGCAACTGGCTTCAATCCATATTCAGCAACTACCGAAGAAACCTCGTGGGAGATATCCGGCATTCCTGGATCAACGATTATGCATTCTTGGCCAGGGGCGGAAGCGATAACCCAACAATTGGTTGCAAACATAGGGGCCACGACAGAGGTAGTAAACATCGCCTCACCCCTTTATCCCGCGCAAAATAAGCGCGAACTTTCCCCGATAAGTAAGACAGGGTACCTTTTATCTCCGCAAGACCTCATCTGCACACTCAAACAACGAAGGCTAAAACGCCGACGCGCTGAAAGGGAAGAACCATGACCGAACAAATTAATCCAGGATCAATCAACGTCACACCGGCAAATGCAAGTGCGGCATCAGCGCTTATCGGTGATCCATCTAAGTTTGGTCGAGTTGCAGAAGATGGCACTGTATATGTGCGAACAGCGGATGGCGAGAAAGCAGTCGGTTCATACCCAGGAAAGACTGCAGAAGAAGCGTTGCAGTATTTTGTTAGAAAATTTGAAGCGCTGGCATCTGAAGTTGCCCTAACGGCAGCGCGAATCACAAGTGGTGCGATGGTTCCAGATGATGCATACGAGGCTGTCAAGAAATTACGGCACCAGGTTCGCGAATTAAATGGCGTTGGCGATTTAGCCGCACTTGCTCTATCCGTTGAACAGATCGAACCCCTAATTGAAGGACATCGCGAGGCATACGAAGCCAAGAAAGTTGCTGAAGCTGCTGCTAAAGCTGCCCGACGTGAACAAGTTTTGGTTGAAAAAGAAAAGATTGTTGCAGAAGCAGAATCCCTAGCCTTATCTGAGAACTGGAAGGCAACGGGCGATCGACTAAAGGCGCTTCTTGAAGAATGGAAGTCTGCTCCCCGTTTGGATAAGAAAAGCGATGCCGATCTCTGGAAACGCTTTTCTGCCTCTAGAAATAAATTCGATAAGCGACGTCGAACACACTTCGCCAACCTAGAAGAGACAACCGCCAAGGTTTCAGCTACTAAAAAGGCCCTCGTCGAGCAGGCTGGAAAACTTGCTACCTCAACTGATTGGGTTGCAACGGCTCGCGCATTTAAATCTTTAATGGATCAATGGAAGGCTGCAGGACGTGGCAAGCCAAGCGAAGATGCCAAACTCTGGGCAAAGTTCAAAGCATCCCAAGATAAATTCTTTACTGCAAAGAGCGCTGATCTAGAAAAGCGTGAACTCTCGATGGTTGCTAACCTTGCTAAACGAGAAGAGCTAATCTCTCAAATCGAGGCGCTCATTCCATTTACTGATGTCAAAACAGCGAAAAACAGATTCCGTGAACTCTCCCGCTCTTGGGAAAAGATCGGAATCACCCATCGCGATAAACGTGCCGCACTCGATGCGCGCGTTGCCAAGGTTGAAGAAGCCATAAAGGCTGCCGAGGCTGAGATCTGGCGTAAGACGGATCCTGCTGCTAAAGCAAGAGCCGCTGACGTAGTTAAGCAACTCTCTGAATCCATAGCTAATTACGAGAAAGTTGCTGCCAAATCACAGGCGGCAGGCAATGCAAAGAAAGCGCAGGAGGCTTTGGACTCAGCGGCAGCGCGTAAGGTTTGGCTCGCTGAAGCTGAAAAATCTCTCGCCGAATTTAATTAAACTAAAAAGTTTAGTTTCGATAGACGTCATAGACGCCTTCAACAGCACGTACGGCAGCTAATACCGAATCTAAGTGCGTGGCATCGGCCATTTCAAAGGTAAATTTAGATATCGCTGTTCGATCCTTGGAAGTATTCACCGCTGCGCTGAGAATATTTACATGCTGCTCAGATAACGCCCGGGTTACATCAGCCAATAAGCGCGAGCGGTCTAAAGCCTCAACTTGAATGTTTACCAGGAAGACACTCGCCGCGCCATCTAGCCAACGAACCTTCGCAATGCGCTCTCCTTGATTGAGCTGTAAATCAGCGGCATTAATGCAATCTTCACGATGTACTGAAATCCCACTTCCCTTGGTAATAAACCCGATGATTGCATCGCCGGGGACTGGAGTACAACAGCGGGCCAACTTAACAAGCACATCCCCCACTCCTTCAACCTCAATTGCGCTACTTGAGCGCCGAATCGAATGTGAACCAGTGGGAATCACATCTATCGTTGGTTCGGGATGCGAATCTTCAACTCCAAGTGAGACCACCAACTTTTCAATAATGGACGCTGCTGAGACATGTCCATCGCCGACCGCGCTGTAAAGAGCGGAAATATCTGGATAGCGAAGTTCATGTGCTAACTCGAGAAGTGAATGTCCAGCAAAGATTTTTTGTAACGGCAGACCCGCTTTGCGCATCTGCCGCGCAATTGATTCTCGACCGGCATCGATTGCTTCTTCGCGGCGTTCTTTACTGAAGTGGGCCTTAATTTTAGATCTGGCACGAGGTGACTTAACAAAATTCAACCAATCGCGAGATGGTCCTGCATTCTCGCTCTTATTTGTAACAATCTCTACAACATCACCATTTACGAGCCGTGTTTCCAGAGGAACGAGGCGACCATTAACCTTCGCACCAGCACATCTACTTCCAACATCGGTATGAACCGAGTAAGCAAAATCAACTGGCGTTGATCCCCCAGGTAATGCGATGACACTTCCTTTAGGGGTAAATACGAAAACTTCAGGACTTCCTAAATCAAAGCGGAGGGCCTCTAAAAACTCTGATGGATCTTCCGTCTCCTTCTGCCACTCGTGCAACTGACGAAGCCAAAGCATTTCCGGAGAAGAGTTATTTGACTCATTTCCTTGCTTGTATTTCCAGTGCGCGGCGATACCGAATTCAGCACGTGAATGCATTTCAAAGGTTCTGATCTGAATCTCGATAGCTTTGCCATTGGGTCCAATCACTGTGGTGTGAAGTGACTGATATAAGTTGAACTTTGGCATCGCTATGTAATCTTTAAACCGCCCCGGCACTGGCGACCACCGAGCGTGTATAGAACCCAAAACTGCGTAGCAATCTCTTACGTCGTTTACCAATACGCGGATGCCAACGAGGTCATAGATATCGTTGAAGTCACGACCGCGAACCACCATCTTCTGATACACGCTGAAGTAATGTTTTTTACGTCCAGTGACTGTCGCTGCAATTGAGTCGCGCTGCAAATCTTTTTGAACTAATTCAATAACTTCATGAGTTAGGGCATCACGAGATGGAGAACGCTCAGCCACTAATCGTGAAATCTCTTCAAACTTTTTTGGCTCTAGGACTTCGAAAGAGAGATCTTCCAATTCCCACTTGATCGCATTCATCCCTAGACGATGTGCTAGCGGCGCATAAATATCTAGAGTCTCTCGCGCTTTGCGTTCAGCGCTCTCAGAACTGACGAATTTCCAGGTTCGTGCATTGTGAAGACGATCTGCTAATTTGATAACGAGTACGCGGATATCGCGTGACATGGCGACGACCATTTTTCGAACCGTCTCGGCCTCAGCAGTAGGTCCATAAGTTAATTTATCTAACTTAGTTACACCGTCTACTAGATTTGCGATCTCGTCACCGAAATCCGCACGTAATTGAGATAGCGAATAAGGCGTATCTTCTACCGTGTCATGCAGAAGCGATGCGATTATCGTTGTGTCATTTAAACCAAGTTCTGCCAAAATCTGAGAAACCGCGACCGGGTGAGTTATATATTCCTCACCAGATTTGCGAAGTTGTCCTGAGTGAGCGTTTTTGGCGACTTCAAAAGCCCGTTCAACATCAGAGAGCCGACTTGATGGATGGCTCTCCTTTAACGTTGCTAATAATGGTGCAACTAGAGCATTCAAAAGCTACGCCTTACTTGCGACCCTTGCGCTTTGGTTGGTTACGAGGACCTTTACCAGTACTTGGACGAATAGCTGGACGATCGCTCTTTACAGCAGTTGAAGCAGAAACAGGTTCTGCTCCCCCGCGTGCTGCAACTCGCTTAGCAAGTGCCTGCATCGCCGGCTCCTTCTCGCGCAATGAGGCAAGTAGTGGGGGTGCGATAAAGATTGAGGAATAGGTTCCTACTGCCAATCCGATAAAGAGAGCAAGAGATAGATCCTTGAGCGTTCCTGCTCCAAGTAGTCCTGCACCAACAAAGAGAATAGCGCCAACTGGAAGTAGGGCAATAAGTGAAGTATTTGCAGAACGAACGATTGTCTGATTTACGGCCAAGTTAGCTGCTTGGGAGAAGGTGACTTTTCCTACAGCGGCAACTGACTTTGTGTTCTCTCGAACTTTATCGAAAACTACGACTGTGTCATAGAGCGAATAACCGAGAATTGTTAAGAAACCAATGACCGTTGCTGGCGTGACATCAAATCCAACAAGTGCATAAATCCCAACGGTAATAAACACGTCGTGAACAACTGCAACGATTGCCGAGATCGCCATCTTTGGTTCGAAGATCATCGTTAAGAAGATCATGATTACGATCAAAAATGCGATGAGGCCATAAAGCGCCTTTTTCGTAATCTCTTTACCCCAAGAAGGACCAACTAGCTGAGTATCGATTGATTCGATTGGCACGTTGAAGGCCACTGAGAGGGCTGATTCAACTGCAGCTGATTGAGCTGCTGATAATGCACCTGTTTGAATCTTTATCTTATCGTCACCAATTTTTTGAACGATTATTTCGCCTGGTAAATCTACCGGTGCCATCGCATCGCGAGCTTGCTGAACAGTAGTTCCCGTTTTGTTAACGGTGTATGAAGAGCCGCCCTTGAATTCAATTCCTAGATGCAACCCTTGGATAAAGAGAGCACCTATTGACAGCAGAATGAATACTGCAGATATGGAGTACCAACGGCGCCGATTGCCTACGATATTAAATGAAGTCTCTCCTGAATAAAGCCGACCACCAAGACCTGAAAGTTTTGTCATGGCTTATGCCTCCAATACTGAATCAGATGTTGTTTGGACAGATCTATTTGATTTCATGCCGATGCTTCTTGGCGATAGGCCCGAGAATCGATGGCCGGATGAGAAGAACTTCATTCCTGCTAGAAGAGTAACCATCGGCTTGGTGAAGAAGAAGACGATAATTAAATCGACAAGCGTAGTAAGTCCCAAAGTGAAAGCGAACCCACGAACTCCGCCGACTGCGAAGAAGTAGAGCAGCGCTGCAGCGATCAATGAAACCGCATCTGCCACCAAGATAGTGTGGCGCGCTTTTGCCCATCCGCTTTCGACTGCCGAGCGAATAGAGCGACCTTCACGAACTTCATCGCGAATACGTTCAAAGAAGACGATAAACGAGTCTGCAGTTACACCGATTGCCGTAATTGCACCCGCAATGCCTGCCAGCGTAAGCGTAAAGCCAATCGTTTCACCAAGGACAAGGAATAGTAGGTAAACAATCGCCGCTGCAATTGCAAGTGAACCTACAACCACTATTCCAAGACCACGGTAGTAAAGCAGCGAGTAGATAAGAACCAAGCCCAGACCAAGTGCTCCAGCCAGCAACCCGGCACTTAGCTGATCGGCTCCTAACGTTGGAGAAACTTGTTGAACTTCGCCGCGATCGAA
>JACCDI010828811.1_pt1 | contig 11485 bp, 7 predicted proteins | sample 7442791 | NCBI WGS metagenome assembly JACCDI01 (sample SAMN15323434, study PRJNA562643) | freshwater metagenome | isolation source: river surface water | place: USA:Blue River Watershed | collected 2017-08-15
AGCTTCATTTCTTTCATTTTCTTCATGGTAAAATATTTGACAAAATTTTTTACAATTTTGTACATTTTCTTATGAAAAAATCAGTCAGCAAGGTACCAAGATGACATTGTATTGTGTTATGTTTGAGCATGCCTATTCATTACTATGAGGAATGACTTTTACACCCTTAGCACCAATTTGATCAAAGTCCAAAAATCACATGCTTATGACCATGTGATGGTAAGTTTTTTCAAAAACTTTGACAATTTAATTGTTTTTTGCAAGAATGCAACAAGTCAGTATGGTACCAATATGATATAGTATTATTATTTTTGTGCATGCCTACTCATTACTATGAGGAATGATTTTTAGACACTCAACAATTTGATCAAAGTCAAAAATTCATATGCTCATGGCTGTTTGATAGTGAGATTTTTGACAAACTTTCACCAAATTTTGGGCTTTTACAAAAAAAGAATGAGTCAGCATGGTACAAAGTGATATACCCAGTTTTGAGTAACTATATTTTAGAATTATAAAAAGGTGGGTTTAGAACTAGACACGGCTTTCAACGCAAACAGAGACAAAACAAGAGAGGGATAAAGGGACAAGTGCATGGCACGTGCTCATGACATCACAAAGAGCCAAAGAAGGAGGCATGGGAATCTACAAAAGAGGATTCCCGGGAATCATGAGAGAGGTGCAACTGGGCATAACACAAAGATGACATTGTTTTCCATTATTTTTGTTCATGCCCACCCATTACTATGAGGAATAAAATTTACACCTGCAAAAATTTGGTCAAAGTCAATATTTCATATACTTATGTCTGTTTGATGGTGAGACTTTGACAAACTTTCACCAAATTTTGGGTTTTTACAAGAAAAGAATGAGTCAGCATGATATCAAGATGATTTTGTTTTCTGTTGTTTTTGTTCATTCTTACCCTGTAATATCAGGAATAACTTTTACGCCTGCAACACTTTGGTCAAAAGCCAATAATTCATACACTAATGGCCATGAGATGGTGAGTTTTCTTCAAAATTTTGGAGTAATTTTGTTTTTTACAAGAAAAGAATGAGTCAGTATGGTACCAATATGATATTATATTCTACTTTTTTAGTTCATCCCTATTCATTATTATGAGGAATGACTTTTAGACACTCAACAATTTGATCAACGTCTAAAATTCATATGCTTATGGCTGTTTGATGGTGCAATTTTTGATAAACATTCACAATTTTATTGTTTTTTCAATGAAGAAAATGAGTCAATATGGTACAAAGATGACATTAATTTCTAATATTTTTGTGCATGCCTATTCAATACTATAAGGAATTACTTTTACACCCTCATCACTTTGGTCAAAGTCAAAAATTCATATACTTATGGCTGTTTGGTGGAAAGATTTTTTACAAAAACTTTCACAATTTTATTGTTTTTTCAATGGGGAAAATGAGGCAGCATGGTACAAAGATGACATTGTATCCATTTTTGTTTGTGCTTATTCATTACTATGAGGAATAACTTTTAAACCCTCAACACTTTGGTCAAAGCCAAATTTTTACATTCTTTTCTCTCTTTGATTGTGACATTTTTGATTTTTTCAATTCTATTGCTTTTTCCAGGAAGAAAATAATCTGTTTGTTACCAAGATGACGTTGCAGTCTGTTTCTTGTGTGTGCTTCTTTAATACTGTCCGGTTGGGCTACATAACAGTTGATTCAGATTGTTTCCCAAGGAATCCAAGCACTATTATGTTTTTCAATTTTATATGCTAAAAAATGTAATTAATTACATGATGAGAATTTCATTCTAGCATCAATCATTATAATATACAATGGGAACTTCATCCTATCCTAAATTATTATAATATACAGATTATTAGAATCTATGGTAAGGTTTTTTTATAGTCTTCTGACTTTTCAACACAAAAAATTATGTTCAAGATCTCATTGCTTCACCTATTGTTATCATTTTTCATTATTCTCATTTTATAAGTGCAACCACTAATGAGAATTTCATTACATCCTCAATTATCATAACGTCCATCTTGTATTCTTGTCCAAAAATATCATTCTAATATTTTACCATGAAATGAAAAGGCTATAAAAGGTCATCATCTTGATGATAAAAAATACTGTGTTATAATTGAATTTATCAAATAATAAATTACAAGCACCAATTCAAAATTTTACAGTTTTGCATTTATGTTCTTATCCAGCAATGTCATCAAAAATTTAAACATGAAAAGACAATAAGTAAATAGATATTCTGATTCAAACCATGATCAAATGCTTCAAAATATTTTGATCAATATATTAATAAAGAGTAAATATTGAAGTGTTTATATGAGAAATATAAGCACCACATTAAATTTTCATTAGATCATTAAAAAAATTACCATGAAATGCCATAAGTTATTTTTTTATTCCTATCAAATTTGAATACTTCTCAAGATCCCCACAATGATAACAAAGAATGAAAAATGTTGTACTAAAATATTTTCATTAAATAGTAAATTAAAACCACCACATCAATATTATTCAATTTGGTTCTAAATATTCTTTATAACCAAGGTCATCCAATTTTTGTCATAAAAATAACAGAAGTGAATGATATTCCCATTCAAACCTGGATCAAAGGCCCTATAAGAACACCATATGATAGAGAATAATGTTGAATTAAAATATACTTATCAAATAATATTTTAAAACAACTGTATCAGCATTTTTCATTTGTATTAGCCATATTTTTGTTAATCAAGGTCATCTAAATTTGATCATCAAAATAAAACTGGCAAAAAGATTTTCTAGTTGCTGATTGAAACTTTGATCAAAGGCTTTACAAGAATATCATGATGAAAAGAAAGAATGCTGTATTAGAATAATTTTATTTTTCAATAATCATATCAATATCTTTCACTTTTGCTAGACATAATATTGTTCAGCTAGATCATCAAAACTATGATCATCAACATAACATAAGTGAATGGATATTTTTGATTGAAACCTTGGTAACAGGCTCAATAATCAGCATAATAAAAATAAATTATGTTGCATGAATTTTTTATCAAAAAATAAATTACAACCAATATATCAACATTTATCACTTTTTTGTCATGTTGTTGTTAAGATAGGTCATCTAAAATTTAATCATCAACATAACATAAGTGAATGATCATTTGATAGAGACTTTGATCAAACGCTCTAAAAGATCCCCGTGGTGAGAAGAAAGAATGCTATGTTAAAATATTTTCATGAAATAATAAATTATAATCACTGTATATCTACATTTTTCATTTTTGGTAGTCATATCCATGTCAAACATGGACATCTAAAATATGATTGATTAGAGGGAATGCATGGATCAATTTTATGATTGAAATAATGATCAAATCTTAAATAATTAGCAGTGCTATAATGAAGAATATTTTCATTGAATGAAAATCACAAATGCCACCTAAAAATTTCTTTTTAGCAAAATTCTAGTTCAACAAGGTCATGAAAAAATTTGATTGACAATGGGCCACAAGTAAATGATTTTTTGTTAAAAACTTGTTCAAAAGATGTTAAAGATCACTGTGATCACACCAAAAAAGTTGGTATATAATTTTTAACATTACTTTTTGATATCTATGTGGTGTTTTTCAAGAACTGAAAATATTGCCAGAACAGGGGTAATTTATTTTTTAATATTTTTGACTTGTCCATGAAATATTGCGTTTTCATTACTTGACAGAATATATTTACTTACCTCTCCTGAATATTTTGTTGCTACAAAGATATTGTTGTCAAGTACTGTTTCTGAGACATTTTCTAGGAAACCTATTGCTCCATCAATGTGCGATCATTCTGTAATATCACTTGCCATGGCATAAACCATATGGTGTCAAGTAGTAGACAGCACTGTTATAACAGATTCAGCAATCATGAGATGCCCTACAAAAGGAAACATCCACACATACCTGGAGGCATACAACACCAACCACCACAATGAGGTGTTATTTGCTTTAGGGACAAGGAATGTACCTCTTGCTCCATCCTATTTTGAGCCAATGTCTTCCCCACCCCTCATCTCCTTTGCCACCATCTCTGTCTCCTGCCCTTCCATCTCCCAAGCCACCATTTAACAAAAAGCACTGTATCTAAATATTACATGAAATGAAATTCTACATGCAACACAACAACTCCTCTCACACACCATATCAATTTTATTATTGCTTCATAAGAATTTTTCATATACATGTTTAATTTTTTGAAATGAATGGATGTATGATATATTGCATTACATCATGTTGAGTGGCACCACATAAGAATAAATAAATAAAACAAATAAAAATATATACTTACTCTTTGTACTATTGCTGTTTATGACATCACTAGAGTGGCAGACTCATATTTGGTATGTACAGTAACTATCAACATATTGATATCAAGCACATTTTCAAGTATTCATTTCATGGTTACCGATTGCTTGCTTCAAAACTTGATACAATTTTAAACAAAAACATCAAATTTGATCATTCAGATCACAGTTTATTTCATTCAGCATAATAAAGACTTTGTTGATCAGGAAAATCATGAATTAATATTTCATACCAGGGTTTTTCAAACCAACATGTCACTTGCAACTACACCATGAAAACATGTTGGTAGAGACATTTTTGGAAAATAATAATACTACACTCACACCTAGTGAAGAATTAATTGACCATGAATATCCTGGAAAATCAAAAAAAGTCTTTTTCGGAATGTGCCAGTCACTGAACATGAGGCAAGAAAGTTGATTTTTGGAGCATAGAGAGGAAGCAATGTTTAATTTTTGAGCAGCAACAAATGGGAATGAATAAGAAAGATCAGACAAGATTCAATGAGGACAGCATTGACTGTCCTCATGTAAATGATGCTGTCAGGTACATTCTTAGGTGGAAAGGTTCAAGCTGGTAGGATTTAATGTAATGAATATAGTGATGTGCCAGAACGTGTTTGCTACACTGTCACATCAAAGGGACTGGGATTGCCAGATAATGCGATTTGGGAGCACTATTGGAATTACAGCCTCTCTGTTATTGTCAATAAGAAATTCAGTGTATTGGCTGGAAACGCTATATAACAACTGAGGGAACAATATATTGGTATGTTTAGTCAAAATTTTTTCATAAATTTCTCAACAATAAACTAATTATCTTTATTTCGTAAAAAAGAAAATTACATTACAGGTACATGCCTGCTTCAAGGATGCTCCTGCTCTTCAGACACATATTTCCTCTGTGGCACATTATACATCCAGGGTCTTAGTTGGAAAATTCAGTGACATGTTGGAAAAATGTCAAAAATGTTGGCAAACTGACAACCCAAAAATATATGACAGATTTGATGGGAATGGGATTGAGTTGCATGACCTTATTGTGTACATAGAGCAAAGTCCCCCAAAAAATTAGTATTTATTTACTTTTTGATATTTTTGTGCTCCTTTGGTCAAGAGGTTCACAGCACATGCACAAAAATGTGCATACTTGGGAAGACATTTTACCCCAAAGTTGGGCACTTTTTGTGAATACTTCCAACATTTCCAACTATGTCCAGGATATTAGGCAATAAATGCATTGCAACTCACTTCATACAAAACGTCAATTCATCCATCTTCCATGATGTCACCACATTATTAAAGAATAATACAATTGGTGGACTGCAGATGTGAGTACAGATTTAGATCAAACGTTGGAGATGATATATCTGTAGATAACAGTATGTTGGAGGGGTGCAGAGGATGATGATGATAACAAATCCAACACCAAAAATACGCAGTACAAGAAGCTGGCCTCCAAATAGAAAAGGCAAGTTATGAACAAGAAGAACATGATCTTTGGTAATAATTTGAGCAAGGAAGGAAAAAAGATACATTCAAACTGGGATCACCCTCAAGACAATGAGAGACAATGACTGCATTGATCAGCTCCAATGGAAAGAAAGGATTGATTACAACAAAGAAACCTATTATCAGGTGAGGATGGCAATGACAAAAATTCAGTTGCTTTATCATCAATGGATAAAGAAAGTAAAGGACCAACTATTCCTCCAATTCTTTGTAATGGTATGTTTGCCTTAAGCAAGGTATTTGAAGTGTAAATTGATTGTTATTCTAATAATAATATGCATTGTGGAATTGAATTATAATTGAGTATTAATCTAAATGTAATTGATTATCATTCAATGCCAATTTCATTATTATTAGAAATATTGTTATTGCGCTAGATTTATTTTGATACTACTGTGAATTTGGAAGGATGGTGTTAGCATTATTACCATATTGGTTTTCAAACAATTTTCCAACAGCATTAAAAGATGTGACAGGGGAATTACAAATAATACACATTCATACATTCAAGGTATATCTAGTGGACTTTGAACAAATGACAACATCTATTCAAATTGATGTCAATGATTTTTTTAATTGTTCATGATGATTATTGTTATAATAATTCCTCTGATTCCATACAAAGATATTCAACAAATGCAGTTTAAGCTGCAGCACTTTTATGTCTGTATGACAACAACAATAGTGTTACAGTGGTGTGTTTAATATGGCAGTGACTTAAAATTGTTACAGCAGCAATAATATTGCTGTGGAAACAGTATTATTCATGTCATGATGGTATTACAAGTGCTGAGATACAATAATACAATGGTGTTCATAGTTGTGGTGCCTTCATATTGGTAGTGACAGCATACCCATTCAATCACTTTATTAATGCTGTTGTTATTTTTTGAACTTATGAAAGGGAACTGGGTGTTTTATCAATTTTATTTCATTGTTTCCAGTGATGATGTGGAGAGATTTTTAAAGAGAAACAAGTCCTCAACTTACTATCAGACAGTGTTTTGATCATCAGTGCCACCAAATATATTCCCATGATATCTTGCATGGTTGCAATCTGGTGTTGAAAAATGCTTGTATCTATTATACAATGATGCAATTTTATTTTTGTACATACTCTTGGCTTGAAAGATCCAATCAACCTTCTAGTTTTTCCGGGTGGATCTAAACATTAATTTTTTATTTTTGTATAATGTGACACATTACCCTAAGCAACGCTGCTGTGCTTATTCCTTCCTGATTAAAAAGGTAATAAAAAGATGGCATGACTGTTAATTTTACTTCAATTACTTGGTTTGAGAAATTATAGTATTAACATTGAGACTGTTAGTGTATAATAGTTTTCACAATAAATTTTAATCTTGTGGGTAGCTTTTTTAAATGATTTTTGCATTAGTGAGATGCTTTCCTCCTCTGTCGGAAAAACTGCGTCACGCCTTGATCCAACCTCATGGTTCATGTTCTTTCGGTGTGTCCGTATGTCAGAGTGGCATTTGTGAGAAAAGTTTTGTTTGAGTATGCCAACTAAGTCCTTAAGTAAGTGGTTACTGAATCTCTGCTAGGAGATTTGTACTGCCCCGAGAAGCTCAGTGCTCCCGGGGAGGTTGGGTGGGTAAAACAAAAATTAATCAGGGCCCTTAGGCAAATCCTGAACTCTTATCTGGGATCAGAATTTTTATGAGCCCAGATTGATGCTGAGAAAAACAGTGTCCCACTCAAGTTAAGGTGCTACGTGACACAAAGGCAGGTGGACTTGTGTGATTCATCTTGTGTCGATAGTTGTCTGTTTGTTCGCCTAACCACATTGTCTGTTCTTTGTCTGCCTACAATTTTTGCAAGACAGCAAAACTGTTTACAGCATACCTTTAATGTAAAATGATGCAATGAGCTGAATATTTTTGCTGTACAGTATATATTTTTAAGGTTTGTACTATTTTGATGCACTTGTATTTAGTTTTTCAAATGATTTTTTAGTTTCCAAGAGTAATTTCTTGGAAACTAAAGAGGGGGGAGTATAATGTAAAAGCGAAATTGTGCAACATCCTCCTCCTCCTGATCCACCAGCTCTAGAAATCACAACAGAACTAGAATTTGCTTCTACAGCAAATCATGTCAAAAAAATTTCACAAATCAAAAAATGATGAATCCACCCACACTTCAATTTTGATATGTGTTTGTCCTTGGTAATATAAGAGCTATAATTTTATTTCACGCTTTGTTTTTTGTTTTTGAAGAAAGTTAGCAAACTTTTGGCTCAAAGAAAATTAACCCTCATCAATATCACATTATTATATTCTTGGATCATTTATTCTTCACCTCATGCTTTATGCTTTGAGGGAGTGTCTTCAACAGAAGAGTTTGGTTGTTCTCAATCAATGCTATGAACTACTTGGAAGACAAAATTGTTGCCTACCAGACATTTCAAAGTTTTTACAAATGGCAGAAATGAATGGAGCAATTGTGAGGATTTGAAAGGAATCAAAATGCCAAACCTCAGTTGGATATTTGTCATGCATTGTCAAGATGATGTCAACCAACAATCTTGACAATCATGGGAGGATAACAGTGAAAATTGGACATGAAACAATTGTGGATGATTGGAAGAAGTGGAAATGGAGCATACATTGAACACAAGGCCAGGGTTCACTGGAGCTTGGGATGAAAAAGCCAGCGGCTTGGCCACAGTCAGAAACAGTTCCAAAAATTCTACTGTACAACTCTTTGAAATAAAAATGTGTGCAAGACTTTTGCATGCAACAAGAAAGTCACTATGCATTCTAGGGATTTTCAAAATGTTCATTGTGCATGCAAGCATGCATGGCAGGATGCAGCATCAACCTCATTATGCTTCTAGAGAATCCAACAAATTCTGCCTTTGATCATCAAATTCAGCTTCTAATGAGGATTGATTTTTCATCTGTGGATATGTAACAAAAATCATGCAAAAACTATTTTAACAAATTTTGTATCAATTCTTCTGAGACCAACAGTTCTATTGAGTGGAAAATTGAAAAAGGCGCTAACCAATGCGTAAAAGTTTGCCTGAAAAAATTCAGCATGATTTTTGTGCCAATTTTTATTGCTTTTTAGCAACAAAAATGCAATTGACTAATTTAAATGTCAATGTTCATTAAGAATTGATTGTAATGTCCACAAAAAGCATTACACAAGTTCCTGTATCTCCATTCCTGCGAATACCACAATTTTGTTCCCTTGAATTGTTACTCTTTACTATTCATCTGGCGGTCATGAGACAGATGTCCAACAGATTGTGGTCAGCTGATGGCCAGACAGTGTCAATACATTAGGTGATGTGCTGGCATCTGTGTTCTCTTTACATTCAGATGTGTGTAGATATAACATCATCAATTCTAATTTAAATTCTTTAGAATAGCTGTCCCCTTTTCTCTAGGCACATCACAGTTATTTACTTATAGTCACCTAGAAAAACATAACAAACTATTGAAATTTCAAATCTGCAATTTTCCTCAAGGAAAGCCCACACATCAAGGACACCAAAACACTAAAGGTAGCTGCCATGCCAAAAGACACTGGCACTGATGTGAAAAACCAGCTAGTCTCAAAGTCTATCTGACAACAAAAATATGTTGTCAATTACTTGGTGCTAACATGCCTGACTATATTTGTCCAAACTGTCAATGGCATGTGTTCAAACACAGAAATGGTGGACCTTCATGAAAACTTTGTCCTCTTTTGAAGCATCCTGTGTCTACTTCTTTTTCGAGAACTCAAGTGACTTTTTCACACGCATCCGTCTTTCTCCCCCGACCATTTCCTTTCTATTATTATATATGAAAAAATATTAGACTACAATATCAAATATTATGTAGAATCATACTCGACAAATAATACCATACACCATATAATATATATTAAAAAACACAAATTCTCGGAAGATAATAATACATTATTAGATACAATATCTTCTTCGGAGCAATTGGGAGAGATATCTCAATTCACGCTGGAGTCATATTGACCATGATATCGATCCGCATTATCACCCTCTCATTAACAATGGCACTCTCACTGCCACCCGCATCCTCACATCTACCGTCAAAGCTCATCTTGATACACCTACCTATCGCTGGAACCGCCACGATGGTCGAAACATTACAAATGGAAGGTCGACGTGCCTCCGGGTCTGAACGACGTCATCATCGGCAGCCACCCGAATTCAATCAAACCAGGACACACCTTCGGATCCTACCCAGATCACCGGCAGATGAAGCAAGGACAATCTTCGATAACGACGAAGATAGAAATGACGGGTCCACAAACCACTCCACCCATACAGTCGACTCATATGTCGACACTGGCACTGACAGGGAAGCAATTACGCCGAGAAAGGAGAAGAAAATGATCACGTCGAAAGAACAATGCAGCCCCATGGGAGAATGCGAATTATGTCCACGCCACTGGAAATCTCTTCTGGAGAAAGAGCAGGATGAGGAGGGATTCACGATAGCTTCCGAGAATGGGGAATATGGAAGTTGCACCAAATACGGGAGGAGGCAGCAGTTTGAATGTACGGTTTTGGTTCATGGTGAGCGCCCGCTTTTTTATTCCTAGTTGTGTCCGGGGAGAGATTTTTGATGATGTCCTGTACAGTTTTCTGTGGTGCTGGATGCCTCGATTCATCTTTTTTTGGAAGTTTGGTTAATGTATCGGGCGATATGACATTTTCATATTTCGAGATGGGGCCGCTTGATTCTTGGCGAGAACTCGAGGGGTGTCAACAAATTATTTCAGATCCTATTTTTGATCTTATTCATTGGAAATTGCGGGGAATAAATCGCCGTCTTGTTTTCCATCCATTGTCTGCATTCTGCATGTCCGGATTCTCACACTGAATAGAATAATAAAGGCCGACTTCAAATTTTCAATGTCACGTTCGGATTTTCTTTTTTGATCATTGTCACATAATTTGGATCTAACCGAAAATTCTTCTTCAATCAATTTCTCATTACCAACACTGAAATCTGCAGAAGATGGATCATTCAAAAAATCTGCTCGGAATCACATGGAGTACAAACCATGCATGTATACTGAATCAGACGAACAGTTTCGAATGGTAAGCAATGCTCTATCATTTCCTAATTTTGACCTTGAATAGATTTTTTTTGAATTCGCCATTTTGTTTCATTTATCAACCATTCTGCTCATGCACCAATGGCCTTTAACATCACAACCAATAGCTGAGAATGCAATTATTCTGTGTCTTGATAGGTTTTTGGTCAATGCGGACAGTGTGCAAACAAAAAGTGGTATCAGCGAGTTTATTTGATCAACGGCGTATGAGGAGGAATCAAGGCATGAGCGGTGCTAGTGGCGTTAGTGGCAACAGCAATGCTGGCAGAGGCGGCGATGATTCGAATAGAGGAATGTATTCTTCTGTTCCTCGTGAAGATTCGTTAGAAACTGTGACCATTATGAATGGGGGCGGCAAAGTTCCTAAGTCGCCCTCTCCACACTTACAGACTGTGTAAGAATGTGATGGCATTACTTGTAGCAATGGGTTGGAAGAGGACACCGACAATTTTTACTATGAACAAAGAAATTAATGATCCACGTCTAGAAATATCAAGTGATTGGTAGGGAATTCTTC
>JACCDI010522262.1_pt1 | contig 11482 bp, 10 predicted proteins | sample 7442791 | NCBI WGS metagenome assembly JACCDI01 (sample SAMN15323434, study PRJNA562643) | freshwater metagenome | isolation source: river surface water | place: USA:Blue River Watershed | collected 2017-08-15
CTTGATCGAAGAGGCCAGCGAAGGCCTGGTGAAATTCGTCAGTCAAAAGACACAGGCATGAAACCCATGAATTCAGCGCTCATCGAATTGCGAGATCTAGAACTGAAGACAGACATTGGAACTTATGACCCTGACGACACCAAACCCGATAGGCACATCCTGGATTTGACACTGGGCATTGCCGTCGATCACGTCTTCATCGCACGCGACGGCATGGCGCATCAATCAGTTGGACGCGCAGATCGTTTTGGCGCATGAAGACGAAATGGACATGCTGTTCGCCAGTGGTGCTGAGGACTCGATCGCGATGGGGAGCCATTGATGGCCCGCGCCAAGGAATACAAGGCCAAGGTATCTGGAATCGCAGCAGACCTTATACCCGAATCGGGAGCAAATGACGCGTTGGTTGCGTTGCCTCCCAATCCGCGAAACCATAACCTGATTGACCTGCGTCCATGGCTGGGTCGCGGCTTTGACGACTGGGTTTGGGCTGCGACAGCGGTATTGAAAGCACGACTCCACAGCGGGCACTACTCGGTGGCAACCATCGTGAGCTTTGCATCCAGCGGGATCAAAGTGTTTATGCCATACCTTATCGAAAACGATAAGGGCACCATGCCCATACGGCCATCAGATATGGGACCGGCGGATGTCGCCCGCTACATTGTGTGGCTCAGGCTCAAATACCCAAATGGCTCTACTGCCAAGAACTATTACTCTGCCTTCAAGTCGGTGCTGGTTGGTCTTATGGATTACGGGTTTATCGACCAACCCCATGAGGCGTTACTGCCAGCCAATCCATTCCCCATGAATGGCGCGGTGACCAGTCTGGGCGCCGAGGAATTTTGACCAGTTGGGGGTGGGTCAGAATTCAAGCGGCGCTTGCAATCTGGGTGAGTCGGTTGCCCTTCTTGGGGTCTCTTCGAAAGCCTGCGCGGTGGGCTGATGTAGCGGCCGATCGTGCGGGAAATTTTCACTGTACCCCGACCATGCCTCCGGAGGAGAAATGCTCAGCAGACACTCGTCTGGCGTACCGCCCGTTCCCATCCAGACATGAGCTCAGCTGCACGCTCGCGAGACAGCAGTGGCTCGAAGACTCGCTGAACTTTCCAGTGCTCACTGAGCTCCTCCTGATCGTTCCATAAGCCGCAGGAGAGACCTGCAAGATAAGCGGCACCGAGGGCAGTTGTTTCCACCACTTTTGGACGGAGCACTGGAATGCCCAGTAAGTCGGCTTGGAACTGCATCAGAAAATCATTGACACAGGCACCGCCGTCGACGCGCAGTTCGCTGACCGGAACTCCACCATCTGCACATGCGTCGCGATCCATCGCCTGAAGTAAGACAGCGCTCTGAAACGCAATGCTCTCGAGCGCTGCCCGTGCAATGTGCGCCATGGTCGTACTGCGGCTTAGGCCAACAATACTACCCCGCACTTCGGGTTGCCAGTAGGGTGCGCCCAATCCCGTGAAAGCCGGAACCATCACCACACCGCCAGTGTCGGGCACGCTTTCGGCCAGCGACTGCACCTCGTGGCTCGACTCGATAGCACGCAACCCATCGCGCAACCACTGCACGACTGCACCGCCAATAAAAACGCTGCCTTCCAGCGCAAACTGCGGCGTACTTGCGCTTTGTGCCGCAGCAGTGGTGATCAACCCGTTGACTGATGGCTGAGCATGCGCACCGGTGTGCATCAGCATGAAGCAACCTGTTCCGTATGTATTTTTTGCCTGACCTGCGCGAAAGCAAGCCTGCCCGAAAAGAGCCGCCTGCTGATCGCCAGCGATACCAGTGACGGGGATGGCGGTGCCGAACAGTTCTGATCTTGTCTCACCGAAATTGCCACTGGAGGGCAACACACGTGGCAACACATGTTCAGGAATATTCAATGAGTTCAGCAGTTTCTGATCCCAGGCTGTCTGGTGAATGTCGAAGAGCATTGTTCGCGAAGCATTGCTCACATCTGTGGCATGTACCGCACCGCCCGTCAACTGCCAGAGAAGCCAGCTGTCTACGGTACCGAAAGCCAGCTCGCCGCTAGCTAACGCCTCTCGTGCACTCTCAACATGATCCAGCACCCAGCGCAACTTGGTAGCAGAAAAATAAGGATCTATCCGTAAGCCAGTGGTCTGTTGCACCACAGTCTCAAGCCCCTGCGAACGCAACTGAGTACAATAAGGCTCGGTACGGCGGTCTTGCCAGACTATGGCGTTGTAAACTGGCTTCCCTGTTCGACGATTCCAAAGTACCGTTGTTTCGCGTTGGTTGGTGATACCGATGGCGCGAATGTCTGCCGACTTCAAACCGGCTTTGGCAATTGCCTCGCGAGCCGTGTCCAGTTGCGTTGACCAGATTTCCAAAGGATCATGTTCGACCCAGCCACGCTGTGGAAAGATCTGTTGAATCTCGCGCTGCGCCATCGCCACGATATCGCCATGAGCGTCGAACACGATGCTACGCGAGCTTGACGTACCCTGATCAAGCGCGAGAACGTGGCTCATTCAGCGTCCAGCGATCGACCTGACGAAATTGATCGTTCGCTCGGCTATGAGATCTTTGTCGTTGTCGATGGTCGCAACGTGGTACGAATCCTCCAGCCATTGCACGTCGACACGGTTGGACCCTACTTTGCTTGCGATGATCGGACCATTGTTAGGGTTGACCACGTGATCTTCTCGCGCCGTGATCACCAACGTAGGACATTTGACTCGCGGCAGCAAATCATATGTCACGGCTATCAACGAATAAACATGTCGAAAGGCTACTATCGGCACCTCACTATAGGCAAGTTCCTTCGTCGCGGGGTCTTTGATGTCAGAGCCTATGCCGGGCAACATTTCCGGTAGTCTGCGGTCAAAAGCCGCACTTGCCATATCTGGGTTGGACAGTTGAACTGCGGCATTGATGGTGATGGCGCCGTGGATCAGGTCCGGATACATGGCTGCGCTGTATAGCGTCAGCGTGCCACCCATTGACAGTCCGGCCATGAAGACTTTTGAGCAGGTCTTGCGCAATTCACCCAAGGCCTCATCGACCGAGTCAACCCAGTCTGCCGCTGTGGTCTTTGCCATCGCTGCAGGCGAAACACCATGACCTTTCAACCTGGGTCCTATGACGGTATATCCAGCGGCGTGAAGACGCTCGCCCAAGTAGCGCATGCTCTGTGTAGTCCCAGTAAATCCATGACACACCAGGATGCCTATGTCATTGCCTTGGAAAAAGAAAGGTTCGGCACCCGGAAGAATGTCTACGTCGCTCATGTGTCGCTCCAGTTAAAAAAATGTTTCACTTATTTATTTTCTATTCATGCTGTAGGCGATTGCAGCTACAGCGATGATGGTGCCCTGCAACATCAAACGTCCTGGCTCACCGAGCCCCAGACTCGTTAGAAAGTTGAATAGGAAAGTCAACATGAATGCGGCCACTGCGGGCCCCATCATTCCTCCGCGCCCACTGCCAAACCCAACGCCACCCAGAATGGCCGCCGCCAGGGAATTCAATGCCAGATCCTGACCGAGGGCGATGCTGCCTTTACCAACAAAACCTACCAAGATAAAGCCGCACACAACTGAGATAAGCGCCGAGGCCACATGACCGATGAAGATGACCCGCAAGTGAGGAATGCCAGAAAGAGCGGCGGCCTGTGGATTTGCCCCAACAGCATCCAAGAAGCGTCCATAAACAGTGCGGCGCAACAGCCATGCAGCTGGCAAGAGCAAAGCCAGCCAGACCAGCACGGGAAACGGTATACCCATGATGCGCATCCTCGCCCATTGGATCAAAAGCTCAGGCGCATCACCAGGAGCCCGTTGTTGAGACAAGGCAATCACGCAGCCTGTCAGAATCATCGATGTGGCCAAGGTGACGATCATCGCTGAGGCGCGTGCCTTGACGATCAATGCTCCATTGAGGGTACCCACCGTGAGACCCAGCGCGATACAAGCAAAGACCGCAGCAGCATCAGACATGGGAAAAAAATCGCTGGTAAGCAAATACGCCACCGCTACGATCACGCCACCTGAAGACAGATCAATGGAACGCCCCCGCATCACCAAAGACTGACCAATCACAGCCAAGCCCAGCGGTGCTGCCTGTCTGGCAATGAGAGGTAGGAGCATGGCCGACAATAACTGTGGACGCAACACCCAAGCCAATATGAAAAGTACCAACAGACCAACATAGGCCGGAGGTAGCGCCAGCAGAGCGTTGGCCCAGTTTCGGCTTCTGAGCATACCGGCCTTGAATGTATTCTCGGACAGATGAGCGCTCACAGCCCCACCACCTTTCGACGCTGCGCGCAAACTGCTACCAGCAGCAATGCCCCTGTGACAGCACCGCGCAGGAAGGGAGAAACACCTAATAAATTAATACCATTGGTGACGAAACCCAAGCTCAATGCCCCGGTGACCACGCCCAAAATGCCACCCACTCCACCGGTTAGCTGAATACCGCCCAATGCCACGGCCGTGACCGACTCCAGAGCAAACGATGCACCCATTGCTGGATCGCCAGAGGACACACGAGCGGCTAGATATATACCAGCCACCACTGCAAGCAGACTGCAGATCACGTAAGCCGCCACCACCACCGCAACAACGGGCACACCATTTAGGTGTGCACTTCGAGAGTTGGCGCCCACTGCAAAGATATGCAAACCTAGCTTGGAACGATTTAGCAACAAATAGATTATCAGCGCGCATGAAGCACACCAAAGCAATGGCTTCGGTACCCCAAGGATGCTGCCGTTGGCCACCAGCCCGAGCACAGAGGGGACCGCTCCACCGGGAATAGGCAGCAACAGATAAGCAACACCCTGTAGAAAGGTCATTGTGCTCAGCGTCATCACCAAAGGATGGATGCCAGCTACCGCGACACCTAAACCGTTGATGAGTCCCACGCTCACGCCCATAATCAACGCAAGTGTTACCCCTAATAACGGGTCTGCTTGTGTGGCGACCAAAGCTCCTGCAAGGCTCATCACGCTGCCCACAGATAGATCAATGCCAGCCACCAGCGCGACCACCATCTGCCCTAGACTGACGATCAGCAGGGCAGCAATCTGCCCGCTGATATTGACCAAGTTTTGCTTGTCTAGAAAGCTTGGCGAAAGTAGCGCCAGAACAGTCATCAGCAGCAACGGTAAACCCAGGGTGTAACGGCTGCTACCAGAACGAAAACCGATCATGCTGCAACCTCCATCGAAGGCTGGGCACAGTCGACGCTGTCCACCAGTGCCATGGCAAGCAGCGATTCTTCGCTGGCCTCTGAGGCTGGCACATTGCCCACTATCTGTCCTGCTCGCACCATAAGGATGCGGTCGCACAGCCCGATCAGTTCCAGTAGGTCGGAAGAGAGAACCAGTACAGCACCACCTTCCCTCACGAAACTGCGCAGCAATCCATAAATCTCTGCCTTAGCACCAACGTCTACACCGCGGGTCGGCTGTTCAACTAGTAATGTGTCGATGCCTGCGGCCAGCCAGCGCCCAATCATGACTTTTTGCTGGTTGCCGCCCGACAGTTCTCCCACCGGTTGCACCAAGTCACGCGAGCGCAAGTGTAATTGCCTCGCGGTGCTCTCGACCGTACCCAGAGCGTTAGGCGCTAACGTCATCAGACCTTGTCGACGCATCAGTCCAAGCCGGATGTTGTCGCCAATTGATAGATCCAGATATAGTCCTTCAATTTTACGATCTTCAGGCACTAGACCGACTCCTTGACGCACAACTTGGGTGAGGCCAATACGCGGATCAAAACGTTGTGCACGTCCCTCCCGATCGTGACGCACGATATCGCAACTTGCCGGTGGCAGTGCACCCGCCAGTGCCCGCAAAATTTCACGCTGTCCTTGGCCTTCCAAACCACCCATGCCCAAAATTTCACCGCGGTGCAGCACCAAGCGGGCACTGGGACCACCGGGAACAGGTGTTAATTCAAGAACATTTAATGCGACGATCTGATCGCCGTTTGAAACACCGCGCGGTGGATAAAGTGCTTGCAGCGAACGCCCCACCATCAACGCAATAAGACGGTCGTGTGTCAACGATTCAGTCGGCTCTGTGCAGACCCAGTGGCCATCCTTTAGTACCGTCACCGTGTCACAAAAACGGAATATCTCGTCTAAGCGATGGCTGATGTAAAAAATCAGCTTGCCCTGCGCTTTTAGCGCAAGCAATAACTGCTCAAGTTTGTCAACTTCGGTACGGTTTAGCGGCGCGGTTGGCTCGTCAAAGATGAAAACGGAAGCATCCGCACTTACTCCCTTGGCAATCTCTACAAGTTGCTGCTCCCCTATGCTAAGGTCTCCACAGGGTAATTTTGGATCAATGGCGATCCCTATACGAGCCAGCACAGCACTAGCTTTTTCCAACACTGCAGCCCGATCAAGAAAACCGAAGCGCCCGGGCTCCCGACCGAGCATCAAATTTTCGGCCAAGGTGAGGTTGGGCAGAACTGTCAATTCTTGGAAGACCGTTGAAATACCTGCAGCTCTCGCACTAGCTGGATCGCGAAGCAATACCTGCTGACCTGCGATGAACAACTCACCTGCATCCTGCTGATGCACACCAGCCAGTAGTTTCATCAGGGTCGACTTACCAGCACCGTTCTCACCAGTGATGGCATGTATGGATCCGGCATTACCCACCAAGCTGACATTGCTCAACGCGACTGTAGAGCCGAAATTTTTGCTAATGTTGCGCACGGTAACCAGGGGATCACCGCTGCCCACAAGGGCAGCGGGGGCAGGAGACAGAGACATAGCTACCGTCTCAGCGGCGGAACGTTTGCTTCAGCGTAGCTTCTGGCAAGGTCGACGGCATCCAATATGCATCGCTCAAATCAGGGCGATAAAACTTATCCAGATCAGCTTGAGTAATAGGGGGAGGCGATGAGAAGTACGCACGATAAAGCGGCTTGCCTGCCAGCAGTGCGGCCGATGCCCTGACCACCGCTGCTCCAAGACCTGGCGTGAACTGAGGTGCCACGCTCTTCACGCCAGTACTTTTCCATACTCGCAGAAAGCCGTTATTTCCCTCTCCAGTCATCGGCACTAATGCACGTCCACTTTCTTTGAAAACGTCGATACAAGCTCGAGTCATTTCAGCACCAGAGAACCATATGCCATCTGGGCTATTGCCTGACAGGACAAGGTTTTCGCAAAGCTGTTTACTCTTTGCATAATTCCAGTCGCCGAACACTTCCTGGCTGATTTTGATATTTGACCCTTCAATCGCCTTACGAAAACCGTTATATCGCAACTGGTCTTCCTCAACACCGGCGACACCGCGAAAAGCCCAAATATTCCCTTTGCCGTTGAGCTCTTTACGCAGGTATTCACCACCTTGCCGCCCAAACACCTCCCCAGCCCCCATCATCTCTACTGTGGATGGCATCGCCTTACCGAAGGCGCCAAAAACAATCACCGGAATTCCAGACTTTGCAGCCTTCTCAGCCAGAGGTGCACCGATGGCAGAGGAAATCGGCCCGATGATAATTGCATCAACTTTTTTGGCCAACAGATCTTCCACGTCTGCCACCTGTTTCGACGCCTGCCAATTGGCCTCTACGAATATAAATTCGCCGATGTTTTTGTCCTGAGCGGCGGCGTGCTTCATCTCTTGAATCATCTGTACGATCCAGGTGTTGCCCACCCCCCCAAATGAAACGCCAATGCGCCAGGGACCTGGCTTCTTGAATTCATTAGGTTTCGTTTGCTCTTTGCTTGTGGGGACCAACAATCCCTGGGGCAAAAGTTCCACGTCGGCTGCAAAGGCCGAAACAGGTAAAGCCGAAGCCGCCACCAAGGCAGCGGTGACAAGGCGCGAGCGCAGAAAACGGTTCATGATACTCCTCGATGGTCAGGTGGGAAGGCCTAGTTAGCGAAACCAACAACAGATTCGCATATATTGTTATGTTTTCAGTTTAGATCATTTTTGATCGTATCTAATCAGTACTTTCCCCTAGCCTCGACTATATCGAACGACAACACAGCAAGCTGGTGCGCCGGATACACCCTCATGGCGCAACGATGCACTGCACATCGGCATCTGCCAGCAGCTGTGCAAAAGGCGGCGGCGGCGGCGCATCTGTGAACAGCCGGTCCAGATTGTCCAGACGAGCCAACTCGATCATTGCAGGGCGATGAAACTTGCTCTGGTCCGCTGCAAGCCAGACCTCGCGAGACTGCTCCAATATTGCGCGCGCCACGCTCACCTCGCGGTAGTCAAAATCCCGCAGGGTACCGTCTGCTTCAATCCCCGAAATGCCGATGAGTGCAATGTCTACCTTGAACTGACGCACGAACGCGACAGCGGCCTCCCCGATGATCGCGCGGTCCCGTGGCCTCACCATGCCGCCCACCACAAACAGCTCGCAATCAGTGTGGTCACTGAGGATGGCGGCCACGTTGAGATTGTTTGTGATCACACGCAACCCTCGATGCTGCATCAACTCATGCGATATGGCTTCTGTGGTGGTGCCGATATTGATGATCAACGAACAACCGTTGGGCACCGCCTGGGCCACCGACTTGGCGATTCGCCGTTTGGCTGCGTCGTTGAGTCGCTGTCGCTGACGATATGCAATGTTTTCGGTGGTGGAGTCCAGCACGCGCACGCCACCGTGGAAGCGAGCCAACAGTCCAGCATCGGCGAGTAGCCGGATATCACGCCGAACTGTTTGAAGCGTGACGCCGAACTTTTCAGCTAACGCCTCTACGGTGATGTTGCCAGCTTGACGAACTTCATCGATCAATTGAACCTGGCGAGGGTGGAGTTGCTGCATAAATGGTCACTATAAATGAACACAATCGGATACGGGAGAGCTTTTTTTCACAAAACGAACGAAAACGAACATAATCGAGGCATGAAAAGCAAAATTTCAGACAAAGCTGTCGACGTTGCAGTGATCGGCGGGGGGATAAACGGTGCTGGTATCGCCCGCGATCTGGCAGGGCGCGGCTTCTCGGTCCTGCTGTGCGAAAAGGACGATTTGGCTTCCCATACCTCCTCATCGTCTACGAAGCTGATCCACGGTGGCCTGAGATATCTCGAACAAATGGAGTTCGCACTGGTGCGCAAGGCGCTGGCCGAACGCGAAATACTGATGCGCAGCGCGCCGCACATCATGTGGCCGCTGCGCTTTGTTATGCCACATGATCCAAGCATGCGGCCGGCTTGGCTGATACGCCTCGGACTGTTTCTTTATGACCATCTCGCCCGGCGGGAAATACTGCCCGGCTCAAGCACGGTAGATTTACGCGAGCACCTTGCTGGACTACCGCTGAAGAGCGAGCTGCGCACGGGCTTTGTCTATTCCGATGGATGGGTGGACGATGCGCGACTAGTGGTTTTGAACGCGGTTGATGCCGCTCAACGTGGTGCGTCCGTGCTTACCCGGTGTCACTGTATCCAGGCTGTGCGCCAAGGTGACCTTTGGCTATTACGACTGCAGAGTGGTGATGGTGCCGAGTATCAGGTTCGGGCACGTGCACTGGTCAATGCATGCGGCCCATGGGCTTCACAATTTTTGAGCGAGCAAGTCAATGCCCCACAGCGGAGGTCGCTGCGCCTGATCAAAGGTAGTCACATTGTGGTCCCCAAGCTCTTTGAACATGACCATGCTTACATCTTTCAAAACCCCGACAAGCGCATCATTTTCGCCATACCTTATGAGTCCAGTTTCACTCTGATCGGGACTACCGATATCGAACATCTCGGTCCTGTCGGCAGTGCGCGCATCGACACTGACGAAATCCAATACTTGTGTGAACAAACAAGCCGTTATTTCACGCGCCGTGTCAATCCCAGTGATGTCGTGTGGAGCTACGCCGGGATCAGGCCCCTGCTTGACGACGCTTCAGGTGACCCGTCCGCAGTGACACGCGACTATGAACTGGATTTGGACGGTCAAACCGGCGAAGCGCCATTGCTGACCGTGTGGGGCGGGAAAATCACCACATTTCGAAAGCTTGCTGAAGAGTCTGTGGACTTATTGGCAGCGAGACTAGGCACCAGGCAACCGGGCTGGACCCGAGAAGCAACACTACCAGGTGGAGACCTTCATTCGTGGATCGGCTCTTCACAACAACCGGATGTTGACTTCCAGCGATTCATTAAGTTGCTGGCTCGTCGTTACCCAGACATCCCCGAAGGGCTGCGCCTGCGATTGGCACGGTGCTATGGCACCCGTATTGATTTGCTGATAACCAGAGGAGGGCTTGGCCCCGAGGTGGCACCTGGGTTGCACGAAGGCGAACTGAATTACCTCTATGAGCATGAATGGGCGCGCACGGCTGAGGACGTTCTCTGGCGGCGCACTAAACTGGGCATTCATATGGACGCAACTGCACGAGCAGCGGTTGACAAATGGTGCCAACAAACTTGGTCCCCCAACAAAATTTTTTCTCTTGAGGGCAAGGGGCTACCTCCTTTCAGAATATAGTTCTAAATAATCATTTAAAATATTCTAAAAAGACTAGCGGTTAAGATAGAAGTCGTCGACAGACAGGGGGAATTGGCGTCAACCATAGTCCCCGTAATACTCATGCCGCCCGTTCCGTCCATACAGTCCATAAAGTCAATACAGGCTGTTTGGCCTGGTTCATCACCACATGCCTGTCCTCCCAGGGTCGTGTACTGGTGCGTTTGTCGCTCACGCTTTATCGCCCAGTGTGCCGGTGCTTCCCATTGAGCCCCGCGGGGTGCTAGGGATGGTGTTCAAAACTCTCTCGCCCCTGCGGTCTGAACATCCGCAGAGCGCCTGACAATATCGCCATGAAGCAGCAAGACCTTGGCCTTAACCTGAGCAAGCGGCGCACACGCAAAGCGGTGTTTCTTGACGAGATGAACCTCGTGGTGCCGTGGACGGAGTTGCTGGCGCTGATTGAGCCTCACGCACCGCGTGCCAAGACGGGTCGCCCGTCGTTTGCGCTGGAGACGATGCTGCGCATCCACTTCGTTCAGCAGTGGTTTGGTCTGTCTGACCTGGCCATGGAAGAGGCGCTGTTCGAGACGGCGTTATACCGGGACTTTGTGGGTCTCACGAGTGCTGAGCGCATTCCCGACCGTGTCAGCATCCTGCGGTTGCGCCACTTGCTGGAAGAGCACCAGCTGGCCGAGCAAATCCTGGCCTGACTTGACCGGCATCCCCAAGCTGCGTGAAGTGAGCTATGCCATGCGCCAAAGGGTGATGATGTGGACGGGCATTCCGGTGTGTGTGGGCATTGGCCCGACCAAGACACTGGCCAAGCTGGCCAACCATGTGGCCAAAAAGCATCCGCGATCACGGGGTGTCTTCAACTACAACGCCCTGACCGATGACCAGAAGACACGACTGCTGCAGCGCATACCGGTCGAAGAAGTCTGGGGCGTGGGGCACAAGCTGACGCAGAAACTGGCAAGGCACGGCGTGCACAGCGTTCACGACCTGCGACAAGCCCATGTGCCGACACTGCGGGCTGAGTTTGGCGTGGTGATGGA